>Ga0265797_10004556_pt1 | contig 21057 bp, 27 predicted proteins | sample P2T30metagenome_FD_192433 | JGI IMG/M metagenome (GOLD analysis project Ga0265797, IMG submission 192433) | Plant litter microbial communities from East Loma Ridge, Irvine, California - P2 T30 | ecosystem: Environmental > Terrestrial > Plant litter > Unclassified | place: USA: California...
TAGCTCATACGAAGGGTAGAGAAGATCTTCAGTCTCGTTGGCAAGAAGACCAGGGTTTGGCAGGTGTGTGTCTGTTGGTGCACCAGCACGTTGAGCAGGAGAGCCATGAGATGGACTCTGGTTGTGGCGGGCGACTTCTGGGGCGTGCATCTGCGTCTGTGGCTGTGTTTGAGGGTATGAGCGGTAGGACTCGGCTTGGTGCATATTGCTGCTTGCGAGTGGTGCAGTATGGTAGGGCGAGGCGTATGTGTGCTTTGGTTGGCGAGAGTTTGGTTGGGCTTTGCTTGCGAAAGGTCGCACGGAAGCTGGGTTGGGTGTTGATCTAACTCCGAAGGGCTGGTAGCCGAGTGGAGGTGCAAAAGCACTGCTTGAGTCCATCGGAGAGAGACGTTGCTCGGGTGAGCTGGCCTGCTGTAGTTCCTGTGGAGGGACAATGTTGAAGCCAAGAGGCAAGCTGTGGTCGCCCGCTCCAATGTCCATGTCGTAGGTTGCAGTGGACGGGTCTGAAGGACTGCTAGGAAATGCAGTCTGATCGCTCTCGAATGGGCTCAGAGAGAGGCTCAGAGAGAGGCTCAGAGGCGGAGGACGCCCTTGCACGTGTTCTTCTGCCATATTGTGGTTGCGAGGTGGTCAGAAGTTGCTGGGTGGCTGATCGTTGCGACTCTAGGAAGACGCTGTGTTTACGGAACGCGATATATGGAACGCGCTTGTGACGGAAGGCGCCCGATCCCGTGGTCTCCAAAGGAACCACAAAGGTGAAAGTTAAGAGTGATCACACACCGCAACCAGGAAGTGCGGCTAGCGTGGGTGAAGTGAATTGTACGGGCCAAAAGCTGAGGCTTGAACGAACAACGGGAGTGCACGACATGATTGACGCTGTGGCATTGTCGACGTGGACGAGAGATGTCCAGGATCCAGAAATGACACCCACAGGCTCAACAGAATACTGCTCAGTGCTGGCATTGTAACATCGTCGTGGCCGTGAATACAGATATCAGCGTCGTGGCTTTGGATGAGCAGCCCTTTCCAGCATCACCAGAACTGCAGTCGTGACTTTGCAAGCATATTGGAGTGTCAGGATATACTGCAACCTGGCCTTCGAAGCCTCCCAGACTAAAGAACCTTATATATCGAATGTCGCTGGAGATCAGGTACATGTAATTTTCCATTCGTAATGCTTCGACGGAACCGCATGAGCAGTAACCAGTAATTCGCTTCCAATCAGAGACAGTTCGATCGGGCAGAAGTGACGATAGTGTGGTTGTTGTGTCCTCCCAAGACCAGAAGGAGGTGTGTAGGCTGCGGGTTGCTAAGCCATGAAGCCTCCACTCGAGGCCGTGAGGGCACCGAGATCCTGTTCATGCTGAGGGCTGTGTTTCATGTTCTTCTCAACTACAAGCCCGCGGCCATCCGATTTAGTGACTTTAGTCAACAGTGTAGTGAACTCCATTCTGATCCAAGAAGATCTTCTTCGCGAAGCTTTGGAGCTGATTGACGAGGATTGCCGCCCATGATTCGTCGTAGCTGTAGTTATTATTATGGTTTGTTGGCTGTGTTGTTTCTGTAAACGCAGTTCCTCTTGTAGGATAATGCTGTAGCCTGTAGAAGGCAGTAAGCGCAATTGATGCTGGAAGAGGACAAAGTCTTGTCTTGCATTGCCACTGGCTCGCTGCTGGTACGAACCACCAAGACATTGCGCTCTTCGTAAAATGCATACCTTAATTGGCCGTTGCGGCGCTCAGTATCCATAGACTCTAGTCGTTTTTGTACTCCAGAGAGTGTGCTCCCTGTTGTCAGCTCTTTCTCGGGCATCTCGCCACGGACTGGAAATGCGTAGCTACTGCGGAACTCATCCTCATAATTGTTTGTTTCTCAACGCTTGTACTTGTTCGCTAGCCCTTGGTCGGGCATCTCGCTACGAAAGCAGGCCCAGTAGCCTCAGCAGCAGGTATGAGTCGCGCTTGGAGTCGAGGAAGCTGCGACCCAAACTGTCGCCAGTGGCTCACAATTCGTAGTAAGGACTTCGCAAGAGTCGTCACAGGCAAATGGTGTGCTAGGCAAGTGTGTGCTCGTTCGCGCCACTCGGAGGCCGCGTTGCGGTATACATTGCCAACACTGGCCAGGGGCAGTCGGTGTAAAAGGCGTGGGCGGTGACAGAGAGAAGAATTGTAGGGCTAGAGAGCCGCTTCGGGGGGTTCATGGGCATAAGAGGTGCTCGGCTGCGCGTGCTCGCTCGCGCCTATCGCAGGCTACGTCCATGTCGGTTCTCGTGTGGTGGAATCTGAGTGGTGGGAGGAGAAGGTGGCAAGAAGGATAAGTGTGAGAGTAGAGAAAGCGGCCGACTTTCGTGCGCCAGCGCCAAAAGAGCGCGTTGTAGTCTGTCTTGGAGAAGAACGGCAAAAATGCATGTTGGCATAAGAAGAACGATGTGCTTGTAATTTGAGGCAAGGAGAAGCCAACTCACAGAGTCGTGCAGATTTTGAGCTTGTATTCTAGGTGCTATTGGTAGTACTGACCGTGGCATTGCCAAGCGTGTCAAAACGTAGCGGCGCATCAGTAACTAGGTTACAGCGCGTGGCCACCACATTTTCAGGATCGCAGTAAACAAGGTGGTGCGGTGCTTGTAAACATAATATCAAAAAACAATGTCCATACATTGAGCAAAACGAACCCCTCCCGGAGGAGGGTAAGCAAAGTGGTTTTGACTTGTTCTGGAAGTATGTTAGCGAATTCTTGACTTGAGGGGGTAGGTAACCTGGAAGTATGTTAGCGGGATTCGAACAAAGTACATCACAAGCACGGCGGTTAGTAGGCAGCAGGCAGCGAGCAGAAACAAGGCTAAGATCTAGAGTCAATGCAGCGGATAAGCCACTGCACCAAATCACCCCCTCGCCGGAGGGCAATGGCGAGGGAAAAATTAGCATTGATAAAGGTTGGCTTTGCGTTCCTCATCACTTTCGCCCACAGTTGTGCAGCACGACTGGTGGGCCTCCTATACTCATACCAAGTGATAGAGGTTTGAGGCCACGGTGCTTGCATGCTCCATTTTGAATCTGAAGTGCTCCAATTGTGTGGCTGTTGAGATATCGCATGTAGGGGGTAATGGTGGTCCATGGTGGACGCGCTGGTGAGGCTTGGCGGGACGTCGCGGCTGTGTGTTGGTGTATTGGACTTGTTTGAGGAGGCAGACCTGCTTGCTTGCTCGCCTTGCTTGCTCCTTATCACTTGTTCACCATCACCCTGGTTCAATTCACCTTTGTCATCTCCTCTAGGGCGACGACATGGACATTAGAAACAATCTCCATGTGTTCCGAAAGACGCCTTCTTCGCCGACAGTCCACGCCGAGTACATTCGGTGGGCCGATGCTGGATCTTCCGCGGCGCTGACAGTCCTTGATGTGAGCCTCACCTACAGCAACCACATCCAATACAAGCATACACCAAGCGTACGACTCTCGCCTTGCGCAATGATGATGCGAGAGTGTAGTCGAGCGTCCAAGCAGTCTCTTCGATCGCAATACAGCAGGAATCGACCTGAGCATGGGCGACTCAAACACGGCGGCGAAGCCAAAATGAACTCAGACTTTGACCAGTAGGGGTCGCCTCAAGCACACCTGCTGCGAGGCAGCATGGCGGCCACGGGAAACCACTTCTAGTTCAAACGGCTGGTCTGAAGGCGAGCGAAGAACTTGTACGCCGGCGGCTGCCCAGCTCTTGGAGATCTTCGACCCCAAGCCTGGGAGCACACAGCAGTCAGATTGGAACACCGCAGTCCGAACCATGATGGACTCTTTGCATGAAGATGCATCGTAGCATGGTGCATTGTGGCAGCAGTCGGGGTGCTTTGCTTGTGGCGAGAAAGCCTGGAGAGATGGAAGAGTGCGACCACACTTAGTCTTGGTGCATAAGCGATTCCGACAGAGGAAAGCAGCAATATACAGTGCAAGACAAGCGTGGGGGATAGAGATACACAATATAGAGGAGGATGCTCGTCCAGCTGAGGTCGCGATAGACTTTGGGCTGAGCCCAGTCGGACCTTCCTCCATCGGGAGATGGTGTCCTCCGCTAGAAGCTGGGTGGATCCTCTTTCTCGAGCTCGAACGCCTCAGAATACCTTCCACTTGCGAGATATTGTCGTCAGAGACTTGCAATATTGTCGGTACCATATATGCAGATGCGCTCTGGATACTGGCGTGCATATCTCTGGTGTGCAACATGACTATACGCCGTGGCCCATACCGGCAGCTGGTGTAGCGAACTTGCGCACTTGGAGATGAAGCCGATGCCTTATACTGGACTTACACCTCCTGCGACGGAGGATGCCATTCGAATACAGTAACTCCGTATAGCCGCAGAGACTCACCAGTGGAGAAGAATTCCTCTGCAGATCCTGGTGACGTACCAACAGGCCAGGCCTGCACGACCACACCCGCACATCGCACGCCAATGGCCATGCTCTCCCTCTAGAGATCCTCAGGTTCTTGTTGGCATCGACAACCTTCATACGAGCCGAAGGACAGAAGAACCTTGCGTGGGCACTGAGCGGCTCTCCACTTGCTGTTGCTGGTCTACACAGGCACTTCCGACGATGAAGAAAGAGAAAGCACACAAGAGAGCTCCAGGAGAGTTGACTGGACTTATCGGACCCGTATTGGCCGAAATGTACTGGATATGCATTTGAGATGATATATGGTGGCCCTCTGAGCATGTCCGTGGCAGCTGGACCTGGCCAGGCTGGCTGTCGGCAGGATTGCATTTGCCTTGAACCGCATCAGAACAACGGGACTCATGGCAGCGCTGCGTTTCGCAGGGAATACTGCGTTCCGTCTCACGACCATTTGACCATGCACGGATCATGGTTCGCTGCGGCGATTCCAGACGGAAGGTGGGCTCAGACGAGCTGAAAGACCAGCAGTTGCGCTGGCGCCTTGGGGGCATAAGAGAAGTACATTTTTCGCTATCTCCTTACGTTGTGACACGTGAATATCCACAAGGTAACTAGATGCTCATACTCACCATCGCCCGAATACCACTCAGCCCATACCGCTCCATCGGTCGTTCTCAATGCGCACACCTGGGATCGTATGCTCAACCTGCTCTTTGCGCCATCCGTCCCATCTCTGTCCGTTACCCGCTTGCCTCCTCTACACGCCCTTAGGCTGTCTCAAGCAAGGGATACGTTGCCATGCTGTTGCAAGGAATGCTGCAAGAACAACAGCAACGTTGCGCGATCTCGGAATTGCGAAATATTGTCAGTCATCACCTTGTGCTGCATAACATTGGCACTGTCTTACCCAGGAACCGACCTCATTCTCTAGCAGCCACGGCGTCAGGCTTCTCACAGGCTATGCCTGGTGATGCCCAACTGCTATGCGACCACAACGAGCTCAATTCGAGTTTCTGCTTGATATGGGAGTGTCAGCATTGGTCTTCTCTTCAAGCGTTTGACGAGATGCATGGATATTTGACTTGTCGAGTCAGAGTATCTGTTCGTTTGTCACCATTGACGACCACCGCCACCGGGCCGGCTGACTGCAGCTAACCTTGCGGCCAACTACGCCGACCAGACCACACAACGATGGCCCCCGGTATGCAAATTTGTTGTAATCATTCGACTTGCTTGTGTCTGCCTTGCATGGCGAAACGTACCTGCGAAATCCGGCACCGGGATGCAACTCCTGCCATCCGTGCTCAACGACAAGTTTGACGACTTCCACGCCGACGCAAGTACTCTTGTGCGAGAGACTGCCGAACGAATATTTGGTAAAAGGGGTGCCTCAGACTCTTACAACGTGTCTTCAACACAGGCCGGGTCTGCTAGCCGGATGACAACCAACCCACGAGTTAAACGCAGGCCGTGCCGCCCTGACTGCAGATTTATCCCGACCTGGTATTCAGCGAAGATTAGCATGCTGTTTTGTTTTGTCATCACAGGCTATTTTTTTTTTTGTTCAACGACGGCATTTGAGCACCTGGTATGCAACTTTGTCAGCAAACTTCATGTCTCAGACAACGCACACCACTTCAAGCCCAGATGAAGCGAACAAGTCAGACATGTGAAGTTGGTTTCAAAGACATGCGTCTCAACCAATATAGAGAATTGTTTTTGGTCAATCGGGTATGCATCATTGACTCGCTCATCTGAGTGGAGTGGTGGCGTGGGCTCTCTCTTACCTGGGCTGTGGCGAGTGCTTGGCCCACAAGGGCTGCTGCCCTTGCGAGCATTTCCTGGAGTTTGAGGTGGTCAGCGAATTCTGGTTTCAAGGCTTGCGAAGCATCTGGCCCAAATGACGCCGCTCAGAAGGATGTTGCTGGCGGTGCTAATTGCCATCAACATCGTCATTCGTATCATGAAAGCAACCTGAACAGCCCCGGTGACGACAGCTGTACGATTGGCTCGCACGCCGTGTCCGTCCCAGGGGGCAGGGAAATACAATTACGCTTCGGTCGACGAAGATTATTTTTCCATCATAATGCGCGCGTGCGTTGGGAACCTCTGGGGGAGATGTTGTTTTGTGTACTTTCCTCATTTGGGTTGGTGCAATGCACATCTTGGGCGTGGTCGGCTTGTTGTCGTGTTTCGTGGGCGGAGGATGGCGAGGAAGCCTGAGGCTCCCTCGCCGTGGGTGTACCTGGTGACGGTGTGATCAGCACTATTCATGCCAGTGGCGTCAACGCGCGATTTGGGTTGCCGCTATCAGGAGTGCTATGCTTGGGTCTTATCGATCATTCGTTGCAGCGCCTGGAAGGCCGAGTGACGACAGCAGTACGCCTGGACGCAAGCTGTGTCCGTCCTCAGCTCCAGGAACGCCACAACGTTAATCGATCAATTTGTCGCTCATCATTCGCAGGCTTGGGGATGATCCGGCTCGTGCTTTGCGCTTTCAGAGTGCACATATTTTATCTCATGTTGGCTCTTACAAGGGATGAAAGCTCGCGTTTGCACGCAAGATTCCACCACCCTTGGCCTTGTGAGGTTTCGACGTTGAAAACCGTTTTTCTCATCAACACGCCACGGCCGGATCTCAATTGTCAATACGCTCACCTGGTCTGTGAGTATGTCAGCATACGTTCTGGTCTGATTGAGTTGCGCGATGTTGACAGCTTGGCCGACGCTTCAAGTCAGTAAGGAGCCTAGTCGTCATGGTAGCCATCGACCGAAGGAGAGGCTCCCTCGCGTAACTATCAACTGACTGTCTTGATGGCGTTGTCATCATGATAGCGTCGGCCGTGTGCAGAAGGACCGATGTCCTGTTGAAGTGCGCCACCTACCTGTGGGTTTGCAACGCTATGTCGCTATGCATAGGTGTGCTTCGTGACTCTGTGACCGTGTCAGTATACCTTCTGGTCAGATCGGGATGCGCGTTGTCAACACTCTGGCCGACGCTCTGGTTCAGTGAAGAGGATTGTAAGTCATTGTAGCCATCCGAAGGAGGCTCCCTCAGACACTATCAGTTGACTTTTTCTGGTGCCTCGTTTCATCATGAGAGCATCGGCAGTGTGAAGAGCTGATGGCTTGTGAGAAGGCACATACCTGTGGTCTTGGGCGTTGTTGTTGTTCGCGAGGTTCGGCTTGCACTGTGAGGTGGTCAGTGCGTGCCTTGGTCAACATGGCGTCGAAGTCTGCCTGGTGAGTCGAGTACCGTTGGCGGCGGTGGCGGTGACGGTAGGTGAGGGCGGTCGTGAAGGCCTGCGGCATGGTTAGCTAACTGTGCACAGGCTCGTGGCGGATGCATTGTTGCAGAGTGGCTTTGTTTGGACTTGCCAGCTGGGACTTGGACTTGACTCGCTCGAGTGCTTCGAGGCAGCTTGCGCCCGGTGGCGAAAGTCTGCACATCATGTCAGTTCACGGCTTGCATGAAGCTATTTTCGCCATAGCTGGAGCTCTGTGTGATGGAGGTCAGTCAGGATCTACTTGCCTTGTGGTGTTGTGGTGTGGTGTTGTTGGTTTGCCGGCGCGGCCGACCGGGCGTGAGTGAAGTGGCCACCTCCGGCTTGCCGCCACCTTGAGTCTTGCCGTATTGGAGAGGCGAAGAGTCATGGTGAGGTCGACAAGGAGTCGATGGAGGGTGTTGAGGACGTCCACCGCCAGGTGCATGCGAGGCACTGGCGGTGGTGCTGGCCTGAAAATGTCAGTTTGTTGTTGTGGGTGCAGGACTCGCCTGAGACGCAGGCAGCGGCAACGACTGCCGTTGCATCTTCGCGTGGCTGATGCTTACCTTGCTGCTGCACTGTTGGAAGAGGCTGAGCTGTGAGCCTGGTGTGATGGCGAAGGTAGGCGGACGTTGTTGTCGTCGTCGCTCATGTTGCGGGCCTCAGAGGCTCTTGCGGCGTCGGTGCGGTGTTGTTGATGAGGGAGGGGGAGGACGCTTGCAAGATGACAATGGTGTTGGTGCTCAGGTAAGAAAGATGGACAAGGTCGTGCTGTGCCTGAATTTCGCTGACTCCATTGCAGGCAAGTCGTTGTTGTCAAGTCTGGTGAAGGATTGTTGAGTGTGGCGGGCTTCGTCAACAGCACAAGCACAAGGGACGTGTTCGTGCGGCGGCCACGCGCGCCAAGCCAAGGTCATATCACGACCAACCCTGCCAACAGTGCACAGAAGCATCGTATAGACATTCTGCATGCTTGAGGGGTTTATGGGAGTCGATATCATAGACCGTATGTCACCGGATTGTCATCAAACCTTGTAAGACTCTCACATCAGACCCCCTGGGCAACCACCTTAGAAGTCACGGGACTTGCGCGAGGCGCGCTCGCAAGCTGCATTTGCCTCCAGCGTTTCGCTTGAACACCAAAACATCGCCTTGCCTCCCCCGAACGGTGCGCAGAAGCCTCCCAGGCGACACAAGTTCCCTCTCTTTCCTTTACGTCCTTCCTTAGCACAAGTCAGAGATATACCGACTCGCCTTGTTCAGCTGGTTACAAACAAAGAAACCACAAGCTTCGGTACGCATTGTTTACGGAGCTTGGAGGCATCACACAACTGATCTAAGACTCGGCCAACTCGTAGAAAGTAGCACAGGTCCACGATGAAGCGCACAGCCTCCTCCCAGTTCGAGCGCAACATGCCGCCGGCAGTCCCACAAGAGTTCATCGACCCACGGCTACTCCAAAGTCCCACGAAACGCCCTGCACTCTCCTCCATCGAGGGCGAGCACATTACATCTGCAGCAGAAGGCCACAACTTTGGCAACCCTACTTCGAGCTCCAAGCATGGAGAGAGCGAGATCGACAACGAGGAGATGGCAACTGGCCAAGACCCGGCGGAGGATGATCAGACCGCGCCTCAAGTGCAGACAATGGATGGCCTTGGAGGACTCGCGACAATGCATGGCAACACAAATCACCTCTACGCAGGTTACAATTCTTACATGCAGGTTCGCCGTACACTTGCAATAAACAATGACGACTACGCAGAGCTGGGCGTGTACAACTCAGCCTACGTCCGCATGGTCTACGACGCGATCGTCACCTACCCAACTGACATGACCACCGACCAGACCCGCATGGTCGCGTTCTGGGGCAAGAAAGTCAAAGCTCTTGGCAACGATGCGGACCAGTACATGTCGGACATCGCTTCCATGCTGGTTGCAGGCGTCTTCCTTCTGCACATGCGTGGCGATTACCTCTTCGACGCGCAGTTCAAGAGCCTGAAGCCGCACAAAGATGACAGCACCATGATCGCAACAGAGCGTATCTTCACCATCTCCGAAATTCTTCACAGCTACAAGAAGCACGTCGTCGACCTTATGGCGGGCCACGATGCCGTCACAAGGTTCGTCGCCGCGCCGAAAGGCACTGCCAAGCGCAAGGAAGACTACAAGTCCAACAACGAGCACAGGTCAACGACTTTGACGAAGTTGAGAGCAGCTGCAAAGTCTGTTGATAAGAAGGTCGAGGACGAGGATGAGGATGCGGATGAGGATGAGGATGCGGATGCGGAAGAGGACGATGACGATGCTTGAGCTTCACGATTGACGCACAGCGTGTTGGGGCTGCTACGAGGAAATACGAAACGATTCTGCAGCTTGCAGTCTTTGAGACACTGACAGCTTACGGCCGAAACTTCTCCAACATACTGAGAAATGAGCCTTCAAGGACAGAGAGCTTGTGTGAATAATTTGGATGTAGAGTTGCAGCGCGAAGGAGTCTTCGGCACGTGGCGATTCAGCGCACAAGCATGACTGGAGGCAGTGAAGGACACTGCTTTTACACTTTCAAGATTGAATGGGATACGAGACGTTATGGGATCATCGAGTTTGTACTTTTCCAGTTCTTCAAAGCAACGATCAGGCGCGAGTACGGACGGCCTTTGTGCGCTGATGTGTCTCCATAGTTGTCTTTATCATAAACGTCGTACAGATTAGCTTCATTGTCCGAAGCTTTCAGCCCTACAATCGTTTCTATCTACCCTTGAGGAGAACAATAAGCTAATGCGGTCTTAGTATACCAAGTCCTATCCGATGCGATCAAGTGTTACGCTGTCTGCACAAGAAGTGAAGTCCGTTCCGGAGATGTCTCGCAAAGCGGAGCGGGTCACGTGAGAAAACTGGGATGGGCAAGCTGTGAACATCACAACGTAAGGCACCACGCTCCTGTCTTCAAACATATCTTTTACTAATAAGAAAGCAACAATTTATCTCATAATTATCTCGGCGGTTGATTGCGATGATCAGGATCATGCCGATCCCTAATTGCAATCTACCATGATCGATCTGTGGACCTGTTGCGCGCTCGAGCTCTGGCCTGAGACGCTATCACTTTTGGGATGCAGGAGGTACATCTTCGCAAACCTGTCATCTCCAGCAATCTCGGACGATGTATGGACTCATCAACACCTTGCTCGCAATCGGTGGACTTGGAACAAGCCTGCATGAATCCTTGCTGAGTCCACTCCCGCGATTCTGGCTTTGTGATAAGCAAACATTTCCTCCAGCCCTCATGCCTGACTATACCACGAAATATATTCTACAGACAACGAGCTCATCGGGCGCAACTGTCATCAAGATTGCAGGGTCGATGGGCGAATCATTGAAAGACTCATCATGCTTAGCCTCATTGCACCAGGTCCCCAGCTGTACACTTTGCCACCAGGAGCTGGTGCACTATACTTTCGCAGGAAGTTGAACACTTCTGCTATCGAGAGCATTCTGGAGCCCATGGACACTGTTCGCGATCTGGTACGGCTACCTGATTTGCCGATATGAATGAACATGGTAGTCTCCCTTGAGAGGACACCAGGTCTCTTGTGCATTGTCTGCAAGAGATCGGCTGATCTCAAAGGCATCGACAACAAGCCAAATCACAGGTACCGCTGAGAGTTCGGCAACGCTCTTTAGAGAACTCTACGATCAGTAAGCTACTACCAGATCTGCCATCAAGAGGATCTGTCATAGATACCACCAAAAGGTCTGTATGCTCTCTGCATTCCGCAGCAATTCTTTGAAGTGCTGCCCGAAGGCAGCACCAGAGTCCCTCTCTGGAGTACTCCGAGCAAGACGTACACTCAGTAAAGCAGGCTCTGTCGAATCAATTCGTATTGTACTCAAGCAACTTCCCGTTACCGCAGCAAGATGGTGTCGAAGGCTGGAGACTATATGTCGAAGAGAGTGTGAAAGCCTCTGCCGCCGCAAAGCAATCTTGAAACTTCCCGTGGCGATTGAGCACCTGCCTGGGAAGCTAGATGAAGACGCAGTCGTTGTGGACACTGAGAGGCAACAAACATCTCGCGGGCTTCTGGTAAGTGCTGAGCAAGCACCTGCGATGTTATAAAGAGTACTGGACATCCTCACCATTGAGAGTATGTCAGACCTGGAACATGCTATGCGATCTCTTGAGCTGGTGACCGATATGTCGTCGTGAGAAACGATCACGCTAGCCATGGAGACATTGAGGTATTAATACTATGCTCTTGAAGGGTCAAGAGCTAGTATCTAACATACCATACACATATGTGGCAACTTTCACCGCTGAGATGTTATTCACACTATCGTGAGAAGTTCACAGGCTTGAGGTGTTCCCTGCAGACTTCAAGAGTTACGGCGAGGGCGAGCAACTTCGTGGCAACAAAAGTCGCCGGCTTTGAGCTTTTTTGTCGCAACACACAAACACACACACACACACAATCTCGCCGGCACAATGGCGAGCAACAACACCACCACCACCACAGGCAGCACTGCTGGCCTGGACATCGACTGGGACAACCTCCCCGCGATCCCCGTCGTTTGCGAGAAGTGCGGTGCGGCGTTCGACGCCGTCGACGATGGGCATGGTTGGCGCTGCACCGTCTGCCAGGACCTCTTCGGCCTCGACATACCTCCCAAACCCTCCAACGCCGCCGATACTACCCCGGCGGGGACGACTCCTGGCCTGAAGGAGGGACATCTTGCCTGCAAAACTTGCAAGGCGTCGTTCAGGCCTACAGCCAAGAACAACGGCGCCGACTGCACCAAGTGCTGCAACAGGCAGGCCAGCGAGGGCTACGACGTCTTTGCGCGGTACAACCAGAAGATGACACCACAGGCCGCAGAGAACCTCCGCAAGTACCACCTGAGCCTCGCGAAGCCCGCCATCGCCCCTATCGCCACCATGCGCAGAACCACTTTCTCCGCCGCACCAATCTTCAGCGCCCAGCATGTGACTACCGCACCGATGCCGCGCAAGAGAGCCGCGGAGAGCGCCAACGAGCAGCTCTCGCAGCAGAACGAACCTACCGCAAAGCGTTCTAAGACCAGTCAGCAACAACAAGCGACTACAATGCCCACAGAGAACGCCGAGACCCTTCCGACCGCCGCAAGGCAGACTACACCGCCAGGCGAGTACGGTACCGGGTTCCGCAACATGCTCCAAGCTGCCATCAACCAGATGGACGACAAATCCACAAAGTAAACTCGATACCCATCGACAGACGAAGAATGAGGAGCCTACAGAACAGAGCAATCATACCACAAAGCACTCCAACATCCGCAAGACCGACACAGAACGGAGAAATCGCCTACAGAACAAAGCGGACATACCAAAAACTACTCCAACATCGACAAGATCGAAACAGAATGGAGAAATCAAAGAATTGACAGGCTTCGTTTGCCGTCAATCGAGCGAGCTGATGAAACACGACATGAGCTATTGGCTGGAGAAGGCGAATTGAACGAACTGATGAACTACGATACCCAAGAGCAGCCATTGCCTGCCTACAATTGAATACCCATTTCCGTGCAGTAATAATTTGTGTCAATGAGTGAATATCAAGTAGAGTGAAGTGAGGTTAAATTGACGTTCACCTTCCTACCCTAATTATTCGGCGGGGGTCCGTGCGCTTCGTTCGTCATCCAGCCGCTGCCTGTGAACGCGCGCATACAGCTAGCCGTACCTACACAGCTGCTTGACCATCATCAAACACCCACACACCAACACCATCTACCGCACCACCAACAACACCACTTCAACTCACCCAAACTTCATACATAACCACCAAAACCCCACCAAACACACAAAACGGTCGCCCACCAGGCACCACCAACCCACTCACAATGGTACGTACACACACCCTCTTCACAACCACCACCACCTCAAGGATACCACCCAAACTAACACCATATACGTAGTCTCTCCGCATCGTCCCCGCCACCACAACAACCACAACAACCCCCCACGTCCTCGGCGCCCCCTCCGCCCCCGGCGTCCACGACACCCTCCGCCACAACCTCAACCTCTCCGCGCCCGCCCCAAAGGCCTCCGGCGCCCCCAGCACAACCTCCTCGCACCCCCTCGAAGCACGCCTCAGCGCCTGGAAGCAGCAGCAAGACGACGTGAAAATGAGCCTCCTGCGCCGCCAGTTCGGCATCGCGGAGCCGGTGCGCCGCGGAATGGAACTCGCGACTGTGAAGAGCGGGGAGTGGAGGCCTGCGGTTCTTGGGGAGGGCAGCGCGGGTGTTCACAGGCAAATTCTGGAAGGCAGGGATTGCGAGTTGGATTGGGAGGATGTTTATCAGGGAGAGATGGGGTTGGGGTCGATGGGGTTGGAGTTCCATGCTGAGATGGAGAGGAGGTGTGCTATGGAGTATTAGATTGGATGAGTGTTAGCGGGAGCTTTCCCTGAGGGTCTTGCTTGGGCTCGGGTGGAGATATACAAGCAGAGGAGGCGAGATGCGTGACGACAGCGGAACGAGATGCTGTTGTTGATGAAAGTGTACCAGTATAAAGCACGTACGAAGCATCAACCATGGCATGACATATTACAATCAAGCTGGAGCACATGCAACATGAACACGGCTCCAAGCCAGCTGTGTGATGTCTCCTGAAAGCACGCAAAGCGCTCCATAAGGTACACGACGCCAGATTTGATAGTCCCACGTAGCGACTGCATTATGTCCAGTGCAAGCATCACGGGCGTCAACTCAACCAGACCTACCCACAGAAAGAATAAGAAACCACTCAAGGAATCAACAGTGACTGCTTTCACATAACAAGTTCTATGACTAAGAAAGGACAAAAGACAAGGAGTGTACACAAAAACCCACGCTCCCGCCAAAAAGGCTGACACAATATAAGAAAGATCCGACAAAGGTCGCAGCTAACCCAAAAAGAAATTCACAGCTGTGCAAAAAAGGAATGCCCTGATCTTTCATCCCCGTCTTCCCTTCGTTTGCATTGCCCGATCTCCGAAAACTCCTCGAAAACGCCAGTCCTGGTCCGTTGAAATTTCTTAGATGCATCGTCATGCTCAGTCTCTCTCTCTCTCTCTGTCTCTCTCTCTCTCTCTCTCTCTCTCTCTCTCTCTCTCTCTATCTCTAACACAGACCATCTACAAAATCACACAGCGGCAGCCAGCGCCGCCTTCCTCGCCGGAATTGTTGGCCCGTATGGAGCCCTTACTTCCAGACTTGCCGGCGCCTTCTGCTTCGTCTTCGAGCAGGTCAGCGGGCTTGACGGTCATGTGGACGACGTTGGCGTTTTGCAGGGCGAAGGGAAGATCTGTGTGATTGTTAGCAGAGTTTCGTGGCGATATACTGTCCAGCGTCGATTTTTCTTTTTGGGAGAACTTCATACCTTTCAAGTTGACCTTATCATCAATCATCCTCCCCATGATGATCAAGCGGATGCTGCTCGGATCCCGGGGTCGGTCTTCCCACTCTGATCGCCAGTCGGTCCAGATCAGCTCTTTGAGCTTGTAGCCGCTCATTTCCCGGGGGTCGAAGTTGCCGCTCGCGTCCACGGCGGTGACTTTGCGCGAGGTGAGGTATTTTTGTGAGATGGTGTATGCGTGACGGGCACCGGTTGTGAGCATGAGGGTGATGCGCAGGGCCGGTGTTGAGGGGTCGGTGAGTGGCGAGGGCTCGCCGTCGGGGCCGAGAGCGAGTTCGGCGGTTTGGCTGCGGTTGAGATCTGGTGGGTGAGAGGAGGTGGGTCGGTCGATGGAGGCGTTGCGCTGTTCTGGTTGGGTTGAGGGTTCTGCTGCTGCTGGTGCGGCTGAGGTTGCGCCTGATATGGTCTGCAAGTCGTTCATCTCGACGGCTTTGCTCGCGTGAGCAGTGGAGTCCTGCTCTTCGTTCGCCGAAGCGCCTGGTACTGCTTGGGCTTCAGCTATGGGCTGCGCGGGTATTACGTTGTGCTCGTCGGTACCTGACACCATGGTGACAGTTCTTCCTCCAGCTCTTTTGTTCGCTCTCGTCGTACAACTCTAGTGCCGCAGGGCGGCCGGATTGACAGGTGCTGGGTCACTATATGCCTCCTTGGTCTCGGGGCTGTCTCGCGGTGTGAAATTGGCGATGTTCAGACAGTAAACTGCCGGTGTCGTGCGTGCTCTGGCTTTCCGAAGAGGATGCTGGTCGCGAGACAATTGGGGTACGATAGTTGGGCGAAGGATGGATAGCGACAGCTTAGGCGATGCCGGGGTAATGTTGCTCGTGTTTGGGATGCTTGTGTGCGTATCTTCGCAATCAATGCAGCAGATCGGCGAGGTGGTAATTGAGGCGTGCGAGCGGTTTGCTGGCAGGTGCAAGTGGTTCCTCCTTCTGGCGGATAAGAGACAAACGTCGTCGTCGATGCGCCAAGTGGTCAAGTGCTTTCCAAGATGCAGCGAGGGTGGTCGTAAGCGATGCAGTCAGGACGTCTAGTCTTGTCACTGCTGGCGTTGGTGGTATGGACAACAATGCAATGATAGTGCAGCGGTTCGCTTCTCGCCTTGTCGTAGTAGCGCGTGAGAGTGGATCTCTCAGCGAAGATCCCTAGGCAATTGGCGGGCGGGCAGTTCGCAGAGTCGCCCTCTCCTTTCCAAGCGGCGGCGGCGGCAAACAGCGGGATGTGTTAGGGATACAGATACAGTAACGATACGGCGGAATGCAGGAGGTGTGTGAACGACAGACAGACAGACTCGTATGTCGCCGGTGTTGAAAGTGTATCGGGCGTCCCTTTGGCTCAGACCAGGCCCAACTCTCTTCTCCTCTCTCTCTATCTCTTGGACTGACTGACTCTCTCGCTCGCTCGCACGCCAGATGGGCACGGGACTCGGGACGTTGGACCAAGTCCCCAGAGCAAAAAGGCGGAGACGCTGCCGGCTGCGGGCTTGGAGTCTGGGCACGAGAGCCACCTTTGCAGCCGAGTAGTGGAGATGGCACACCACGGTTTGCTCGTCTGGGGCAGAGATGAATCTTGGTAAAGTCTAACCGGCTACATCGAGTAATCGCACAAAAGGTAGACGAGGTGGCAATCGAGTGCACTATGCAGCAGTATCAAGCTATCGACATCCCAGCTATCTGCAGACCACATCAAGAGGAAAGACATGCACATCAACGACATCACCATACGAAGAGATCTGATCCCTCAAGCAGCATGGTGGCGCGGAACTCACGGATCTGCAGAGCAATTGGCGCAGGGCCTAGGAGGTACTGTACCTCCTAGTGTTACACGCGGGAGCGAAACAGAAGGGAAAAGAAGGCTGTTCGCCTCTGCACATCTTCAGCACCTCCTAACTCTTCGCGATCTCTTCTCATCCAAGCGATCTATCTCTCTCTGCCTGCGAGCCGCTTTCCGTGAGTGGCAGACACTCCAGTCAGCCTTGCAGGTGTGATGCGAGGATTCTATTACTTGGAAACATCTGCGCTAGCGTCCCAGTACCTCGAGACTGCAAGGTGGGTTTATCCTCGGCCGAGAGAGTTTGCTTTCTTCTTTGCATGTGAAGACGATCACCAAGGAACAGACTTTGGGGGTGTATGTAGGTTTAGGACTTCCAACACTTGTGGCTTGAGGGATACGAGATCGCAAGTACCCACGCATCGTGATAATACTCATTGATGAGCTCTGTTGATGTGAAAGCGCTATGTACAAGTACCTTATCTACAATCGTTGCCTTTCGTATCTCCCCCAAAGTGCGAGCGAGCTGTGGTGTGAATCCAACGTCGTGCTGTATGGAACTTCATGTAACTGTGTTTGTGTGACCCAAAGTGCAGAACAACCATACAGCGCCTATTTCAGCCATCATTGGCGTTTATAGCTGTCCATAAATGCTCGCAACAAAGAGTAAAACACACAGTTGTGGCGATACATGGCAGTTTTGACGAACGAGAAATATATTACTCTAACCCTACTTACACCAATGGTGACTGGACTTCACTACATGTAACATGTGCACAGATCATGCATGACCTCATGGTCCAAGCACCTTGACGGACAACGACACAGTCAAGTGTACGCCGATTCATGTTCATTATGGACATTCTATTACTTAGCAAATTCTCCTTTTGTATATTACCCCCTCGCCCCAAATCATCCAATACGCTCACGTTTTTAGTTTCCGTCCATGTATATACCAGCCATCCCAATCCACCGACCACCCAAATCAAATACTAACATACCCCTCATACCCCTGCACACTCTCCACCCTAACGCCATCCATTTCCTCCCTCACCCCCAACATACTCACAACGCCACCACCCTCAACCTCACCCTTGAACTCCCACCCCTTGAATAGCGCGCGCAGTTCCTCCACCGTCGAAGCCTTATCCTCGATCAGCAGCGCAATCGCATCATACCCGCCCGCGCCAGGCACAGTACCACCGACGACACCAGGCACGGCTTCGCACGCATCAATCAGCTTCGTCTGCGCGGGCGGCTCGATCGGCACGCCGCTCTTCTCGCCCATGGCGCGGATGTTCTTCCTGATGGCCTTGAAGCAGGCTTTCAGCGAAGCATAATCGGGGTTAGCAGCATCAGAAGAAGAAGACTTCTCAGCGAGCGCACGCATCTCCCTCGCAAGCGCCTCATTCGCCGCCTGCAAGTCCCTCCACACGCGCTCCGCCTCAGCGGGCTCCTGCTTCCGCCAGTCGAGGACTTTACGCACCATCCCCGGCGTGCCGCTGCCGCAAGAGACGTCGCACATGACCAGGCGCAGACCCGCGGGGACTTTGACCGCGTCCTTGAGGACTTCCGTGTCCCACTTGCTGTCGAGCTCGTCGACGGTGGCGCGCAGCGAGGAGCCGAAACCGGGCGATCCGGGCTCGGCGTGGGAGGCGAGGATGGAAGGGCTGAAGCGGCGGTAAAGGCAGGAGCCGAAGACTGCGCTGGCGACGTCGAAGCCGGAGCCGACTTTTCCTTGGGCGGCGCAGTGGGCTGCCTGGGCGAGATTGTGCAGGCGGCGTTTGCCTTCTGCGGTGGCGAGGTTGATGGTTTTGGGGAGGTAGTGGGTGAGGACAGCGGCGGTCAGGGCGGTGACGAGGGCGGCGGAGGAGCCGAGGCCGGTTTTGTGGGCTTTGGTGATGGGGACGCGGAAGTTGTGGAAGCGGTCTGCGGTGGTGGCTGAGAGGTCCGAAGGGGTGGAGTAGTAGTCGTTGTCGGCGAGGATGGTGATGGCGGCGGGAGTGATGATGGGGTCGCCGGAGACGGTGGTGACATAGCTGAGGGCGTAGCAGAGGGCTGTTTCGACGAAGGGGTTGTGGTTGAGTTTTAGGTCTGCGTCTCTGGAAGAATATAGTAAGTATGTGTGATATACATGTTTAATATGTTTCTAGTGTCGCCTGAGAAACGAGGACGAGTATACTACATATAGCAACTGGCTGGCAGTGCAAGAAAATAAAAGCAATTCAGATATACCAATCAGCGAAAAAAAAAAGGACAATTCACTTACATCCGCAAAGGCCTCATTTGCATACCCCCATCTTGGCCGACCAACGTGTAGCCATACTCCCACACGGCGTTCTCAAACTGTGGCGACCTCACAGTGATTTCGGACAACGTCACACCATTCCTGGTCGGCACATCCTGCACCACGCAGTGAATCCTCGCATCGAGTCCAAAGACAAGACCATTATACTCGCGGTCTAGGACGAGGTAGCCACCCGCGAGCAAGACCTTGCCGGGCGCCGACACGGCAACAGCGGCATTGGGATTATCGCGAGCCATTGATGGACAGGGGAAAGAGACGGGAGCTGCGTGGGCCGAGTGGTTTGCCTTGCCCTCAGAAGGGATTGTGAGCCGGTCACGGGGTTTGGAGACAGATGGGCAGATGATTAGGAATTTCGTATGTAGGCGGTTGCTGATCGGTGATATGATGTGAGGTTTGATAGGCACAAATCTAATAGGGCGGCTTCGGGCTGCTGCAAGCTGCTGCAGGACGGCACAGCTCTCCCCGCTTCCTGCTCTCCTCAAACACGCGCGACACGCGAGACACTCACGGGCTCAGGCTCTGCAACGACAGCTCTGCGCCACAAGGGGACCGCGAGAACGGTTTCTGTAAGGGCCGATAGCGCCGGGCGCACCACTGCAACGGCACGGGGGGAGCTGGGAGGATTGGAGGTCTCGTGCACACGCAGCGAAAATTGGCCGGCGACTGCCGCCGCGCTTGTAGGAAAATCTGGGATTTTCGGAGGGTGGCCTGTGTGGCTGATGCAGGACGCACGTTGTGGCGGCGGTGCAAGAAGGGCTGGAAGCAATGGGACGAATTGGATGAAAATAGCGAGGGTATATCGGCGGTGGTTATAGACATGGCGTGCCAGCTACAGGGACCACTCTGGCCTTTGATTCACTTACACGGGCGATGCAGAGACTGGACACGGCAGGCGCGAGGGAGCAACTGCTTACATACTCCCGAGTCAGCCCTGTTTTGGATTGCGCTAGATTGGAGCATGGCATGCGTGCCGCGCATCCCCGGCGATAATCTAACGGCTTGTCGCATTCGCTCTGCGACCATCGTCTTCTGCTGGAAGCCCGGAGAGCCCTTCTCTGCTACCATCGAGTCAGAATAGTGTGAACGTGCGGTCATACACTCAACTCTGCCCTGCCGTTATTTCACGCACCCAGGCACCCTTACTTCACCTCGCATTCCCTTTTACTATCCATCGCTATCAATCGCTACACCCGTCGCTGTAATCACCCACCCACCCATCCATCCACACCAATACACCATCACCACCGTCCGTCGATACTACACACAGTCCTTCGACGCACACACCACCAGCCCTCCATTTCAATTCCATTCACCTCTTTTTATCAACCGCGCGTTTATTTGATGACCGGCGCGTCGTCAAATAAACCTGCAGTCTAGGAATATAAGAGGACTCAAGGTATGCCCGAAAATCATCTCCACGCGAATGCGATCATAGCCTACGTCACGCGACACTCCAGCTAACAATTATATAGTTTCACTCTTCCAAAAGAAGGGTCTCTTCATCACCTAAATGGTGTACGTGAAGCCCACAGTACATCTCTCGCGATTTGCAGGCACAGCCCTCAAATCCTTCACCCACGGCGGTGCCCAGACCGTCGTCGCCGCCTCCCAGGCCTCCTACGCCGCGCAGAACAGCCACGCCACACCCTTCGCCGACAACCTCCTTGGCCGCTGGCGCAAGCAGGAGAAGAGCAAGCTCCACAATGTTCACCACCAGATAGAGAGTGCGCGCCACGCGGGAACCCACGCTGCCCCAAACACCCGTCCCGAACTCGGTCACAACGACTCCGGCTTGGAGAAGTACTTCGATGCATGGCAGAAGTACCAGAGGAATGAGATCAAGGAGAAGGAATGGCAGCAGACCCAGTTCGCGAGGAGGCTCGAGTGGCAGCCTCCG
>Ga0265797_10004558_pt1 | contig 21053 bp, 20 predicted proteins | sample P2T30metagenome_FD_192433 | JGI IMG/M metagenome (GOLD analysis project Ga0265797, IMG submission 192433) | Plant litter microbial communities from East Loma Ridge, Irvine, California - P2 T30 | ecosystem: Environmental > Terrestrial > Plant litter > Unclassified | place: USA: California...
GTTCTTGGTGTCAATGTCACCGTGCTTGGGCTGGTTGAAGTCCTTCTTGGCGACGAGCACACCCTCGCGGAAGAGGTACTCGTGGATCGCCTTGCGGTCGGCCTTGGGAATCAGCCTGGCGCATTGTCAGTGATGGCTCGATTTTGGCGGTGTTTTGCGGGCGTTTCTCACATGTTGGCAACGTTGACTGTTGGTTAGTTTGGCTGGTTGGAGGGCTTGTCAGGGCGTTGTCGTTCAATCGTCGCAAGTCCAAGTATAACTTTCAAGTGCGGCGGTCGGCGCTCGGAAAATCGTTGTGTGCCGATTTGCGGGCCAGCCCGCTAGCGCGGGACAGGCCCTCAAGGGTTAGGGCGCGTGGGTGAGCCGAGCTTGAGTGTTGGAAGACAGTCGAGTGGCTGTTGCTTTGTGAGCATCTCTCTCAGCTCATACCTTATATTACGCCACCATTCGTCCTTGAACAAGCACATCACGACGCAGCCACGACCACACTATCACCGAAACAGACACTCACACTACACAACTCCCAACTATAACATGGCTGCCATCGCCACCACACCTGCTGTGCCCGTCGCCTCGGCGCCACTGGACGACCACGCGCAAGGCGTCAACCTTCTCATCACATCCTTCCCAGGCCTGGGACTCCCCCGAACACTCAACATCCCGGTATCAGCCAACACGCGCATATGCGACGTTCTACGCACCATCTACGCGCGACTCCCTCAAAATGTCGACTCAAACTTGGTCATCTCCACCACTTCCAATAAATTGTTGCGCGCATCCGATGAAGCTTCCGTCAGCACTCTTCTCCCCGACAATACCGCGACATTCTTGCCACTCCGCATCAGTGCACGACTATGCGGTGGCAAAGGCGGTTTCGGCTCTCAGCTGCGAGCTGCCGGTGGGCGCATGAGCAGCAAGAAGAACCGCGACAGACAGGACCAGAATGGCAGCAACCGCAACCTGGACGGCCGAAGACTGCGCACTGTGGATGAAGCGAAACGGCTTGCGGAGTATCTGGCCACCAAACCGGAAATGGAGAAGAAGGAGAAGGAAGAGCGCCGAAAGCGCTGGGAGGCCGTGATCGATGCTGCCGAAGCCACAGAAGCGAAGATCAGGTCCGGCAAGATGGGCAGCAACCAAGGAAGACTGGATGCCGAGTATGTGGAGAGCAAAGAGGCAGCGGAGGAGAAGGTCCGCGAGGCTGTACAGAAAGCCATGCGCGATCAGATGCTTATGGATGAGAGGACTGGCAGTGAGAGTTCTGCCGAAGATCGCGATGAGGGCAGTGACAGCGACGAGCAAGGCAATTCGAGCTCAGGGCAAGAGCAAGCTGGTTCCAGTAAAGCCGCTGAGAGTCGAACCTTCTTTGGTTGGGATGAGGAAGACGATGACATGTCGGAGGACGAGGACGAAGATGTGCAGGTTGGTGATCGTGTATCAATCGCTGAGGTCTCCGACGAAACACCATCACAAGACAAGGGCAAAGGCAAGGCTGTCGAGCAATAATATAATGCGGCCAAAGGCATACCGCATCACCAGGCGAACTTCTGGATTCAGCCAAAATGACGACCCAAGCACCATTGTCAACCATCATCCCTGTTTAACAAGTTCTATGCGCCTTTCTAGGATTGGTGGGAGCAATCAAGCGCTGTCATATAGCTTATCGCCATGCTTGACCTCGATGTACTATCTCCAAGAGCACATATCACTATGGACTCCCTTAGCAGCAACCTCCGAGCATCATCCTTTGCTGTCTGCTATGCATGCCTGGGAATCCAAGTGTCATAATTGGTGCTGGAAGCATGTCTTCCATCGAACCAAGCAATTGGTTTCAGGGGATATGGTCTAGTGGTATGACATCTTCTTAGCATTGAGCTTCACAGCTCTTGTTAAGTGGAGAAGGTTCTGGGTTCGATTCCCAGTTTCTCCATCGTTCTCATCGTCTAGATGAGTTGATCTTTTGCCCTTCGTTATTGGGGATCTGTTTTTGAGCTTTCGACGAACGGCGTATCATTTACGACCCTGGACTGGTGTGGTGCGTTGATTGGGTGGAATCCTTGGATTTGAATTTGAAACGGCCGATGGGAAATTCAGTTCCGATATGTTGAAGATGCTCGCCTCAATCTGTCCTCAGTGCCTTCTACTCAGTGCCACTTGATGTGGCGTCTGGTGAGTCGCTGCAAGTTTGTGTATAACAAGATTAGCAGTTTAATGGCAAGCATACGTGTTCCAAATGCCGTTTGTGTTGACGCACGCGTGACTGTACTGAGATATCACAGCTGAAGCCGATTGCAGAGTCACCACTTGCCCTCAAGCACTATGTAATGCTACTTAACCAAATGCTCTAGCTGATCCCTTGTCGAACAGTTGGCGGCACGCTTTACGCCTTGGCTCATATATGAGATCCTTCTCCGCGTCCTACATTAAGTTGCCTGGACGCCCTATGTGCCGTTTATTACGAGGTTTCGACCTCGAACGCAGTCGATGCGTCCTGCGGATACTACCGATTGGCAAACAATTCGAACGATCGTCGCTGTACTCAGCAATGAGCGCAGCTCATACTGCGGTGTTCGACTCTCTCTTCAGTACATATACAGACACAAACATCACACCTCATTGACGGTAAAGGATGTGGCACTCTGCTCCTATCTATAAATGGCGCCCTCGCAAGACACACTCCACTTCTAACGCCACACTTCCATTGCAGGAACTCACTGACCAATTGGAAATTCAATCATCCATAACTCCAACGACTACCAACCAAATCATTTCGGCAAAGCAGTAACATGTCCGAACGAAAATCTTCCAAACTCGAATCCACCCATCAAGAAAAGCATGAGCATGGCCCCTTTCCTTGGCCGGCAAGACTCCTCGGAGAGACACCTTGGCCATCAACTCGCCCATCGACCGTCAGTTTGCAGAGCTTAGCTCAACCGAATCGACCCACCAACAGGCCTTGGTGGAAGAACAAGGTCTTCTACCAGGTTTGGCCGCGATCGTTCAAAGACTCCAACACGACCAACACCAAGGGCCATGGCGATATCAGGGGTGTCATCGAGAAGCTTGGCTACCTGCAGGCACTCGGTGTCGATGTCATTTGGCTGTGTCCCGTCTACCAGAGCCCGCAAAAGGACTTCGGCTACGACATCTCTGATTACGAGGCCATTGACCCGGATTTCGGAACGATGGAAGACATGGACGAATTGATCGCGGAAGTGAAACGCCGCGGTATGCGCATCATCCTCGACTTGGTCATCAATCACACGTCCGACGAGCATGCGTGGTTCGTGGAAAGCTCGAGCAGCAGAGACAACCCGAAGGCAGACTGGTACATTTGGCGAGATGGGAAGGACGACGGCTCTGGTGTGCTCAAAGAGCCTACAAATTGGCGTGCCTGTCTCATTCATGGCAGCGCTTGGACTTGGTGCGAGACCCGTCAGCAATACTTCTTGCACTGTTTCCTTCAGTGCCAGCCGGACCTGAACTGGGAGAACGAAGACTGCCGCAAAGCTATATATGAGTCCGCCATTAAGTTCTGGATGAGGAAGGGAGTGTCTGGCTTCAGGTGTGTCTTCACAAATGTGTAGCGCCCCAAATTCGGCACTGACCCAATGTGACAGAGTCGATACCGCGAACCGCATGTCGAAGGACATGACGTTCACTGATGCGCGCGTGACAAAGCATGACTACGATTTCCAGGACATGAGTGAGCACTGTCTCAACGGCGAGCGCATGCATGAGTATCTGCAAGAGATGCGTAGTGTTGCGCTTGATGAATTTGACCGCGAGGCGATACTCGTCGGCGAGCTACCTGGTACAGATCCGGATACACTTAAGCAATATGTGCTGCAAAACCGCCGGGAGTTGAGCATGACCTTCGACTTTGACATGATGGTACGTAGCTGCCAACATGAACGCGACTGAATCGGAGAGTTTGAGTTAGCGACTTACTGCGAGTACTAACATCCGACAGGAACTTGGTGGCAACGATCACCCTGATGAAGTTGACAAGCACATGGTGAGGAACATTGGTGAAGGCCACCTCCTCCCAGAGATGAAGGACTGTGTCACCAAAGTCCAAAACCTTGTCACACAGACTGACGGTGAAGCATGGGCTACCGCCTTCGCCGAGGTGAGTCTCAATGTATCTATAAACATACTTCAAGATCATCAGACTGACTTGGCCAAAGAACCACGATCAGCTTCGGAGCATCCGGAGATGGGTTACTGACAACCCGCCATACTGGAATCGCGCTTGCAAGTTGATCTCCATCATGCTCACAACATTATCCGGCACGCTGTTCGTTTTCCAGGGCCAGGTGCGTTCTGTTAAGAGAAATTGTAACCTAGGCATTGTTTACTGACCGTTTTCTGAAGGAGATTGGCATGCACAACATGCCTGAGCATTTTGGACCCGACCAATTCCGCGACATTGACGCCGAGCTCTGGGTCGAGCGCAAGAGTGAGGACGACCCCGATGATCCTTACATGCTACAGAAAGCCATCGATGGTGTTCTCAACGTTGGCCGAGACAACACTCGCCTGCCAATGCAATGGGACGACTCCCTCCACGCCGGCTTCACCAAGAGGGAAGAAGGTCCTTGGATTCCATGCCACGACGATCACACTCGCATCAATGTTGCAGACCAGCTGCGTGACAACGACAGCCCTCTGAGTTTCTGGAAGACCATGATCAAGTATCGCAAGCGACATGAGGAGCTCTTCGTACATGGCAAGTATGAGGTCTTCGACAGAGACAACGAGAAGATGTTCATGTACTCAAAAGAGGCGTGGAACGGCTTCAAGGCTCTCGTCGTGTTGAACTTCTCCACTGACAGGATTCCTTTCACAATCCCAAAGAAGGTCCTCCGGTGGAAAACGAACGCCAACGGCAGAGAAGAGTTAGCCAGGCCGCCCCATGTGCTCATCGGCAATTACAGCAAGCACACGCGTGAGGAGAAGGCCTTGCAAGCTTGGGAGGCGAGAGTATACTTGCTCTGAGCCGTGGGCTAAGACATGCCATTGCCGGGCTAACCGATGTCTTGAGGATAGGCGTTTGCTTGTAATTCTGTAGGGTTGAATACGCACCAATGAAATACCACATGTTGTGATCTGCAGAACCAACCCCTCATAACTGGGGTCTCCACAAAGGGCCAAGACGGGAAAACCCCAGCCTGCTCTTTCACCGCGATGCAGTCTTTACCGAAAGAATTATTCCGTCGTTTCATCAACCATCAATCTTAATTTACAGTAATGACAGGATCATGTTGTATAACAAGGAGTGCCGTCGCTGTGACGATGGTGATGGAACGGTAGGTCTTACAGCTTCCATACGTCTTTGATCCTGCCATTCTTCCTCCTAGATACCTCGTGGTTGGAGATCTCCTCTTCAGTTGATATCCTTGTGCATCAGGTCAAGCATTCCAAGCCTCCAGCCAAGATGAGAGGCTTTTTGCTTGCGCTGTCTGCCACCTTGGCCTCCGCTGCCAGCATCGCTCGCGATGCGTTGCCCGCTGGTGCTGCCATCATACCTGCCGCCAACCTCGAGCCCCGTGGTTCTGGCAAACATGGCCACAAAGACAAGTGGGGCTGTAACAAGCCTGAATACCGCCACAAGATCACCATTCGTGCCTCAAAGAACGAGACTGACGACATTTCTGCCGACCTGCTTTGGGCTTTCCACAAGGCCAACCAAGGAGGCACTGTTTACTTGAAAGAAGGCTCCACGTACGTGATTGGCAAGAAGCTTGATTTGAGCTTCTTGAACGACGTGCATCTGCAGCTCGATGGCGAACTCAAGTTCACGGATGACATCGAATACTGGCAAGCCAATAACTTCTACTACGACTTCCAGAAGTCTATTACCTGGGTTGTCTGGGGTGGCGAAAAGATCAAGATCTACACAAAATCTGGAACTGGTGTGCTCAACGGAAATGGACAAGCATGGTGAGTACAAACAAACCAAACGATTAGGTTGTATAGCGACTGACTGAACGGCCCAGGTACAACGGATTTGCAGGTCGCGAGATTCTCGACTCTAGCAACACCTATTACCGACCCATCCTCTTCCTCACCGACAACGCGACCCAAGTGGATGTCAGCGGTATCACTATGCTCAACTCTCCTTGCTGGACGAACTTCATGGTTCGAACCAACGACATCTCGTTCGACGGCGTAAACATCGAGGCAACGTCGAACAACGCTTCAGCGCTCCCCAAGAACACCGATGGCTGGGATACTTTGAACGTCAAAGGAATCTCTGTGACTAACAGCCGCGTGAATATCGGCGACGATTGCTTCTCGCCGAAACCCAACACCAGCGACATCTACGTGAAAGACCTGTGGTGCAACGGCACTCATGGCGTGAGCATGGGCTCGATCGGACAGTACCCTGGTGTCTTGGACTACATTGAGAACGCATACATCGAGAACGTTACCATGCTAAACGCAGAGAATGGCGCACGCCTGAAGTCCTGGGCCGGTCCCAACGTCGGTTACGGCTACATCAACAACATCACATATGATGGCATGTACGTCGAAAACGTTGACTGGCCAATCGTCCTTGACGCTTGCTACTTCAACATCAACGAGACAGTCTGCGCAGCACAACCATCCAAGGTCAATATCACCAATATCCTCTTCAAGAACATCCATGGCGTCAGCAGCGGCAAGAAAGGTGTCGATGTGGCAAAATTGATATGCAGCCCTGCTGCAGTTTGCGAGAACATCAGACTTGAGGACATTGATCTGAGGAGCCCCACGAACCCTGATGAGCAGGGCGTTGTTCTCTGCGAAGGCATTGCCGATGGCGTTGGCGTGCCTTGCGTGGCCAACTCAACAACGGCTTAGTGGTTCTTGTATGTAACTAGAACGCTCAACCAAATTTTTTACACATGCGCTAGCTCAAGTTGCTGTCATGTGTTCTCAATGGTTGACGAATCAATGAGAATAGTGACATCTAGGCGAGGAAAGAGTAAAAATTTTGAGCTTGATTTATTTATACAAACCGGAGGGCCTGTCACAAAAAATTTATATACTGTATATGACCAACTAATCCTGTAACGTCTGATTCCACAAACTCTGCACCGTAACTTCACTCACCCATTTATCACCAGTCGTATCGTTCTTCACCTTAAAGGATACTTCCCTTGACTCGTTGCGACCTAGCCAGAAAGCATTCGAGTCGAAGTTGCCCAGGACACCCGGCCCATGCTCGAGCCACACCCAAGCCGCTACACCGGTAGTTGCCCGGACAGTGAAGTTATGCGTAACATCAGAGTACTCGAGCTCCAGACCAGGATCGATTAGCGCGGCGTCCTTCAACGCTGTTGGATGGAACCAAGACTCATGCTTGAAGGTTCGTGTGATGTTAGAGTTGGGAGTATTGCCTTCTGCAGTGACGGACATCTTCAACACAGCATCTCGTGGGTCGTGATCTTGTAGGACTTCTTTCGTGAACGTCTGCAAAACCTGCGTGCTGTTGATGGGGCCCAAAGAGAAATTCTTGGAAGAACTCGTGTTGATGTTGAGTCTCGTGCCACTCCAGTCATACCATTCGAATGAAGCAGTGCCTTCAATCGGATCCCAGAGATCAGATGTCACCCAGACGCTGAGGTTACCAGTTGTGATGTTGTAGTAAGGCGCAATAATGACTGGCTCGTAAGCATCTTTGGCCGCATAGTGGAGGATTTTCCAGCGGCCATCGTACTCGACGCTTGACCAAGTAGGAGCCACCCAGATGTCTTCCAGCTGCCAGTACAAGGAACCCTGTATTACTAATTAGCAAAATTTCGACTGCATGGTAGCTTACGGCACATACAAGCTGACGATTCGGCAGACCCGAACCTCGGCGGTAAAACTGTATTTGGCTGACATATAGATCCGCCTGGAATATCTGAGTTGCGTGACACCACGAGGAGAAATTTGCGATGGGATCCGTCTTGTTCGGAATTGGGTACCAGAGTTCGACACCCTCGGTCATCTGAGCTTGCCCGATGCTGGCATTGGCATAATTGCTGGTATTCAGACCCCCGGGCGGAGGATGGTGATCCCGTAGCATTACCACGCTCGAGTTGAACGAGAGATACTCTTCTGAGACCTGTTGGCGCCATGAGTGAATGCTGGGCATGCTGTGAAACCCGAACTCGTTGGAGAAGCCTGGAGTCGTATTAGTACGATCTTTGGATAAGTGGAAGGAGATACCGACGCCCAATAGGATATGCGGAGTCGTTGTATAGCACGGATACATTGTAGTTATAGAAACTTCGATGCTGTCAGTCAAGGTGCGTTTAGCTGGCAAATGTTTCAGTCATACTCAGTCTCTCCGTATACCGAACCTGATGTCAAGTTGTCGTAGCGCTGGGTGATCGGAATAGGTTTGTTGAAGTCCAGGGATTGCCAGCCATTCGAAGTACTACTCGGAGTGTAGCTAATACTCCTACTGTTCTCAAACACAGCTGGCACTAGCGTATCCAAGAAGAGTGTTTCGTACTCTCTGCGGTATCGCTCCAGCTCGGCCGGTGCGGACCTATTTACAAGCGGTAGCTCCAGCGATTCAAGCTCGTTGCCACCAGCCCACAAGGCGAGAGAAGCTACGCATAGTTAGCACTGTACCGCTCTGGTAGCCTAGTGCATTACGAGCTGTACTCACGATGATGATTGACCCGTCTCACATTGTACACGGCTTCCTCCCGTACATTTTCCAAGAAAGCCTCATCAACGGGATACAATGCATCTCCGAACTCAAACTCGCTCCAGAGTAGAATACCTCGCTCGTCAGCAAGGTCATACAGGAAATCCGGACTGTAAGCACCGGACGCCCAGACTCTCAGCATCTGCTGGTTGCCATCGACCACACTATCGAACAGCTGGCTCATCTTCTCGACCGTTACCCTCGGCCAGAAAGCATCGGGTGGAATGAAGTTGGAGCCTTTCGCGTACATTTCGTGCCCGTTGATTTCGAAGTGCCAATTGCTACCTGGAGCGATGCCCTGATCCAGTTGTGCTTGGGTGACAGGGAACTCGTTGAGCACGATAGTCCTGAACCCAGTACGCTTGACGATCGTTGCCAACGAGACGCTGTCTTTGGAGTCGATGCTGACGGTCAAATAATACAAATTCTGTGGACCGAGACCGTTGGGCCACCAGAGCTCGACGGCGTCAGATGGCACGATGACCAAGCCTGTAATCGCTCCGCGTGTGCAATTGACGTTTGTGAGAGATCCTTGCATGACCGTTGCGTTGTTCGCATCTTCGAGAATGTAACTGAGCTTTGCATCTTGCGGGAGGTGTCCGATGTAGTCAAGACTGGCGTTCACCACCCAGTCTTTGCTTTGGTCTGGTAGCATGAGGTTCAGCTGGCCTTCACGATAAATGTCAATGTCGGAGTTCCTAATGTGGACTTCGTCCGAGCCCAGTTCAACGACAAAGGCTGGTTGCCATGGACCGGCCGGAGCCATCGCTGGTCCCCAGTCCCATCCAAAGTCGCTTTGTTCCTTTCTTTGATAAACGCATGTCAGCTCTGATACTATGTCCAGGCAAAGTTCCCCCGAATATACATACCTAATGAACCAGCGATTCGTGAACTCGAACACCTGCTGCCTATCACCACACATGTCATGTCAGTAACATCATCCCCGCCGCGAATAAACCTCTCCAATGCATTTCATATACTTACACGCCATAAGGCCAAGTCTCAGCACCCGGCTCTTCAGCAATGCCATTAGCAATCAGTGGCGCAGATCCAAAATTCAGCTCCAAAACAGGCTCCTCTTCCTCACAACCCCCAACAATCTCCGTTACATCAAAATACCACTGCCGAAACTGATTATTCGTGCTCGCAACATAACAACCACAAAGCGAGATATCCGCAAAAGTGTCCAGGCCGTTGAATTGAAGCCAAGTGCTGTTGCTGCTGCTCGAGTTCCCCGAAAGTCCGCGAAGTACGCTGGAGTACGTCCAATTATGCCAGACGACCCATCGTAAATTGAAGTCGTTGAGGTCGTGGTACGGATCGCCTATGACGCCGGCGGCGAAGAGGTCGAGGTGTGCTTGGCTGGGCAGGCTGGCTGGGACGGAGATGTTTAGGGCGGCGTTGGAGAGCGTCCAGGGGGTTGAGGAGAGGTTGGTTATGTGTTTGGCTGATGCAAGCGCAAACGGTAGAGTAGATAATAGAGATGCCCTCATGTTTACCCGGACCTGAGATTAGACGAAGGGTGCTAAGCTTCTGGGCAAGCAAGGCCAAGCGTCCATAAGTCTTATATGTCCATGGGTAACCTCTGCATCGGGTAGGTGATACCTTGATCGAACGGCATCTCAACGGACACTCACACGTTCCACAGCAAGAGTGAACCTTACCATGGGTGATCCATTTACGGCAATCGAATGGCCTACGGCGAAGTCAACGCCGGGCGATCCCTCGAGGCACATCATACCAACAAGTTACTCCGAGTCCTCAGTTGAGATTAGTCTATTCGCAATCACACGGGCGAAGAGATGACCGGACGGAGACAGCCACCTGTTTGATCCTGCCTCAACAATGACCTCTGCTGCCACTGTCGAAGATCGATCCTTGATATCGTCACCAATGGGCACATCAAGGATGGGACGCAATGCAACCCCGCGATTGAAACGCAAGACTGCGATGGATGTGACGCAGTCGGCATCGTTGCATCGACCCCGCCCCTTTCTCCACCCTGGATATCACAAGGTTACATACCTCGTGTTGCCATGACGTGAGGGAATCGAAGGATCGTCTCTTGCGAACAGAGACTCAATGGGAAAAGCATAATGTGAAAGTCAACCAGTGACCTGGCATCGGCGCCAAAGAGTTAACCATAGAAAACCATCGCCATGCATTGTAGAAGTCGCTATGCGTACAACTCTGATGTCAAGTAAAAAACCATATATACCATTCCATCCGTCATAACCCAACCATCTCTGGATCTCTCGTTCATTGCTGCCATTGCCACCGAAAACCAAACTCGGCCCCAGCATGACATGATATGCCACGATAATGTTCTTGTTTTGACACCCCAACTCCAACGCCGTCGCCAGAAGTACAAAGACGCAATGTGAGAACGCTATCACGCCCGCTGACTCTCTACTCTGTTCCAACCTCAGGAGGTCCTTGCTCCTGCTCTACTAACCATTCCATAATACTCTCGTAGCAAAGGACAAACTGACGCAAGCTCTGGACCATGCTGAGGCGCTGATGGCGGAAGTCCTCGACTGTCTTCTCGATAAGATCGACGTCGTCACGGTTGATCCAGGAGCCTTCGACTGTGTCGTCCGATGTGTCGCTGGATTTACTGTTCGTTTCATTATTCGAGATCGATGAGAAGGAGCCAAAGAAGTCTGGGCCACTGCTACTCTGACTCTGACCGCCGGAAGTGGTTTTGTTGCTGTTTTTACCAAGTTGCTTTGCAGGTGTGTTGCCAGAGGTGTCCATTGGAGAAGTGCGGCTTCGTGACGGGGTGGCTGGGGTCTCGCCAACGACTGAGCCGAGTCGACTAATACGCTGACGCTTGAGCATGTCGATGACCGAACTCACCGTGCAGAAAGTACCTGTACGGCCACAGCCAGCAGAACAGTGAACAAGGACTGGACGAGACTCGGCAGCTTCAGGCTCCTTGGAGGAAGTCTTGTTGGCGACGCAGACCACAGCTTCGGTTTGTTCCACCAGGCCAAGCAGATGCGATGGATGCGCAGGAGCACCGAAGTCTGGCCATGAGTCGAACTGGAGCTGTGTGATCTCACGCATACGCTCGAATGGGCGGTCCTTGTGGCTCAGTGTGAATTTACGGACAGTAACAAAAGGTGCATCGTTACTGATCTTTTCATCTTTACCGGTCTCAGGCGCGAGCGGTACGTTGGCCGGGTTGGTAGACGAGCGACGACCGGCAGCCGGACGATTTTTGGATCGGTGTATTTTCGCTGGATCCAAAGAAGCCTTCTTCTCTGACAAAAACTCCAGTTGCAAAGAACCATATTGCCTTTGGTCCCAATAATTGTGAGCCTTGACTTGTGCACCTTCCTGCTCCGCTGTGAGCATGACTACGACCCTGACGTCTTGTTGCCATACAACATTCCAGAAGTCGTTGAACGTGGCCGGAATGGGCGCTTGGGTTGAAATGTACCGTTTGTGACTGAGCGAAGCCTTGACGTAGTTGGCGTTGAAATAGTCGCAGTCGTTCCTGGTCACTCCTTCGAGCTTGACTCGGGAGTGTTCGAAAGGCCAGATGTTGTTGTACCGGTTCTTGTTACCCATACCCAATCCAGCAATTTTTACACCAGCTGGCGCGCTTGGCACCTTCTGAGCATCAGGCGCGGCGCCCTCGAAAGTGACTTGTCCTGACAGCGCATCTTCCATACGTTTCTTCTCTCTCCTCTCGATTTGTTCGAATCGCTTAGACACCATCTTTCCCTGGTCCTTCTCTTCAGAAGCCGTTTTGAGCCATTGCGGGAAGGCATGCTGCTCTGTGTTTTGTGTTGTCCGCTTCGGATGTTTGATCGGGAACTGGCCAACACCGCCGATGAGATCCATGTTTTGTCTGATGTTTCCAAAGAAAGGATTGGCAGGCTTATCGGCCGTAGGCATTGGACAACCTCCAATGACTGGCGCAATCTTTGGCCCGTCTGCGCCTGTGGCTGTCGTTGAGTTGCTGACCTTTTGCGAATCCACTCCAGCTTCAACGTACGAGGAGAAACGCTGGGAGAATTCCGACATGCCACCTCTGATGACATATGTGATTCCTTCATATCCTTCGGCCTGGAATTTCTTGACCATATTCAAGCAGATCGTCGCATCTTTCAGTTGCGTGGAGTTGTTGTCGTAGACAATGATGTATTTGCTACTCCTCCAATTGCCGAACCTGGCACGCTGTTCGTCGTCTTTAAACGTCTCTGCTAGCTTCTGGACGTTGAAAGAAGGGCGTTTCAGGAGGGTGGTTGGAATGCAGAGGTTGAGGGCATCTCTGATATGTGATTGCGCGTATTGGGTTGAAACGCGCAAGTCTAGGATCAAAGTCTGCTCATCGGCTGAATCGATGAGATTCACGACGCGTTGTGAGGTGGTGAAAACCTGTGACTCTGGATCCTCCTTCAAAGGAAGTGTCTCGGCACGGTGCTTAGCCATTCCAGCTGATCCGATGAATGACTTGTCCAGTGGCAGCTTCACGCGTGGGTGTCGATCCGGCGAGCCATCTCTGTTGTGCTTGCCTGTTGCATGGTCGCTGGCGATAAGGGTAGCTGGCGAGCCTCTACGTGTCAGCTCAGGGTACGTCAATGAGCCAGGGGACAGCATTCGCTTCGGTGACTGAGACATCTCGGCGGCCGCTGGATGGAGCATTTCCCTACTTCGTGAAGATGGTGGCGCACTGTCTCGGGTGGCCATGTTGGCGCTCTTTGATATGGGCATTGGACTCGCTGTCAATCGAGAAGGAGGGGCATTCATGTTGAAAGAGCCGCCACCACCACCATTAAAGTCTCCCAGCTGGAAGGAGTTGTTGGTCTGGGAGTGCTTCATGAAAGCCTCGTATTCCGGGTTTTGGTCGTGTGGGATGACGGTAGGCGAGGCTGCAGCAGTCGAGTGGACGGCAGAGGAGGGAGGATTCCAGTTCTGGGTGGAGTGTTGCGGTCCATTGTTCATGTAGCCACCGGCGTCATGTGACTGCAGGCCGAAGTAATTAGGACTGGGTGTTTTGGCGCCGTGAGCCTGTGCGGCGCCGGGGGTGGTGAGGCGCGGCGATGAGAAAAAGGGAGGCATGGTGGAGGACTGTGCGGAGGGGTTGTGATGAGAGTGCGTCGAAGGCGAGAGCACGGCGGATCTGGTGGACGTGTGCTGGGCGGTATAGAGGGGAGAAGTGGCAGTCTGCGACATGGCGCTACCCGGCCGGGTCAAGTGTGTGCGTCAAGTGCGTGCGAGTAATGGCGGCAGGTGTGTGGCAAAGCGTGGCGAAGAGACGGCGTTTTCGTCTAGATAGAAGGATGCGCGCAGGAAAGGAGTCTCTCAGGCGTGGTGTCGGGTGTCATGGTGTATACGGGTACGGGTGTATTGTATTGTGAGAGGCTCCGTGGAATGGCGTTGGTGCAAGACTGGAGACGAAGACTGGAGACGCAAGTGGGAGGGAGAAGCGCCGGAAATGCTGCAATACGTCATGGGTGGCGTCGACTTGAGGCTGACGGGAAGCAAGCGCACAGTGCGCAGTCTTGCAGCGCGCGCGCATCAACACAGCCGCCACACTATTATTGTAATAAGAGCGTGTCATGAGAGACACACACGGCCAATTAATAACAACACACCACAGCCACTGCTGCCTGATTCAACCTCACTTCATCAGCAATCATCACTAATCCTGCCAGCTGCGAGCTCCTTCTTACTCTGGCCCTGCTTCTTCGCCCATCACCCTGGACCCTGCGCGCCAATGCTCGCGTGCTCGTCATAACAGTTGAGAGCCACAGTGCACCGGCCAGCCCAGGCAAAAGCTACCGTCCAACATTTCTGCACCACGTTTCAACTCCCAACCGTTACCACACAAGGAGCCGTCGTCGCAGTCCTGAGGCTTCCGCGCCCTCGCCCTCGCAAGGCCTCTGCGTTTCGTCTCCAGCGAGGAGAGTTACATCTTCACGCGTGCTATTTTGGTGCAGCTCCTTCAAGGTACACAGGTACATATCCGATCGCTCACTAATGCCGTCGTTATCGCTTATCGCTGCTCTCCCACCCGTCGAGCCTTTTTCCCGCGCGTTCTAGACCACAGACAGAGGTACCTAGGTTTACTGCAACACCCTGCATTGTTGCTGGTCACGGGTCTCGTCGTGTATATCAAAGATCGCCGCGGGACTTGGATTCTCTCCTTCCAGACCTCTCCAGAGACTGCAGATTGCGCCTCGTGTGCTGCATCCACTCGCTTCACTAACAGACAGATGCGCATGTACCATTTACCATTGAAGAAGCCTGTGCTTGCTTCCTAAATATATGTGCATCCATGTGTAATTTCGCCATTCGCGCACGGCTGTTGGAGCTTCTTGGGATCATCAGCCTTGCAAGTCTTCTGGATCATAAAGTCTAAGTGCCCATGGTTTAAAATCCTCCGGCACAATACCGCGACGCCTGTCATGGGCACCCGCGGAGACGGCTGGCCTGGAGCGCGTGCTTGTCCATGCTCTCGAAAGCATACACGTCCGAGGAGATTGGCATGTAAGAGCAAGCCGACGAAAAGTGTTCGCAAATTTGACCGCAGTATCGCAACACGGTCGTAATGTTACACCGACTTGCAGAGAAGAAATCCAGTGCATCGTCATCATCATTACTATTGTCATTTCCACATGGGCGTATTTAGCTACATACAAGCTCCTGACCATCCTGTCCGTTCATTAACTAGTAGGTATACCTGAATCCCTCCAGCCCAGCAATAATCTTCCCACCAGCCTCCGCGCGCCTGTTCGCCCGCCTGAACTTCAACTCGAGCAAACACGAAATCACAATCACCAGCGCGCTCGCGAGCATGGTCGTGTACATGCCGGGCTTGTAGCCAGTCGCTTTGTCTTGCTCTCTGAAAACAGTGCTGCCGATGATGCCACCGATACCTCCGGCGCCGACGAGAGTCGCTGATGCCAGAGCGCGCTTCCACTGGCCGCGAATGTTGTTCGCTTGCCAGGTGAGAACGCAGGGGACGTTGGCGTTGGCGGACGAAGTGGCGAGGAAAGCGCCGGCGTAGCGGGCGGCTGGGTTGTGGAGGAAGCCCAGCATTCCTAGGCCTACGATTCCGTAGGCGGCGTTGAAGATGACTAGGGGACCGCGGATGTGGTACTTGTCGCCGACTACTGCACAGCCGTACATCACGATGGCGGCGAGGACGTAGGGGGGTGCTGTGAATTGTTAGCCGGGATGTTTTACAGGTTGCCTGTCTTTGGGTATACATACCAATCAAGCACTGAGAAGCACCAACAGAGAAGCCCATGCCCACGTTGAGGATAATAGGCAAGAAGTACGCAATAGCGTAGGTGACAGTGGTTGTCAAGCCGAACAAGAAGCCAAAAGCAAGGATCTTCAGGTCCAAGATGCCGCGCATGTACTTGCCCAGGTTGAAAGGCTCAGCAACGACATCGTGGCGATCCTTCTCAATTCTGGCACAGATGAAAGCAGCCTCCTTCTCGTTCAGGAACGGCAGCGTCGTCTTGGAGTGCTTGGCTGCGAGTTCCGGGAAGTCCACGATGGTGATGCCGCCGATGAAGCCGACGACAACGGTGATGATGCCTTGCATGATGAAAATCCATCGCCAGCCTGCGATGCCGGGCATGATACCGCTGGGCGCCCGCGGGTTGGCTTTTGTCGGTCCGTAGTGCTGGCCGTAGTCTGGACCAAGGTCGCCCAGGCCGTTCATCTGCCAGAAGCCGTATGCGAGGATTCCGGAGAAGGCTGAGCTCATGCTGCCGATGAGGTAGAATACTGCGTTGCGCTTCTGGAGCTCGTAGCGAGGGTACCAGCAGGAAAGAAGATATGCGCATCCCTGTAATACATTGTCAGCACAAGAGATACACAAGAGCGGGGTTGCCGGAGAGAACATACAGGGAAGAAACCAGCCTCAAAAATTCCGAGAATGATACGAAGAGGGATCAACTCGTACCACTGCTTGACAAAGCCGAAGCAGATCATTGTGATGCCCCACAGGATTGTGATCGATGGCAGGAATGTGCGCGGTCCCAACTTTCGCAGCACGACGGTGGCTGGAGGTTGGAGAAGCACGTATGAGATGAAGAAGATGAGGACGATGACGGAGTAGCGGTCTCCGATGAGCTTCAAGTCGACGCCCATGCCTGCGACGACGGCGATACCCTTACGCATTGTCAGCCATTGAGAACACGATGCTGGTCGCTGTTGGTATGGCTTACGGTGTTGGTGCGGTCCATCAGCGAGACACAGTACATGCCACCGAGAGTCAGGACGAGACGTCTGTCGACTCTCCTGATGACTTTCTTCTGCTCCTCTGGTGTGAGGGCATCGATGTGGGCATTGTGCACGGCATTCGACTCTTCAGATAGCGTGCGCTCGAGGTGTTCGACTCCACCGTTCTTCTCAATCTCAGGCGCATCGAAGTTGGCGACTGGGGCCGACATGGTTCAAGGTATAGACAAGGCTCTCGCCTGATGGGGTTGTGTAACTCGGACAAGATGTGGACGGGCTGTGACAGATGGGAAAGCTGAGAGACTGGGGGAGGCTTCGATGCCTACTTGTAAGGATTTTGCTGTTGTGGTTACACACACCCATGGTGACCACGTACAGCCACAAGCATACTGGTCGAAACTCTAGCAGCGCCGCATTCGACGGCAAGTGCCACCGCCGCAGCACCCGATACGTTAAAGTATTCTCATGGTCGGGCAGACAAAAGGGCGACATGGTGAATGAATGGTGAAAATAAGAACCAAGTGGATCCTTCTTGGTCCCCCGCCTTGCCCGCGTGTTCCCCACGCGCTACTCCAGATTTTCGGTTAGCCGAGAGAGTGAGATTGGGAACTCTGGACCCGTCTGGACTCGCCTGTTTGCATGCGTGCCATGCGCGAGCTGGCATCGATAGTCGAGGCGGACTCCGATCCAACGTGCTGGGGGGCCGCCGAACTGGTTACCGCCAAGGACGCCGCCCGCTCTCTACACTCGAAGCGTTCGAAGCGCCGATGAAGTTTCACTAACTCAGTCTGGGCGTTGAGTCAAGAGTCCGGTTCTGTATACGGGGACCCCGCAAAATGGAGGCTCCTTCAGTGCTATCTCTTCCTCCTGATCCTTGTGGTTGCGACTCGCGAGAGCAAAAGCATGCGGGGAAGAGTGACCAAGCCCTCGTAGCTCTACGCTTGAGTGTGCATGCGAATCCTTGGCCATGCATCTGCTGATCACTCTCACTGGTGTCTGGCCTTGACCGTGGCTACTAGGCCAGTCTGTCGGACGAACCAATAGTCATGCAAGACCCAGTCCCTCTCCGGTGACATCTCGAAATCGAACTGCCGCAGAATCTGAGGAACCAGTTTGCTGATCTCCAGAAGCGAGATGTTCTTCCCCAGGCATGTACGCGTTCCTGCACCGAACTACAAACCCTCACGTCAGCAAGTGTCGCACTGCGTCGCCGCTGAGAAGACGACGACAGTCAAGATAAGCACCCTCCGGAGACTCACGGCTAGGAAATTTCGCTCCATGGCTTTCAACGCCTTCTCGTCCGCATCCAACCACCTCTCGGGCTTGAAAATCTCCGAGTCTTCGCCATAAACTTCCTTGTCCCTGGCCGCCACCCAAGGGTTGATGCCCACAACTGTACCGCCCGCAAGCCACATACCGCCTACCTCGGTGCCGCCGCGTGGGACCACGCGCTCGAGGAGTAGGCCTACGGCAGGATGCATTCTTAACGCCTCTTTGACGACCGCCTGGAAGTATTTGAGCTCTTGTGCCTCGGCAAACGTTATGGGATCTGAGAGATTTCCACCTCGGATGGCTTCGTCGAGCTCGACGAGGACTTTGTTGTGGGCCGAGGGTGTGCGACAGAGATAGTGGAATATTGCACGCAGCGAGGCGGCCGTTGTATCGCTCCCAGCGAAGATGTTGCTCACCGCGTGTGAGAGGAGCTCTGAGTCGCTCATTACTTGCTCGCCGTCTTTGAAGCGCTTGAAGCGGTCTAGCATGTCTGGAAGCGGATTGGAGTCAGAGTCCTTGCCCTGGTAGCGCTGTAGCTGTTGGGCTGCGAACGAGACGATGTATTTCGATGAATTCAATATAGCCACGGCTGGTATCGCATTTGCCAGGTACGATACCAGCGAATTGCCAAAGAGATACTTGTGCAACCATGGAGCCTGTCCGACGATGCTGTTGTACACCAACCTGCCCTCGATCGCTTCGATGATGTTACCGACATCTTTCTCCTGCTCCATGAAGCCCAGCCGATTGGAGAAGGTGATCGATGAGATGACGTCGAAAGCATACCAGTGTAGCCACTTCCCGAGATCAATTTCTTGATCTACACGCTCTCTCAATTTCCTTGACAAGATCTCGGAGCATGCATCATTCATCGGTTCCAGTTCTCGCATGGTGCTCATCGAGAAAGCATTTGCAACAGGACGCTTCTTGGCTTTGTGAATCGCCTCGTCCTTGACGCTGAATATCGTTGATGCTGTACCAGCAGGAGTCTTGATGTCGAATAGAGAGTAGAAATCGCTTTTATAGAACTTCGTGCTGATACTGTACAGTTGCTGTATCGAAGCTCCATCGGAAACAGAAACGTGATTAGGCCCTACACGCACCAGGCGGCCGTATTTCGCATGGAGCGAGAGGTGGTAATCCATCTGGTTTCCCATGGCGCAAGACCATATCCGGTCGAGGTTGGTGAAGGACGCCAGAAAAGGTCCAGGGATTTTGCGGAGATCATGGCGATATCTTGTTGCGATCGCGCGGAAGAGGATTATGATGATGGAAGCAGCAGTGAGAAACCATGGCCACGTCGAGTACATCTTATAACTGCGACTTGCCGACGTTGATCAGCGTTGTGGTGATTAGTGAACAATCGATTGGAAGCTTTGCGGCACAGAACGATTCCGCTGGTCGAGTGCTAGCGAAGAGAAGACGTCTTGGACTCCTTGAGAGGCTCTCTGATCGATATTGCTGTAGTCTATAATTTTTGTCTCAATGGCTCTTATTCAGTTGAATGGCCATCAAATTTGATCACGACCGCGCGCTGCCTTCGTAAGTCTGAGGAGAGAATGACTGGGGAGTAAGTTCAACCAAAGTAGCAAGACCGCCTGAATAACCTAATCAGAGAATGACAACGAAATGCTTCTGCGGGTCTTATATCATCTTCCCTTCGTTATATATTCGATCAACGTAGCGGGGTGTTTGTGCCGCACATCCGATCGTTCCCCGGCACATCGAACTTTACAACACCCTCGGGATCCTTTGGCAGAACCACCATAGAAAACACTGTAGGCTTTGCCGATCTTTCTTTGGCTCCGGGTGTAGTCTTCGTGATGTACGCGAGCGCGTGACAATACCTATCGTCGCCGCTTTGGTCACCCTGAAAATACTGGAGAGTGTTGCCTGCAGGTATCACGAATTTCTGTGTATTGAGGCTCTCGTCCTCCTGATGGCCGGGGACGTGTGAATGTACTCAGCTCAGACGTACCATCTTTTGGTACACCATAGCGGTGTCTGGATGATTGGCCAGTCGGATTGCTGGATCCCACTATACCTCCTGGACAGGCTAGGTATCTTCTCTTGCTGCGAGAGATGATGAATACGTGCCATCGAGACGCGATCGTATGCGAACCTGTGACCATGATCCATTGCAATTCAGCTTGATGAAATATGTATTCATACGATGATAGAAGACAATTGATGTCTCAGGCAGTCGGTCCACCGAGTGGGTTGTCAATGTTTCAACATACGGTTCGTCACTTTACCAATTAGGTGTGTGCTCTTTTGCGAAAAGTATTGTTTCCCTGATCAATTTAAATCACAGGACTTTTCATCTCATCAAGCAACATGAAGCCAACCAGCCGGAGAGGCCAGGCAAAAGCGGGTGCGGGAGGGAGCGGGATTGACGGGTAGCGCACGCTTGGCAGGCGCACCCCGAATCTGTTTAAGCCCACACTTTTCGCGAAGTGGTATTTGGACCTCAGCACAGCGGAACTCACGCTTTCACGCCCAACGCCAATTTATACCTTTCTGGACCGGTGGAAGTACGTCAATCGGTATGTCTCGAGCCTGTCAATGCGATCGCAGCATGGAAAACACCACAAACACGACTCTGAGCCTGCGCATCCTCGAAAAACCGCGCGACCGAAAGGATCTTCACTGACATTTGTGCCTTTGCAGTAACCTTCACCAACAGCAAATATGGGGTACAGTCTACTCGAGGAACACATTATGGCCGCACAGAACACACCGCTGACGCACACGCAGTATCTCTCGTGACTCCCGTCACAAGCGCAGCGCCTCTGGTGCTAAGCGCGCATACTACCGCAAGAAGAGGTATGCATAACCCGATCGCAATGAATGCCATTCACGAACGCAAGTTCCTGAC
>Ga0265797_10004559_pt1 | contig 21052 bp, 30 predicted proteins | sample P2T30metagenome_FD_192433 | JGI IMG/M metagenome (GOLD analysis project Ga0265797, IMG submission 192433) | Plant litter microbial communities from East Loma Ridge, Irvine, California - P2 T30 | ecosystem: Environmental > Terrestrial > Plant litter > Unclassified | place: USA: California...
ACGGCGTCGAGGGCTTTCTGGTCGAGGAGCGCAATGCCGGAAAGATCGCCGACATCATAACGACAATCGAATCGGGGGAGGTGGATCTGGCGAGCATGCGGGTGGCGGCACGCGCCAAGATCGAGCGCGAATTCGACAATAGGAAGCTCGATACCAGACTCGAGCAGATTGCGTTCACGCTCGCCGGCATCGTCCCGGCGACGGAGCCGGTACGCGTGGCGGAAGCGGTGTCCTGATGCTCATCTGCTGGCATCGCCTGGGCGAATGGCGCGTTGTTTCAGTGGATGAGGCTGGTGGCGAGACTTGGGTGCGGCAATGCAAGAAGTGCGCATACTCCCAATCGCGCTTCTCCTTCGGGCGACGGCCGCACCAGCGTTGATGCTGCCGTCCCCAGTCTGGGTGTCGTAAGTCCGCCTCCATCCCGCCCGGCCACAACCGCGCGGGGTCAGCGGCCGAGCAGGCGGTCGAGATAGGCGTCCTTGTGCTTGGGGCCAAAACTGCCCTTTTTCGGTTCGATCTTGAACAGATAACGCTCGTTCCAGGCCGCGCCGCCGCCCCACCAGGTCACGCCGACGACCGTATCGGCATTGGTTTTGAGATAGGCGATCGCCGCTGCGCCTGCCGCCTCGCAGCTCGGCGGTATCGCCCCAGCGCGTCCGAACGCCGATTCGGTGATGATCCCCTTCAACCCGCGCGCCCGCAGCTCGGACGCGAAATTGTCATAGCCCGGCGTCCCCGTGCAGCTCGGCTGGGTTCCGCTCGACCCCTTGTCGAAATAGCGGTGCCCGTTGATGATGGTTAGGCCTAGCGGATCCTTCAGCCCGCCCGCGCGGTCGAGTGCGACCAGCGCGCTTTCGGACGGCTTGGCGGCGTCCTCGCGCTTGCGCAGCCGGAAGGTGGCGGACGACCCGGGATATTCCGGCGCGATGACATTGCGGATCCCCGCGGCGCGCAGGCCCGCGATGATCTGGTTGGTATCGCGCGCCCATTGATCCCAGTCGTTGGTCAGCACCGGATCGTCGAAATGCCTCGGCTCGTTCATCGGGTCGATGATGATCCGGTCGGATCGCGGCATGCTCGCCATCAGCGACGTCCAGAACGCGACCTGTTCGGATACCGATGGCCAGCTATAGTCGTGACGATCGAGCACGACATAGGCACCGCGGTCGAGCGCAGCCCGCGTCGCTGCCACCAATTTCCTGCGGATCGCGGGGTCCGCCATCTGCGGTCCCTTGAACGGCAGGCGGACCATCGTGAACCCCTTGTCGAGATAGGCGCGGACCGACGCCGGCGTCGGGCAGAGCGTACCGTCGGCGACAAAGCTGCACCCGGCAATGTTCACACCGAAGACGGGGCCCCTGATACGGACGTTGGTGCTCGCGCTGGATCTGACGGGCGCGTTTGCTTTTTGGGGTGCGGGGGGCGGCTGCATGCGCTGCGGGGAGGGCGCGGCCGAGGCCGGACAGCCCAGCCCGGTGGCGGCGATGGCAAGGCCGACAATGCCGGCGGCGATCAATGGTCGGGTCATGACATGTACCTGGCGAATAAGGGTGAAAGCGAATCGGTCGCGCTTCGGATCCGCCTCCCTATCATCGAATGTCGGGATGCCTGGCGCCGATCAGGGGCCGCGGTCTAGGGCTCCGTCATCGCGGGGACTTGTCTCAAGACCGCGCTCATGCCTGGCAAAGCGCGGTCCGCGCATTAAGTCACTGCGCTCGATCGCCGCAGTACGTCGCGTCATGTAGCAACGATAGGATTTGAAACTGGAGGCCCGACCGGGAATCGAACCCGGGTGCGAGGATTTGCAGTCTTGGTACTTGGAATTCCCGAACGTTCCGGAAGGGCCTTAACTTGCTGAAACGCATAGATGTTCTTGCCTTGTTCGGCCGCACGAACATTCCGAAAACTTCCGTGTAATACCGAGCGCAATTACACAGGGATTACGGCGACGGTGCCATGAAGGCAGTCGGCGACCGGGAAGGGTAAGGGCCCTTTGTTCCTCAGCGTGCGGTGCTGCGCGGGGTGCTGATGCAGGCGATCGTCGAGACTATGTTTGTGTCATAAACTGATACAAAAGTTGTTGAATTGAGTCGACTGAATAGTTTGGCAACGTTAGCAGCTAGAGCGCTGCAGCTTCCAGCGTGGCAATTGCGCTTTGAAGAGGTAGAAACATTCCCGCCCCCTTTTTGTAGGGCGCAAAACCTCCGCGCTCCTTGTAGAACCTAGCCGCGTCAGGATTGCTTGGGGTCAAAATAAGCGCCGGTATCCCGATTTGCTCACCTATTGTTGCAAAACGCTTAACGATCTCTCCCAAGACGATCGTGCCTTGATCGGAGCCTTGCAGGTCTCGCCGAATTGCCATGTAAACGATCTGAAGTGCAGGGCAGTACCGGCTATCCCCAAAGAATGGGAAATAACTTATGCCCGATCCTAGTTTGGCTGTGTCTTCGACGACCGTAGAAAGGGCGTAAAGCCCCACTATATCATCGGGTGCACCTTCATACGTCGCGCAAGTAACTATGTGCTTTTGTCGCAGGTGGTCTACCAACGCGCTTTTGCGAAACCACTTCTCGATTTCCGATAGTCCGCACACGAAACTGGCCGTGTCCGTCGTATCAGAAATCGAACTATACTCTATGGTTGGCAATCGCCCTCTTTGCGGCTATTTTGCGGTCATTTTCAATCGACAGCTTAACAGCACGGACCATATGAGGATTGACGCCATCCCGCTGAAACACGCGCTCGCCAATCGCGAAGGCAGCCATTGTGCCATTCACGCTTGGGCCTGCGGGCTTGTTCGCAAACAGCTTCCACAGCATATAATCGCTAAGTGCCATCGGACCTTCCTTGATCTGATCCCGCGTAGAGATGACCGGTTAAGAAAGGGATGTGCGCGGTTCTACGATTATCGCAAGCGCCCCGCCTTAAATTACGCGTTCGCGTAATTGGTAATGACCGAGCTGTCAACAGAAAGACGAGCGATTCCTAGGTTTCTAGACGTTGCATAAATTCGTGAAAATGCGCTATGCAACGTTATGGCAGCCTTCAAATCGTTGACGGTGGAGCAGCGTCTGATCGGCGAACTCAAACGCAAGCGCTCTGAGCTAAAGCGCGTCGAGCGTGAGATACTCCAGTTAAAGTTACAGATAAACCGGGTTCGCAGGACGGGTGTCGGAGATGCCCAACCCCAGAGAAGTACGAGCGTGCAGCGATTGACGGTCGAGGCGGCCATCATCGACCGCCTATCTTTGAGTGTTCCTCCAGAGACGTCCGCAGACCAGTTATGGCCTCTGGTCCAAGCTCTGGGCGTAACTTCGCGCAGCACCCTGCGATCGCACCTCCGCCGGATGAAGGAGAAGGGTATCGTCGTCTCCCCGGTGAGAGGGCGATGGCGTTTGACGTCACAAGTGGATTTACATCGGAATCTAAAGCCTGAACTCCTGCAAGCGCTAGCTGGCTTAAGGAGGTGACGAATTGCAGGATGCCACTTCGGCTCGTTCGCCACTATGACCTGGCCTGAATTCTACACTGGTCAGGGGGTCAGCAACCGCCCCACGGGGGTAGTAGCGCGGTTGCTGACAAGGTGTTTAAACTTACTGGTAGCCGCCGTTTTCCTCGCGCTCCTTGGCAGCGTCCTCCTGCACCTTCTCCATTTCCTCAGCCTTTTCGGCCTCGGTCGTGTCTTCGGTTTTTGGATCGTCGATCATGGTAATCTCCTCGTCCGTCCAACGCGCGGCGCAGCTTTCAGGTGCGGCTGCTAGTTATCATTTTCTCGTCCATGATGTTGGGCGCGATAGGGAGATGACCATGCGATTCGTTCAGATCGAGACGCTGCCTGCAGGTAAGGCGCTAGTAGACATCGACAAGTTGACCCACGCGGTGCCCGAGGGTGCGGGATCGCGCCTGTTCCTGGGAGCGCAGCACATCGACGTGCCACATTCTTTGTCCGAGCTTGAGAACGTCCTGGCCGGCCGCGAGCGGAACGACGATGGCGAGAACAGCAGGGCCGGGTTCGGCGCTCGATAGAGCCGAGCAAATGACGAGCGCCCCGCATGTCCGTGTGACTGAAACAGGCGGGGCGCTGAGGTACTCTACACTGGAAGCGAATGCCTCGAGCTCAACCATACCGGCGCCGAGTAAATTCCAGGTTAAGTATCCCACCCGCTCCGTGTGACACCGTATGCGCCGCGGGCGGGATACCGAGCATCTGCCGTCTTGGGTCGGCTAGCTCTAAACTCAACGTCGCTGCTCTTCGGAGCGCGCGCAAGTTTGCTGAAAGGAACGAGTCTCGAATAGGCACATCGGCCATGTCCGGCGCGCATCGACGCATTGCAGGCGCCAAGCAGGCAAAAGAAAGGGCCGCCAAAGGCGACCCTGAAAGTTTTTGGGGAGGGGATGCCTAAAAGGCACGCTCGAAGGATTACGCCATCTTCCCTAACGCGACGTAAATTCCCTCACTCGGGAAGCCAATTTGCGCATATGCAGAGGAGCTTATGGGATCCCACTTCCAACAGGCTGGACACGGAATGCCGTAGGTTCGACCTGTCACGGAGGCAGTCGATGGTCTCACCATTTAGTTGCCCCCATCGTCTCGAGCCAGTCGCTTGCGCCATCATCGGCTATCAGTCCGTGCAGGTTAAGCCCGCCGTCGCTAAGATCAGCGTCAAAGCTCACGAGCCGGATCGCGCCATGTAAAGATGGCTTTCCGTCATTGGCCTCGAGCGCGCGTGTCTGTCGCCAACGATAAACCGTGCGTTGTGCACAGCCTAGGGATTCAGCCATCTGCTGGTCGGTACGGCCCACCCGATAGAGCTTCAGCATTTGCTCATCCCTTTCCGGCTTTCGCAATGCTCGGGCGGCTTTCGGTTGATATTTACTCGGGAGGCCGTGCGCCCCACGCCACTGGACTATCGCGGACCGCGTCGTGCCGAGGCGGCGCGCGATCTCGCGATCGTTCAATCCCGATCGGTACAGGCGCAGGCGCTCCGTGTGTGCCATCGACTTGATCCGCCGGCGGTCTACCGGCGGTGCGACCGGATTGATGGAAAGTGCGAGCCGGCGTCGCCAAGTCGCGATCCCCGCGACCGTGATTCCCTCGGCCATAGCCATCTGTGCGTCGCATTGTCCCGCCTGATACCGCCGCATGCGTTCTACGAGTTTCGTCATTCCCGAACCTCTCTCACTCAGGCCGGGGGGGCGACCACCTTTCACATGACCACAGTGTTTCAATCGCTGGGAACCGGTGCTTATCCAGCCTCTTGGGCGCAGCCGGACCGGTCAGAAAGTTTGGCCACGGTAGAAATGTCAGCGCGTTTCAAGCGAGACTACTATCGACGTAGCTTTGGTGGTTGCGATAGCCTTAGATATGAGTGACAGTCAGCGTCGAACCAAGGAAGATCTCAGAGAAGGGATCGAGGAGCTAATAGCGCTGGCTGACTTTTTGGAATTGCCCCTCGTCGGCGCAATGCTCGATAGCGCGCTTAGCGTCGTCCCTTCTGACGTGCATCACTGAGCTTCGAACTGCTCAACACGCACCATGACGCCTGACGCTGCCGATCAAACGCAATTGCGCCATGTTTTTGGATGGCCCCAAGCGATGAAGCGCAGGACCGCAGCCGCGTATCTAGACCTTTCGCTTGCTGAGTTTGATGCTGAGGTAGCCGGGGCAAGGTTACCACGCGGCTTCATGCTTGGCAGATCGCTTCACTGGGCGCGGGCATCAATCGACGAACATGTGAATTGCCTTTCAGCCGAGGTGACACCCGACTGGCGGGAGCGATCGCCGTTATACAATCCCAGCATGCGTTAGGCGAAGGGCCGGGCAAAGAGGGCGGCTACCAGTGAAGGAGCGCTAGCGTATTTATCGAAGGCGTCAGACGGCGCGCCCGGGCCGACGACGGCGCGTTCAAAGTAGTAACGCACTGTTAATGCGGAGTCCCGTCTAAGCTCCTCCTCTATCGTAGCTGCCATGATTGGAAGAATCATCGCCACCGATGAAATGAAAACTGCTGTCAGCGTCAGTACCGATGGCAAGCACGTCGAAATGACAACAAGCGGAGGAACGCAACGTATGACCCCCGCCCGAGCGTGGGGGCTCAGCGATCAACTGGCACGTGCGGCAAGGGAGGTGCAGATAAACGTTGCCGAGGATGTCATCGATCATAATACGTGGTGGGTTTAGACAAAGGAACGATGGCAATGGCGCATCACTTTGCAGTGGCATGTGACTGACGGCCTCGACCCCCGGATGCCATTCAGCATAGCATCGTTAGCCAAACGCTGGGCGTGCAGCCAGGGCGCCATCCGTAATCTGCTTCGCGCAGGCCGATTGCCTCATTTTCGGATAGGGACGTTGATCCGCATTCCTGCTGCTGAAGTCGAAACCTTTGAGACGGCGTCGCGCGATGATCGCTACATGCAAGGGCTGACCAAACTAGGGAACGCTTGTGATGAATGATAGCTCGCCGATCACCCGTCTCTACGATTGATTAAGCCGCAAGATCGAGCGGGGTTGAGTCCATCCAACTGAGCGCGGAGACGTGGACTCGTTCGTCCTGTGTGGCGGCTACAAGCCATCGTGGTGGAGGCCATGCCGCGGGGTCAAAGGTAGGGCCGGCTTGCGCCGCCCCCGGTAAATTGGGTTGCCCAAATTAACGGATCCCCTTCGGCGTGCGGCCGATTTGAATGGCGATGTGGACGCAGAGCCATTGCAGCTCGAAAAACCGCACCTCTCCACCTGTGGGAGTTTGGCCTCGGCGTAGCGACTCCATGCGCTCCACGCCGATCCTGCCTCAGTCATACCACGGCTCGATCGCGTCGATAGCGGCGCGTGCTACTGTACCGATCGCGGTACGGTTGATTGCCCGGCCCATGTCAGCAGGATCCTTTCAGCTTGGTGCCGCGTGCTGCCTTCTCGGCATTCAGGCGGGCCAGCTCGTCATCCACGATCGCGGCAAGCTCGGGCTTGTGCATGCGCAGCCACTCGAGGTTGCCAGCGCCATACCGAAGCTTGAGTGTCTTGAACTGGCGGAACTGCGCAAGGCTGGTTGCAGGGATGCGTAGTAGGCGCTCGACGGCCAGCCATAGGCGCGCGTCGGCCGCGTCTTGTTCCGCGGTCCAGTGGGCTGTCGCGTCCTCATCCTTATCGTTGATCGCGTTGCCGCGTTGAAGGTCGGCTAATAGCCACTCCGCGTTGGCAATCTCAACTCGGAGGTGCGCTTTCCACAAACCGTGCACCACGTCTTCAGGGGTTGTGAAGATGCGCAGGTTGTTGCGGGGCAGGTTCCTTCGGATGTTCGTCATGTGCAGCGCTTGAACATGCTTGGCGCTGCCGGGTTCGGTCTGTGCAAGGACATAGGCATCGGCTTCAAACCCCTCGGCAATGCGCGCAAAAGCGATTGCCTGGTAATCTTCGGGGCGGTTCGCCTTTGGCATCCTCATGGCGCGGCGGATCTTGACCACTTTGCCAGGTGCCGCCTCGGGCTTGGCCTTCTTGGTGGGCTGTGGCGGCTGTGGGGCAGTGAGGAGGACCGTGCCGGGGAAAGAGATAACTTGGGCCATGTCAGCGGCCCTCCTTGGAAAGGTGAATGCCGCCGATACGTGCGAGGTCTTCAACTGCGGCCCATGCAAGCTGGGTGAACTGGTCTGCTTCTGCCAGCCCATCGATAAACGCCGGCACGGTGGGGTCTATGATGGCATGATCCGACCACGCCGCGCCGGCGCGATGCATGAAGTCGATGCGCAGTTTCGCCACGATGCCGGCGATGGTGACTGCCGGGGTTTCGCAAATGACTGCTTCGTGTTCGTCGATGCGTCCGAAATAAGCGTCCTCTTGCTCCTTCGTCATATCCATTAGGTGATAGTTCGCAGCAAACTCGCGGCGGCGTTCCTCGAAAGCGTCAAGAATTGCCTTGTCGGTAATACCGGCGGTGACGGTAGCGGCCATCTTATTCGTCCTCCGTGATGCTGTGGAGGGCGTTCGACAGGCTGATCGCCAGCGTCCGGAGGCCTTCGAGGGCTTCGCTTGCGTGCGACGTATCAGGGTTCGCGCCCAGCGCCTCAGCGAGGAACATGCAAAGCGAGCCGATGTGCGAGGCAGTCGATGCGCTATCGCGGATGCGGGCGGCGGTGGTGGAGTCCAGCGACGCGGCGGGGGTGGTTTGCGTCGTCATCGCTCAATGCTCCGTGTTGGAGGCGAGGACGGCGGCAAGCACCAAGTACGGGGTGGTAGCAGCGGGCGCACCGATGCTAAGGGCGTAATCAGCCATTTTCGATCCTTCCGTGATCGTTCCTTGGTGAGGCCGGATTGGGGAGCTTCTACCTTCCCCTTCCGGCCGCTAACCCTGTCCGGTTAACTAAAATGGTTATCCATCTATGCTGGGGTATGGTCAACTAAAAAGATTGCCCTTATCTAAAAGGAATGCAAAAGGGTGGGCATGATAACTCCCGCCACTTGTCGCGCCGCCCGCGGCCTCGTCAGCCTTACCCAGGCAGCCTTAGCTACCGCGGCCAACGTTGGGCGCTCGACCGTCAAGAATTTTGAGGCGGGAGCCTATGTACCAGTGCCGAATAATCTTGCCGCGATTCAACGGGCACTAGAGGCGGCTGGCGTTCGATTTCTCGACCTTGGCGAGGCCTCGGACGGTGGAGGCCCGGGCGTTCGCCTGCGGGGAAATTGACGGAGTGAGCACCGCACAGATTGAGTCCCTAAGAAACGCTGCCGCCATTGAAAGAACCTCAGCGGAAAGTGCATCTTTGCCCCGTGTTAGAGAACGCCACTTTAGAGCCGCAGAGGCGTGGGAAGCGCTGGCCGATCACGCCGAGCTTACGGTGCAGCTCGCCGAGGCAAACGCTGAAGGTAAGGTGAAGCAGGCCTACCAGCGAGGAGATCTGCCGTAATACTGACCTTCCAGTCCGTACGACCACAAACCCCTTTCCCCCTCTCTCTTGAAGCGGGCGGCCAGCCGCAATTTCGCCCAAGTCACTAATGACCGACACGGGCTGAGTTGCCGGGTTGCCCCAGCACTCGTAGGTGCGATACTCGGCACCGTTACCGCTAAGGCGGTTCTGTGAAATTTGCCGCGATCGGTACAAGCGAGGTGACCACCAACCCGCCTCCCGACCGCGGCTACCGGGGCAGGAGAACCCCCGGTATCTCTTCAAAACTGCTCGGCTGGTGCAGCCTGCAAGCTGCTGACCTTCTCGGCGCACTCAGCGAGTATTCGGTTGCCTGTGTCCATATCGATCAGAGCCCAATCGAACTCTCGATGATGGGGAGGCCAAGCTGGCGTAAAGTCAGTTGCGTTGAAGCCGGGTAGAGCAATTTGCGTCAGACGATGAACTGGCGTTCCGCCGACGTTGAAAGCGCCACCGCAGCCGCGCGCTATGGCCTCAGCACTAATATTGGCTGACCCGATCTTCTTGTCGGACAGGACAATGCGCCAAAAGAAATGTCGCATCCGCGCCTCGATCAAAGGCCATTCGGCGGCAAGATCCGTGGCGAGCTGGTCGCGCTCGGCTAGGACTGCCACGGCTTTGGCTGCACCCTCCCGGCGAGCGTCGGCATCGAGAATTTCCGCAAGCCGCGCCTGCATTTGCTCTAGCTGCCCGCGCAAGCGGGTAACCCGGCGAGCCGTCCGATTCTCGGCGTCCGCAGCTTCGTCCGCAACCTCGTCCGTCGACCCAACCGCAATCGCGATCGCATGGAGCCGGATAACCTCAGCCTCGGCCGCAGCGAGCTCGTCGGTAATGATCTGGATAAGCTGCGATACGTCACTGGCGCGTGCGTTCGGCGCTAGAGCTGCATTCATGCGCTCCGCTAGTGGCTTTGCCATAATACAGCCCCTTACTTGTTGCGGCTGTCGCGGATGGTATCCCGCGTCATGCGCAAAGCTGCGTCTTCCGCAGCTCGAAGGCCAGGAGCGGCAGCGGCTTGATCGGCGATCTGTCGGCGGGCCTTATCGCGACCGATCATAGCGCTCTGGATTGCCGCGCGTTCGTCGCTGTCGGTCCAGGTGCGAGTGCCGCCGCAGGCATCGCGCACCGCAGCACAGGATTTAGCATAGGCGATAGCTTCGCGCCCTTCAGGGCTTTGCGCAAAGCTCGTCTCGGCATCGGTTAGCATGGTATCGCGCAAGAACACGCGGCCGGGCGCCGGGCGGGAGTCCATGAACGCCATATCAAAGCCGATATGTTCGCCCGGTGTCAGCATTGCGAAGCGGTAACCGTCCTTCAGAACGCGGCCGGCGTCGAGCGCCTCCGCCTCGGTTACGGTAGCGCCGTCGCGCGATCGGATATAATTCATTGCAACCTCCTGCGCTCCTGCGGTCACTGTGAAGCGCTGAAGCAAGGTGCAGGTATGCATTCCCCGCGCCGGCCATCTGCCGCCGTCAGGGTGTGACGAAAGCTAGCGCTTCATCCGGCGCAGTCATCTTGGTCCATAGCAGTGGGGATTATCGCGTTTCCGCGTCCCGTCCCTCCGCAGTCAGGCGGAGGCTATGTCCCCAATATCACGGCGCACGAATCTAATAGACGGCCGCGTTTGTCGGAGCCAAAATGCACGGCAAGGAGACAACACAATGTTTTTGCCGCCAGAAATATTCGGCTTCGGTAAGCTAACGATGTCACCGCCGCATTCGATCATGATCGCTGTCTCGAAGTATGGGAGCTCTTTTCTTATTGGGGGCGGCGATGATCCGACTGCAATAATGCTTGAGGGGTCACATGCTGGCCATTTTATGCGCATAAGCGACGGTAAAAACTTCGAGGGAATGACCGTTGCGCCGGTCGAGATCGAAGTTGACCATGATACGGCATACATCGTGCGAGGTATTCAACGCCCACTGCTCAGTGTTGTGAGGCATAGCAAAGGGACCGGGATTGTTGCTCAGCCGGAGCAATCAACCTACGGCCGGCACTACCCGTGCGTCGTCTGGGACGGTGAGCCTCTTGACCTGAGTGAAGACGCCGTTGGCTTCACATCATGGAATGCTTTCGTTGCAATCGGCGATATAAAGCATATGCTTTATCAGAATAGAGGTGAGCGCGTTGAATAGATATCGCCCATCTCTAGAGCTTATCCTTTAGATTTGGGGCCGGCTTGCCGCCTGCCATATTTTGATAGGTGCGCCATCGCGTCCTGAGTAGCGGCGGGCCCCTTCTTGTGTGCCTTCTCAACCCGCAGCGCGGGGTTGTACAGCGGAGACAACTCCCGCCAGTGAGGAATGGCGTCGCCAGTAAGCCGGTCGAGATGCTCGTCGAGCTCGACTTGTGACCAATGCAGCGACCTTCCGAGCCCGAACCCCAGCGGGAGCGTACCGCTAGCTACAGCCTTGTCGAACTCGGCCGGCGACAGATCGCAGTAGGCGGCGGCTGTGGCGCGCTTCATGGCGCGAGGCCAACTCAAGAAAGCTGTCATTCTTCACCTACTATAACTGCGCAACGGTGCCGCTATCTCACTTCGACTCGCCAGCATGACTCGACACTCGCAGCGGCGGCGTCCACGCTACGGCTTTAGTTGGGAAGGAAAGTTGATGGCGTGGTATGCCGAGCTGACAAATATCCACCTGACCGGTAAACCCGGCAACAGTTGGTGGACACATTATTACGGTCCTAGCCAGGATGTGCCTGTTTCAGGCATATACAAATGTCGTCATTGCAAAAGAGAGGTGACGTGCAATTTTGGTGATATATTCCCACCTCAGAATCACCATCAGCACCCTAGTTCGTTAGGTGAGATTAGTTGGGAACTAATTGTCAGAACGAATACTTCGGGCGATTGAGGGCTGCGCGACCTAGCGGGGACGGATGGGCTTTCCAATCTTATCGGGCCAGCGCTTGATAATCTGACTGCGGACGCCAGTAGGGCTAATCGTCGTCAGCATTGCTTTGCCTCCGACGCCATAATAGCCGAAATGCCAAGGCTGCGGCGGAATACGCCGTTGCAGCTCTAGCAGGGCAAGCCCGTCCTTTCGCGCATCGAACTGTTTCGGGTCGGACATGTTCGGCATTCCACCGAAAGCCTGTCGAACGAACGCGTCCGCATCGGGTCCGTCCGTTCCCATCAATTGGTGGACGCGGAACAACTCATAGGGGGGCACCGGACCCTCACCAGTCAATCCTACCAGCAATACTGGGGATGCGTCGGACTCCCGATAGCAGGCCACGACAAGCGTTAGAGCCGCGCGATCGTCGAGCAAGTCATCGCCGGCAAGCCATGCGAGGTTTTCGGCGTGCATGTCCCGCAATACGCCAGGGAGCGCGGCTAGGATTTCGCCTTGGTCGGCATGATCCGACCTGATCCCCAGCGCGGCAAGCTTCTCAGCCACCCGATTGACATACCCGCCCTTGAACATCGGCGCAAAGCCAGTCCAGCCAAGAGCGAGGCGAGCTTTCGGGAACTGCTCGACCTTCGGCACGTCGCGGATAAGCTCGCCGCTCTCCGCGGTGATCGCCGTATCAGAAAGAATGTAGGCGCAATCGCCCTGCGCAAAGAGGTTATAAGCGGTCATCGGTAGATCTCCATGGCGAGGTACAGCCGGTTGATGCCGTAGCCCGATGTTTTCGGTGGAATGGCCATCTTGATCGCGTTTTCGGCTTGCTCCGCTCGTGGCGACTTTTTCAGGCCTCCAAGCGCCGCGCCGGCCACGTAGGCGCCGAACGTGACGGGGCCGCTAGCTGCTGCCGTGGCGTTGCCCAGGCCCTGCATGAAGCCTTGTTTGCCGTTGATCGCAAAGCCGCTGATTGGCCCGTAAAGGGTGTTCAAAACGGCGCCCAAACTTTTAGCCATGCTGCTTCACCCCTGATTTCGCTTCCTGCGCTGCGGCTGCTCGACGGTCGGCTAAATAGGCGTCGCGCTGTTGCCTAAGCCGTTCCGATCCCGCCGCGGTGAAATACCGTTGCGATGCGCGCTTGCCGAATATCCGGTTGGCTCGCTCCCATCCTAGCTCAATAAATACCCGCTCAAACTCAACCGGGATTGGCTCGGCAACTTTGGTGGAGAGAGCTTTGCGCATAGGGTCAGGCGTCCTCATCGATAAGGCCGAGGCCAGCCAACTCTCGCAGCCCATTAAAATACTCTCGAGCTTCCGGGGTGGCACGGTTCCAAGCGCGCATGACGTGAACGGCTAAGGTTGTTTCCGGGTCGTCGTCGACGAAAACCGCCTTTTCCTGCCGATAGGCAACCGCGACCTCTTTGGCCTTGCGCTCGCCCCAGCCTTCCGCAGCCGCCGTCTCGAGCGTCGCAAACCGCGTCTCGTCGGGAAGGCCGGCGAGGAAACTATGCACGTCGAACGGAACGACATAATTGCGCTTGTCAGGCGGGAACGCCATAGCGACGCGGCCGATGTTGCTGAACCTTAGCCGGTTGATGTTGAGCGCTTCCGCCATCTCGGTGCATGTCGAGCCGAAACCCTCACGTCGAGCACTGGCGACAAGATCTGCCATCGCCCGGCTCGCCACGTCGCGCTCCGCTAGATAGTCGCGGAAGTTCTCGATCCACTCCGCATATTTTGCGACAAGCTCGGGCGAAGGTTGTGTGCGTGCGACCATGCCCGGAGTATTCTCACGGCGGTAAGGTGCATCTACCACCAGCACACACAAAGCGTCTTAAAACTGCGGCTAATAGGCGCCATAGCCGCCGTAGATCGGTCCGCGGCTCCATTGCTCGATCTCTTCGTCGGAACCTATCAGCGCTCGCAGGTCATAGCCCCTACTTGCGCCCATTAGCTCGGTAAGAGCCCACACAAGCGCGTCCATGCGATCGGGCGAGCCACCGCCCTGAAAGCCGGTCGTCGTCGTCATGGTCAATTGGTCCTCAAGATCGGGGAACGTCCCGACATGGTGGACCTTGCCCTGTTCATAATAGGCCGCGATCGGCTCCGCACGGACCACCTTGCCGCGCGATGCCGTCACCAGCTTAACCGGCATTTTGGGAGCTGCAGACTTGAGCACTGCCTCGACCATTGCCCCGCCGAAATTGCGCTCCGCCACCACGCGATCAGCGCCATACTTCTCGGCCGCGTTGGCTACCACGCGCGCCCAGCCGTCCGGAGAGAGTCGACAAGAGCAATCCGCCAGGATGTAGCCATGCCCTTGTTTGTCGACGCCCGCGACGACGATGCCCTGAATATCCCCGGTCGTTCCATTGGAGCCGGAAGGGTCAACGCCGATGACGACGCGAGTTAGCTCGACTGGTGCGCTGTTGACCCGGAGCGAGTCGATCCCGGGCATGTTGCGGCCATCGTCTGCCGTGCGATCGGATAGCGACCACAGGGCGCCGGGAACCTCGGACAGATACTTGCCGTCACGGAACCGCTGCCGCTGCTTGTCGGGCAGTCCGTCGAGCTCGGCATGATACTCGGCAGGCAAATGCGGGTTGTCGACCGGGTTGAGTACGACATGCGCGCGGCTGTCAGGCTCGATCGGCAAGCCGTTCTCAGGCCTCACACCCTCGACAAACTCGCGATAGGTCCAATGGCCTTTGCCGCTCGGGTTGAGGTCGTAATAGGCCTTGAGGGCGAGTGGTCGACCGTCGGACTTACGGCACGCCTGCGCCAGGCGGGTGCGCAAGATAGGAATTGTCTCGTAAGAGACCTGCGAGGCCTCGTTTACGTAGATCGTCGCAAACTCCTTGCCTAGGATCTTGTCGACCCGTTCCTTGTCATCGAGGCCGCTAAACCAAACCTCCGCCCCCGTTGGCAGAATGACATACTGGTCGGTCTTGTTCGTCTCATAGGCTACGCCCGGGAAGGCGAGCCGCATCATCTTAGGCCAAGTGTCCAGCATCACGGACTGGCGGACGTCGATGTTATGCAAACGGGCTATCAGGTGCCGGCTGTTCGGTGACATCATGCCGCGGTTAGCAACACAATAGCAGAAACCCATCGTCTTGCCCGATCGCGAGCCCCCATAGGCTAGGATATGACGGGCAGGACTGGTCGCAGCGGCTAACAGCTCGCCTTGCTTGTCCGTAAGCTCAAAGGTCGGCTGCGGGGCCTTGGATCGTGATTGATACTGCATGTAGATTCTCTGTCCGGAGGCGTTCGATATACTTTTCAGGGCGATGCGCCTTTAGAAGGATTTCCATTAGGCGGTCCGAATACTCTCGATAGCTTCCGGTCACGACACCCTGGTAAACGATCGGCTTGTCGGTGCCGTCATGCGCCCGCCGCCACGCCTCCTTTTCGAGCGCGTCGACCGCTTCCTCGAGGGCGCCTGCCCAGGCCAGCGCGAACCCCTCGTCATCCTCGCGCCACTGATAGGCGGTCTGGCGTCCGATGTTCGCAGCCTTGCAGGCGTCGGTGACGTTGCAGGTCGCAGTGAGGGCTAGAAGGAATTTCTCGCGCGCCTTGTCCGTGCGAACAGTCGGCGGGCCTTTGCCCTTCGCGCGGGCCTTTGCGACGATGGCGGGGGGCTTAGTCATATCAGGACAGGTAGGCGTCCCGATGTAGCGGCTTACCGCCGTTAGCTACTTAGGGCGGCGCGGCGCGCGTGGCTGGAGGGGGGGGCTTGCCTTCGCGTGCGCGCTTGATCTCGCGCAGCATCCGTGCCGTCTCTTTGTCGACTGGCGGCGGGGTGTAGAGTGGGGTTCCGCGACGGGGCTTGTAGGCTACTTGATCAAGCGAGACGCCCTGCTCCCTGGCTTTCTTCCGAGCGTATCTGAGTTGCCCGCGGGTCAACGGCTCGACGCCTTGGTCGCGCAGGTTCTTCTGGATCGCGAACGATAGAATGAGGCAAGCTATGGCGACGATAGCAACAAGCATCCCTCAAGCTATCGCATCTGCGGCCCCTCGGGAAGCGCTGCCTAACCGAGGCGTGCCAACAGGTTGCGAACCGACGAGGCGTGCCAAGTGCCGCTCCTAGGCGTCCGCATACCTGCATCGTTCAAGGCTGCTGCGATCTTGCCTAGCGACTTGATGCCCTGCGCGTTGAGATCGAGGATGACAGGCCGCAGGCGTTCGGCGTGGTCGTCTGCATTGCGGGCCGCTGCCTCATTGGCTGCACTGGTGCCCTTGCCGGCCCGTCGCAGCGCCGCGGCCCCGTTCGGGTTGCCTAGGCGCTGTCCGCGAGCTTTAGCTGCTGCCAGGGCCTCCCGGGTGCGCTGCGAGATGGCTTCACGCTCCTGCTGTGCGACAAGGGCCATGATCCCGACCGTCAGCGCGTTGGCATCAGGCATATCGGCCGCAACAAAGTCGACGCCGCTGTCGCGCAACGTCAGCAGGAAAGCGGCATTGCGGCTAAGGCGATCGAGTTTGGCAATGACGAGGCGGGCGCCGGTGAGCTGTGCGCGAGCAATGGCCTGGGCGAGTGCGGGGCGATCGTTCCGCTTGCCGCTCTCGACCTCGGTAAAGGGCGGTGCTGCAAGCTCCCAACCCCGGCTAGCGCAAAGCGCCTCAACCGCGGTGCGCTGTGCGTCGAGGCCTAGACCCGATGCGCCCTGCTTGGCAGTGGAAACCCGGTAATATGCGATGGCCTTGGTCATTTTCGCTGTTCCTACAAACTCGCCTAACGAGCGTTACGCGAATTTGTATGGGTGCGCAATAGCTATCGAAACAGGGATGCGGGCGAGCGATTGCCTGCGATTGGCCGACGTTCACGCCCTCGTTCTGGGGAGTGAGAGAGCTTTGCCAATAGCTCTGCCTGACAGCCTGCATCGGCGCTGCGATCGGAACGGGGAGGGGGTGCCTTGCCCTGGTCGGCCCTCGCCCAACTTCCACGCGCGCGAGGCGTCCTGAACGTCCCGCAGAGATTTTAAATACAGATCCCAAAACTGTTTCGGAGGTGCCTTTCCCCATGTGCCGATTAGTCATGGATCGGGCGAGTCCCCCTATGGGGACGCATAGCCCTATCTATGATAGGTGCGTGTCAGCGCACGTTGGCGCACGTCAGCGCGCCTAGTCAGCGCACGTCAGCGCAACCAGTCAGCGCGGGGTCAGCGCAGAGGTCGGCGCACCTAGCGGGCGCACTCGGCCAACCCTTCCACGGGCTTGCGATCACGCTTCCAAGGCAAGGTAGCGCGCTCGATTGAAGAGGTCCGAAATAGCCGATCCATCGCGGCTTCCAGTCGACCGGCTCCAACGCCCTTAGCTTCCGGCATCAGCGCAAATTCCTTCGGCGCATAGGTCCGGCTGGCCTTCGCATCCGACACGGGCCTGCGCTGCTCATTGCGCAGTTTGAGGCAGGCGAGGAACACATCGTTGTCGTGATTGTGCTTGGCGATCTCGGCATACTCGCGCGCTAGGTCGTTCCCTAGATCCTCGGCGCGGACGAACGCCCATTCGTGCCAGCGAAACGCGAGCTCTTCGCCTTTCTTGCTGAGGTTCGCTTTGGCCTTCCGAAGAATGCGCGTATCGCTGTCACCGGTCTCGGGATCCCCATAGCCTAGGAACCACCGCTGTCTGACGTGCGCGGACCAGCCGGCATTGCCTGAGTATTCCGACCCGATCGCCTTTGCGGGGTGACCGAGCAGGAGGACGGCCGCGTCGCATTCCAATGCCAGGGCATCAACCGCGGTGAGGAAGCCCACGACCTGACTGCGGACAATCTCATTGCCGGGGAACAGGTGCGCGATGTTGTCGAGCACGATCAACCCCGCCTCAACGCTTTTGGCGCGACGCGCGATGGCATGGAACATGGCGCCCGGTATGAAGGTCCCGTTGCCGTCGAAGTCGCCTAGCTGCGCGGCAACATGACCGGCGAGGGTCGACAACACCGCAGGCGCGGACTCCAAGGGCAGGCCAAGCGCGGCATTGATCGACCGTTGACGTTGCCACAAGGATAGCTCGTCATCTTCGCACGTGATGTACATTGCGCCGGCCTTGGTCACGTCCAAGCCTAGAAACTGCCTATCCGCCGCAACGCAGGTCGCGAGCTGCTGTGCGAGTAATGACTTGCCGATCCCATCCTCGCCAAAGAGCGCGCCACCAGTCGCACGGGCTAGCCATCCTTGGACGATCCAGCGACGAGCAGGTGGCAGGCGTCCTTTCCAAGCAGCGGTGTTGACGATCGGCAATTCCCAATCTGAGGCCTGTTTAGGGGCTCGAGACTGGTGGCGCGGCTGGTCGTTGCTCGGTTCTATCTCGCGTTCCCAATTACCGCTGAAGTCATGCAGATCCATATTCATAGCTGCCCCCGGTGAAGCTGCTCGGCGGCAAAGATCAGGGAGTCGACTGCGGACGACACGAACGCGAGGGTTCGCGTGGGAGCGCCCGACAATGCAGCGAGCGCCGCCAGTCGGTTCGCCTCAGCAAGAGTGTTCATCGCTTCCGGGCAACAACGGTGAAGCGCCGCAGCCGCACGATCGCGCTGCGCCATCAGCCGCACCCGAACCGTCATCGTGAGGGCGTCCATATTCGGGTAGTGCATGCTGGCAGCTGCTCGATATGCGGCTTCGAGCTTTATCGGCTCGGTGCGCAGTGCCCTAGCAACGTGCGGCGCAACGTGAACGGCGGCGTTCACGCATCGCGCTCCGCCAAACCCCAGGCCATGCCTGCGATCACATCGGCACGGGGGCCGGTAACACCGAGCCCAGCGAGGCATTGACGGCGGAATGCCGAGATGCCATTTCTATCTCGATTGCTGGTGAGCAAATTTGTGAAGGGTCGGACTGTGGCGGTCCGGCCCTTTCGCGTCTCAGGGCCGACGCTGCCCGTGCTGGTAAGCATTCCCGGTCAAGCCGCCTTGCCCTGCGCGAACGCCGTCAGGTCGTCGATGTCGTAAAAACGACGCCCCCCGACCATCCGCGATTTCGGCCCGATGCCCTTGCTGTGCCAATCGGCCAGCGTCTTCGGCTCGCGCCCGAGGTAGCTCGCCGCGCTTTTCCGATCCACGCGACCATCTGGCAGCACCACAATCTTGGGCGTCCGAATCTCGTAACGCTCCATCTCTAAGGCCATATTCATATCGGTTCTCCATATACGGCGAATGAATAGGTACTAGAGCGTTCCCGAACGTGCTTGCAAGCGCGTTCTCCATATGCGAAGAACGTCGGAGCATTTAGGAACGTTGGGGAAAGGGATTTTTGATGGCGCAAGACGACGCGGTAGAACGCGCGCCCAAGCGGCTAGCGCTGAACATGAAGGCCACGCCCAAGCTGCGCGGCCGGATTGAGGCCGCCGCGAAGGAGAGCGGATTATCGATCGCCCAGGAAGTCGAGCGCCGGCTGATAGCCTCAATGGCGGAAGACGATCAGGCGGGTGGGCTCGTTCAGGGCGATTTGTTGCGCACGATGCAGCTCGTAATGAACGGCGCGAACCGTGCGCTGGAAAGCGACTGGTGGCGCGATCCGGACGGTTGGAAGATGGTCGCAGGCGCTCTTAGCGATTTGATGCGCCAGATGGAGCCCGATCCCGTTGAGAAGCCCGCGGCGTTCGACGCCGATGCGATGGCAGAGCACGCCAAGCTGCACGCCGATTGGATGAAGGCCGAAGTCTTCCCTCTACGGTCGCGCAGAAACGATCTGACAGAGCGGCGGCGCGGGCGCCGGGGCCAACGCTTGACCAGTGCCGAAGAGGACGAACTGGCGAGCATCATCGTGAAGATCCGCGAGCTACGGCGCGACGGCGGGCCTAAGCCAGCGCTGCCACCCGCGGAGCTCGCCCGCTGGGAGGCTCAGCAACGGCGCAAGCGAAAGGTGGACAAGGCTTGGGAGATAACTCTTGGCTACCAAGCTCCATTCTTTGGCGAGGACGACCAAAACGAGATAGCCGATGGCGATTAAGTTCTCGCGCCTCACTCGTCCGGCGATTCGCGCGCTGGCGATCGGCGGCAAGCTGGCGGAACACGGCATCACGGCAGAGCGCCAGGCGAACGGCGACGTCCGCTATACCGTCAACATCATGGTCGATAGCCAGCGCATTCACCGCGTCGTCGGCCGGGAGAGCGAGGGAGTCACGCGCGAACAGGCAGAGCGCGCTATCGAGTCGTTCCGAACGAAGGCTAGGGAAGGGCGGCTAGACCTGCCGACCGGCCGCAAGGCGCACCAGCTTTTCGGCGAGGCCGCGGACGAATACATTAAGCGGCTCGAGGAGAGCGGCGGCAAAAACGTCAAGATCAAGACGCGCCAGTTCCGCATGTACCTCAAGCCCGAACTAGGGAAAGAACGCCTCGATCAGCTGTCCGAGTTTGGGCTGAAGAAATACCGCAAGAAACGAACAGGCGACGGCGCCAGCGAGGCCACCGTGAACCGCGAGTTGGCGACGCTTTCGCACTTTCTGCGATCGGCGGCGGATTGGAAGTGGATCAAGCGCGACGATGTGCCGGTGATCCCGAAGGCCGCCGAGCCGCGCAAGACGATCACGGTCCTTACCGACGAACAGAGCGAGGCGTTAATGCAGGGCGCGATCGGGGACCAGGACGGGCGCGTCTGGCTGTTCGTGGCGTTCGGCTTGAACGCTGCGATGCGTCACCGCGAAATACTGTCCGTGCGATACGACCAGATCGACTTCGCGAATCGTCGTATCTTCATTCCCGAGGCGAAGGCCGGCGAGCGCGAGCAGCCCATCACGGCGGCCCTAGCAGACGCCCTCACCAGGCAGCGCAAGATGGAGCCCGATCCGGAAGGCTGGGTATTCCCGACTCTCAACGCCAAGCAGGCAAATGGTGGCCATCGTACAAACATGGCGCGTCCGTTCCTTCGGTCGGTGATTCGCGCGCAGCTCGATCCGGACAAGGTCACGCCGCACACGATGCGCCACACGGCGATAACGCGGCTGGTGAAGGCTGGCGTCGACCTGCCCACGATCCAGCGTATCAGTGGGCACAAGACGCTAGCGATGGTGCTTCGCTACACGCACGTCCACGGTTTGCACATCGATGCGGCGATCGACACGCTGAGTCGGCCTATTCCGCACGCGATTACACAGGAACTACACACGCCACTAAAGGGCGAGAGTAAGCCGGGCGGTAAAATTGTGGAGCTAAAGCGCCGTAAAACAGCAGCTTAAGCGCTGGAGGCCCGACCGGGAATCGAACCCGGGTGCGAGGATTTGCAGTCCTCTACGTCACCACTCCGCCATCGGGCCTCGATGCGGAGCGCGCAAATGCGGGCTTTTGT
>Ga0265797_10004560_pt1 | contig 21050 bp, 21 predicted proteins | sample P2T30metagenome_FD_192433 | JGI IMG/M metagenome (GOLD analysis project Ga0265797, IMG submission 192433) | Plant litter microbial communities from East Loma Ridge, Irvine, California - P2 T30 | ecosystem: Environmental > Terrestrial > Plant litter > Unclassified | place: USA: California...
TCCCCCTCGTCGAGCGGCAACTCCAACACCTCCTCAATGCCCTTCCGTCCCAGAATCACCGGCCTGCTCAAGTAGACCTTTAACTCCTCATCGTAGACACTGACCGGCCTTACATTTCGCTGGTCGAACAATATCGACTTGCAAATGCTTGTTGTCACACTGCCGATACCAAACTCTGTAGAGCCTTTGCTCTCGATGAGTGCAGAAGCCTTCTGGCGAGTTTCGGTAGCGATGGCTTCGCGGTCGAGAGATTTGGTGGCGGGGTATTGATGGAGTGGGATGCCGGCGACGGAGGCGCTGGACCAGGCGACCTTTAAACTCGATGTTAGCTTCGGGATCTTGCAACCTCGTGCTCAAAAAGCAGGCTTGGTGCTTGACGACTTACGACTTGGCTCTCACCGTGCTCTCCAATCACAAACGCATCGATACTGCTCGCAGCAACGCTCGCTTTGGCGGCCAGAGCGCCACGCAGACGCGCAGAGTCAAGGAATGTCCCACTGCCGATGACTTGTGTGGCTGGAAGGCCGGAGTACTGTAGCGCGAAGTAGGTAAGGATATCGACTGGGTTGGCGATGAGGAGGAGGATGGCTTCCTTGTTGAAAGGCTTCATGTCCTTGATCACACTGGACAGGATAGATTGATTGCGGCCGATGAGGTCAGTGCGGGATTCGCCTGAAAAGTAAGATACGTGATCAGTTGTGTGCTGCAGAAGGGGGGCTGAAGCAACTCACCTTTCTTCTGCGCCGCCCCCGCCGTCACAATAATAATATCGCACTGTCCAGCTTCAGCATGCTCAGCGGCGCGCACACGCGTGCTCGTGTTACCGTGGTAAGTAGCGTCGCTGAGGTCTTGCACTTGGGCGTCGCGAAGTTCAGTCTTGGGATCCACGAGCAGAATTTCGCTGGTGACTTGGTTGTTCTGTTTTATCACAAAGGTAACTCGGTTAGTGAACGGCCTTGAAGAACAAAGACAGGTTGATGTGCGGGCAAGGCAAAAACCGCCAGTGACCTCGCTCATTGACTGTAGGAAGAAAATCGTCTGTCTGTCGTCCGTTGTGTTCCGATGAGGAGTATCGACTGGTCAATCCTCCAATCCACAAAAACCACCAAACCCTATATGTGAACCATTAGAGGACCCAAAACCTCAGACGAAGCTCGAAAAAACCCCATACATCTTCAACACGGAATAGAAAACTCAGGAGATAAACGTACTAAACATCCCATCAAGTCAGCCTCAATCCCACGATCCGTCATCCCCCTCCCACACAACCACACCAACATACCAATAAGTGAAAACCCAATCGTCGCCCCCACAGTCCCAGCACCAATGATAGCAACCCGCGAAGCAGTAGGCGTAGGCATTGTTGCGTTGCTGGCGTATGAGGCGATTTGTTGTTGGTGACGATATTCGAATTGCCGAGGCAAAGGTTTCCTGTGTTCTGCAATAGTGGTCGTTGATTGCAATCTCCGCGGCGTAGACGGATATGGACTCTGCACTCTCCCAGCAGCACAAGCATGCGAGTGTTGTTGTGCGAACATGAACGTGCGAGAGCGAGAGCACATTGCAGTACTGACGTAATGAGGACGTAGGTACGTCATCGCTCTCGACGACTTCACGTTCATCAAGTTGTTCATTTTGTATTCCAGGCGCCTGTTTCGATTTTCGATTGAAGGATTGAGTAAGTATTAGGTCGTAGCAACTTTTTCGTCAATAGGTAACGAAAGTAGAGAGAAAGAGCAGGCAAGGAAGGATGATGGCGATCGTATCAACAGGAGCAACCTCCGGCATCGTGTCGATCTGCCGCCGGAGCGCGGACGAAAGCTCCAAGCGTTTGAGCCAACAGCGTTTCGGCAACCAACCAAAAATGTGATGATGTTAATGTAAGATCGAAAGTCGATGGGTCAAGGTTGCCATGAATGCGAGATGACAATCGATTTGTTCCCGTAAATTAGATTACCTCAAAACAGCCACAGAATCGCAGATTCGAAACCAAGTCATTACACTCCAAAGGGATCTAAACATTAAACGATAAGGTAGATACTACCAACTTTGAACTTCACCTTCTCCCCTCGACGTCTCCAAAAATTCCCAGCCTCAGCCGCCCATCTTCATCCGTATCGAAAGCTCGCATATCGGCGCGGCCCTTTCTCTCGAGCAGCGCCCATCGCAACCAAATCCTGTGTCTGTGGCTATGGACCTGAAGAGTGGTTCCATGGAGGAATCTAAGTACCACTTGCAGCTCGCAACTGGCCCTCCTTTGCCGCATTCTTCGATGAGAAGAAATTCTCAATTGAAGAGACCAGACTGGCTGATCTCGACGCCCATAACAGCGCGGACGTCGGACCATTTCCCGTGCTTGCGTCTCAAGTTCTCTATGGCTGGCAGCTTGTCTGTCCTATGGGATTGATGGGCTGAAGAGCCGGGACTGGCCTTCCTTTTAAGTAAAATCCGCGTTCAATGGCCAGAACATAGCATGATCTGGCCCTCTTCAATCATGTGGATATTCGTCCCTAATATTGCTGACGAAAACTTTCTCCCCATCATCCCAACGCTTGAAGTAGCGTCCCGCCAGTTCCAAAAGCTCCCGCGACGGCGTATCTTCAAGCACCGTGATATTTTCTTCAGCGACATAGCGAACAGATTTGTCGTCGGCACTGTGTAAAGATCCAAATCAGTATCGGTAAAGACAATAAGTGTGCACCATCAGGCAGCAATATGAACTCGGACTTACACGACATTGTAGAAAGCCTGTTCCCTTCCCTTGGGCAAATCGTCGACTCGCATCTGATGGATCCAGCGGTCTTCGGCGCCACAGCGGAGATCCCAGCCTATGATGAAGCCCGAGTATCCGTAGCGGCGGTGCTCGAATTGCTGGCCGATTTTGTAGCTGACGTGCTTCGTATTTTCACCCCTTGGGCTCGGAGCCTTCTTATTGTCGTCTCCCTTCCTCGCAGCCGTAATGACATCCATGAGAATCGGCTCTTCTGGTTCGCCTCTGAATAGCGGCTGGACGGTGGTCTCGATCAGATCCAGATCCTCGGGGAAGTGTTTCTGGAAGTGTTCGATCAAGTACGGCAAGCATTGTTTGCGCCTATGGGCGGCGCTAGCGCGGCTGCCGTCCCCGAGAATCATCATTGACCAGAGCATACTGTACCACGCTGCTTCGACGTCGGGCACGAGGGCGCCGCGGTGGACGGCAGCCGTCTGGCGATCGCGGGCTTCCTGGACGGAGTTCATGATGTTGCGACCAGTGCGCAGAGCGACTTCAAGGGTGGTGGTGGCGCCGAGGAAGTAAGAGTGCTGCGCGGCGGGAGCGCCCATTTGGCTGAGGCGCAAGGAGAGCGGTGCGCGAGGGACTTCATCGCTGGATCGCCATGGGTCCATGTGCATGATCTCAGGTTCTTCATATTCGTCGGGATGTGGCACTTTGGTCTTTCCGTCGAGGGTTTTATCGTAAGGCGCTTCGATTACGGCGTGCACGTGGGCTGGGTAGTTGGAAGGTTTGGCGTTGACGCCGAGTCTGCGGGCGACGGCGCAATAGATGGCGACGGATTGGAGAGGGAGGCTGGTGTGGACATCGTCGAAGAGGGCGATGCTGATGAAGTTGTTGCGGAGCGCGTGGTATTCTTCTTCGTTGGGGTTCCCAACTAGTTGCGCATCGCGCAGCCATCTTGCGATTGAAAGACTCTTTTTGCGGACACTAAGCTCGTCAAACTCTTCTTCATGTGTTCGGATCCGCTCAGCTATCCTGTCCAGCTCGCGGGAGATGTCTGACAGGTCACCGCGACCGCCCGTTAGCACGAACAGGTCGTATGCTCCTAGCACCTCTTCGAGTGCCACCATCTGCCGCTGCTGCAGGCGTGTCCACTTCTCAAGGGCAGTGCCTCTGTGTAGTTGTCCTAATATCGCATTCGCGTGATACCGCCGCGCCAGCACATCCTCCGCATCATCTGGAGTCTCATTGTACATGCGCAGCATAAGATCCTTGATATCGTACCCCATCTTCGCAATCTTCTCCATGCGCTGCAAGCGATACTGCTGGGTGAGGAGCAATTGCTCGAACAGCACAACGGCCTCTTGGTCTACTAAGCTCCTCTGGTTGTACAATTGCCGCCACCTGATCTGCGCGGGCGGAGCGAGCAGCTTCTCTTTCAGTTCGTGGTCCGGGTTCCAGTAGCGCCATGTCTCGACGCAGTGACGGCGCCAGACTAGTTGTTCGTATGTGACTTTGTTGCATTGCCTGCAGGTGGTGCCGAAGGAGAGGGTGTCGGCGGGCGGGAGGTAGTAGACGATTCCTTCGAGTAGCTCCTCGGGGAGATCGCGCATGGTTGAGGCGTCCATGGTAGGTGTTGGTGGTGGTGGTTTGATGGGATAATAATATTAATGGTCTAGCAGGGCATCCTGCGTGTGCACGTGTACTGCGAGGTGGCGAGTGTTGCGACCTACATGTGCGTGTGCATGTGCATGTGTCTACGCTGGGTTTCGTGAGACCGAGGCATGAAGGATGTCAGACGTCAGGATGCGATATCGCGATATGACGCGGGGATTGCGGGATGATTGTATTTGATGTGTTCGTGGTTGGATAGCTCTTTGTGGGGAGCTGTGTGTGGTATAAGACAACTTCAATTGCTCTGATTCACTGCGTGTTGTTCATCCACAGCATAGGTACCCACTTCCCAAAACGGTATGAGAGGGGTATTGTGAGATTGTCAAGTGAGAGAAAGATGCCCTGGCTCACGTTCCACCACACGGACACAAGCTTCCAATGTTATGCAAGATGCATGTGATTGCACAAAAGTATTAATACTATATCTCCCACTACGTCAGTGCCAATCCGGCATCTCGGATCCCAAAAGGCTCCGCTAAAGGAACGGAGCGAGCGGAAGTACACAAACTACGGGCTCTCGCTGTCATATGAGAAAGCCTAAGTGCAGCCCTATATTCTACCTAAAACTCCGTCTTACATCATATACTACACCCACGCCCTCGCTTACACGCGACCGCTGCCACTCCTCACATACACCACCGCAATCATACCAACCATGCCCGCTGCCGCTCAAGACGGCGCGAAGCTCGAGAGAGTCGAATCATACCAAGTACGTCATCAGAATCGCCCCTCCAACGACATAAAACAGACCTTTCGACTCTAACATGATTTCCACAGTACCCGTCCGGCCATGTCGGCCACCTCACGCAGAACCAGCTAGACACTCTCCAGAAGTTCAAGGATCTTTGCCAGTCCAAAGGCTACTACACCCCGGCATCAGGATCAACTTCCGCCAGCCATGACGACGAAACCCTCCTCCGCTACCTGAGAGCTCGCAAGTTTCTGCCCCAGGAAGCTTACAACCAGTTGAAAGATACCGAGGACTGGCGCAAGGAGAACCAGCTTGATACTCTTTACGACACTATCGATGTTGAAGAGTACGAAGCTACCAGGAGACTCTACCCACAATGGCTTGGTCGTCGGGACAAGCGCGGCATTCCGGTGTACTTGTTCGAAGTCTCGCAGATCGACATGAAGGCTGTCACTGCGAATGCTGCCACTAAGAAGGGCCAGACTTCTTTGCCTGCATCCAAGGAGCCCCCGAAGATGATGCGTCTGTTCGCATTGTACGAGAACATGTGTCGTTTCATCCTGCCGCTGTGCTCAAACATCCAAGACCGCGCATACCCAGAGACACCCGTCAGCCAGAGTAACAACATCGTCGACATCTCCAACGTTGGCCTCAGACAATTCTGTGAGTCTGAATGATTAAAATTCAAACACTATTGAACCAGCACTAACATCATCTTAGGGAACCTCAAAGCCCACATGCAAGACGCATCCCTCCTAGCCACCGCACACTACCCCGAAACCCTCGACCGAATCTTCCTAATCGGCGCACCATCATTCTTCCCCACCGTCTGGGGCTGGGTCAAGCGTTGGTTCGACCCAATCACCGTCTCCAAGATCTTCATTCTCTCAGCCAGCGAGGTGAAGCCTACACTCCTGCAATACATGGACGAAGAGAACATCCCCAAGAAGTACGGCGGAAAGCTCGACTTCAACTTTGGCGACATGCCCATGCTTGAGCCTGCTATCGCCGACTCCTTGGACTGGTCAGACGAGACCCGCAAGGGTGGCTTCCGCTCTTTCCCCATCGGACCCATCAAGTGGCAGAAGGGTGATAATGGAAAGATGCAAGCCGTTGCAGTCGGCTCAAAGAACGGCACGAAGCGTAACCTTCCAATCGCCGCCACACGTCCTGCTCCTGCTGCTCCTACTCAGTCGTCGTCTTTGGCACCGCCGAGAAACAACCTCATTCGCACCACCACTGGTGAGGCAACTCACCCTCCCTCGCCACCAGAAGGAAGCAGTGGCGCAAGGCAAAGCGAGGAAGTCAACCCTTTCCTAGAAGACGACAAGACCGAAGAAGCCGCCCTCCCCATCAACAAGGGCGAAGGCACCACCTACCTCAACTACAGCAACCTCGTCACAACCGACACTCCCCCGACCGCAGCAGCCACATCCACCCTCCCCATCAGAGGACAGCCCAACTCCCAACCCCAATCCGACGTCCACAACCCTTCCTTCAAAGACGCCCACGGCGACCGCACCCAACCCCCCGAAGTCCGTCAAGGAACCTCCTCCACCCGCTTCGAGCAACAAGGCCACACCCACGCCGCAGACCAACTCGCCTCCGGCACCCCCGAAACCCGGCACATGGGCCACGGCGACAAAGTCCAAGTCATGGAGCCCAACACCGTCGGCCAGGCACCCAAAGAGCACCCTGTGCCCAACGCCGAGACAGAAGAGCACCAGCCTACTATGGTCGAGCAAGCGAAGAGCGTGGCCGGTGCGGCGGCGAGTTATTTGCCGCTGCCGCAGTCTGTGCTGTCGGCCGTGGGGCTTGGTGGAGAGGAGACGAAGGCGCGGGAGGGGGAGGCGAAGAGGGAGGATCCGGCTGTGGATAGTATGGATGAGAGGAAGGTTGAGGAGTTTTTGAGGGCGAAGAATATGAGTAAGCCGCAGGAGCCGGGCAGCCAGAACTAGATGAGGAGGAAGAGAGGAAGATAAAGTACGATGAGGTTGGGTTTGGAGATGAGGTTTTAATGATCATGCATGCATGCATTTTTTTTATGGCCAGTTATATGATATAATTGTGCGTTTTTAGGTATTGCATCCAGATTTTTTTGGTTCGGTTTTCTATAGATCGTATGAGAACTTTCTTTTAAAACAGTGAGTGTCTCACCGGTACGCCCTTCTGATCGCTTTCGGTAACAGAGATTTGTTGCTTGAGCTCCGATTCCACATTGTACCGTTCTATCGAACGGTTTGCAAATTCGCCTTTCGCTGATAACCACCGTCTAGATCTTGACAAACCTCACTTCCACAGGCTATTCTACCGAAACACAAACCCAGGAAACACCGGATCCCTCTCATCAATAAAGAAGTTCATCTTCCCGACGAGATTCGCTCTCCCTCTCACTTTCGGAACGCACATCGGGAACTCCCCGTCTCCTGCCCCGGTCTCTGTAACAAAAGCTTCAAACCTCGTCCCGAGTATCGACTCGTGCACCAGCCGTCTGTCAACACCAACTTCGCCCTGCGCGAGCAATATCGCGAGTCGCGCGCACGTCCCTGACCCGCAGGGTGAGCGATCGACCTGGCCGTCCGCGAAGACGACGACGTTGCGCTGCGTTACCGCGTCGGGAGTCGAGGAGATGGGCGAGAAGAAGACGACGCCGTAGAGGTCGTATTTCTCTTTATACCGGAAATTCGAGAATGCGGCTTTGATTTGCCGTCCGAGATCGACGAGAGAATGGTAATTGGAGGGCTCGATGGGGAGGTTCAGGGTTGAGGCGTCGACGGAAGCGTACACGGCGCCGCTGAAAGCTAGATCGATCGTTATGGGAATCTGGTTCTGGTGCGGACCTAAGCTGACGCTGAGAGCGTGGCCGGTTGAGAGCTGCTGACTGGCTACGTTGATGAAGTCGACGTGTTGAACGTCCCCGGCACTATTAAGAGCTACCCGCGCCACGACTCTTCCTGAAGGAACATCGATGACCACGTCGACGGGGTCTGAAGACGGAGAGCGTCGCTTCACTAGACCTTCAGCAACAGCCCAGTAGCCCAGCGCGATGGTTCCATGGCCGCACGCTGTGGAGAAGCCGTCTTTGTGCCAGAATAAGACGCCGAAGTGAGCGCCGGGGTCATCGGGCGGCGTGATGAAGCAGCCGTACATGTCGGCGTGGCCGCGGGGTTCATGGCAGAGGGTTCGGCGGAGGAGGTCTAGAGAGTGTGAAGGGTCTTCTAAGATGGCGAGGCGTTGTTGGGAGACCGTGAGGCCGTTGGTCAGATGGCCGGCGGGGACGTCGTTGACGATGCGGAAGGGCTCGCCTGCTGTGTGGTAGTCTGTTGTCGGGAGCCAGTAGGGAGGTGCCATTACTTTTTTGGATGGAGTTTGGGAGTGAAATTGGTAAGATTATTTTTTTTATTCCAGTATGGGAGGATGGAGTGTTCTTGAGGTTCGCACGCTGAAGTGTTGTGCGGTTTCGCTAGGGAGAGGAGGAGATCGATTGGTTTCGGTTTTGGCAAGGAACAAGTACTACCAGTTTCTGGACGTTGGCAACCAAGGTCGATGAGATCGTTGTAGCATGCCTGCCTGTCACATGTGCGAACGCGTGGGAAGTATCTGGACTACATAATACCTAAGGTAGTTTGATGCATGCAGTCGACTCTGTTGCGGGGCCGGGCCCGAACGAGCCGAAGGGTGTGGGTTCGCTAACATTCCTGCATTTCCAGGTTCATCCCTTCTTTCTTTCTCCATCATACATCTTATCGATGAATGCCAGAATTCAATGAAGATGGGATCGTTGGCTTCGCGAAACAGCATGAGCGGGCTGGATAGTGGCCATGTGCTTGGAAGCTTGGGTGGCAATGGCCTCACAGCTGTCCTGCTCCTCGAAAGTTTGCATGTCGCTGCACCTGTTTGAAGGTAAGTGGAACACAAAGCAGTATGCACTAAGACAGGCATTGATCTGGAACTCTCGAATGGCAAACTCGCAAACTAGCACGCTCGCATGTACAACGCTAGCAAGACGTCAAACTAGGGAATATGCATTACACACAAGGGACATCCGGAACATACCTTCTGCAACATCTACGCTATGAATCTCTCCGCTTAAACAGTGAAGGAAGAAAGACATCCATCTTCCTCACAAGTCACTTATGTTCAAGACACAGTCACTGTTGTTGAACACACAGACAGCCTTGCTCGCGCGCTGCTCGGACCCCGCTTGTTGCCTATTCTTTTGTTTACACCATGGACCAAGACTGTCTAGCCATCCATGCGCTGCTTTCAGCTCATCCCTATATAAACACCAACCGCGCCACCGGAGTGCTATCCGGCCCTCGGGTATCGACATAAACCAACTCATACGCAGAGATGGCTGGACGCGATCCTTACTACGTGAGGAGAGGCTGGGTCGACGAAGAAGGGCATGTCAGAGTCATTGAGAGCTCACTCAAGATCATGAACAGCACGGCCGACGACGTCTACGATGAAGAGGCGATAGACGACGATTCAGCGACTGGTATATACACCTACCCAGCTCCACGTGACGATTCCAACGACAATGTATACACCACCGGATACTACTATCTGGGAGGGATGATTGAGCTGATCGACTCAATGCCGTCGTCGCCAATTGAAGAGGCGACTCCTTCGCCACTGACCGCCGACGGAGGCGTGGAGGATGCCGAGTTGGACAAACTCGCGACAGTAACCAACTCCCGATCCAACCTTCACTTCCACTTGCCCTCGCTTCCGGCACCCAATACATACTCTCTGGGCCACCACACCAGCAGCATTTACAACCAGAGTCTACCGTACGCCAAACCTCATCCCAATGAGCAGAACAGACTTTTACCTCAGTCTCGCTCGATCGCGCCACACCCAAATATAACGATCAGACACGACCTGGCTTCCACATACGCCGCCAGCTTCACCACCGGCCATCTTCGGGCCTCTCTTCCCACTGCGCCACCTCATGTCATGGCGCCGCCCGTTCTACCATACACCGGATACGCGCCTCCAGCATCAAACATGCCTTCTCTTCCCACTGCGACTTCCCACAACGCTACGCCACATGTCGTGCCACACACCGGCTTCGCGCCTCCAGTCGCGAACATGACACCTATTCCCACCGCGGGCTCCCACAATGCTGGACCGCCCTGTCTGCCACAGACTGGCTTTGCGCCTCTAGCTCCGAACATGGCCTCCCTTTCCACCGCTAATCCTCACAACACTGCACCACCTGCTCTGCCACAGACCGGCTACGCACATCTAGCACCAAACACAACCTACCCATACCGCTCAAACGCCACACCCACCCAATGGCCAGGAGCTCCCATCCTCTCCCTCCCCCTCGGCTCCCGTGTCGGCCAGCCCGTCCCACCAGAACTCCACCCCATCATCAACGCGATTCGCAACCTAAAACTAATCGCCAACACCGAACACCCAGAGCGCAAAGTTCTGAAGAAGCCTTACGAGGGATCCTACCAAAACGCCTCACGAGACAGGCAGCTCATTCGCGACCATTTTGCTGGTGGCTCTGGTTTGCTGAAGAACGACTCGCCGTTGAAGGAGTGGTATGGGGATTTGAGGGTGTTCTCGGAGAAAATGTGGGAGTTTTTGGCGGTGCAGAAGGCGAGGGTGAATCGAATATGAATTTCAAGGCTTGATGTGGTTGCTTGGTGTTTTGTTACTCGATGTTTGATTGCTCGGGCTCGGTGTTTGGTTGCTTGATTTCTTGCTTGTTGTTTTGATGCACGATACCCCTAAGAATACTGGCGCGTTTGAGATGAGTGTGCGGTAGATCCTCGTACACGCTTCTATACACTTTTGAGAACTAGAATGAAGACTCTTACCTTTCGAATATATCTCATAGTAGTACAGAGGTGCCTGGACCGTTCGTGCATCGTTTTCGTTCAGCTGCAACCATGCGTAGTCGTCTCCTGTGCATGAACATGAGGAGGTAAGGTCACGTTCGGTCAGCCTCCACGGCAGCCTGCCGAGCTGAACGTGATCATCATCGTCGTCCCTTGCTTCTCTCTTTCTGCACTTCACCGCGGGAGTCGTCCTATATCCGAGTGTTACTTGATGACACAAACAATGTCAGTCCAACTATGATTCTGCCTCTCCACGAAAAACCTCGGCGCTATATCTGCTCCGATGCCATTCCACAGCTGAACCATTGAACCACGTGGTCCTGTATCCACACCGTATCCTCGCTCTCCGATCTCCCGTTTGGGACGGGCCCCACTCTGGGTATACTGCACGCTGCAATCCATCGTCTCGATTTCCTCGTACTCGGCAAGAAACGTAAAACATCAATTGTAAACACGTCGATCCGAAAGCGACGGTTTTCGCCTCAGCGTCTGCGGCGTCACCGCTATTGCAAGCGATGCGGCAAAACAATCAGTTCACCGGTGTGTGTCTTGAATCTGTGACCTTTGCTTGACATTCCTCAAGTTCACTGGCACAACACCTCCATGACTTCGATTGCTGTTCATCATGTCTCCGCCACCCGGAATTGATGAGAAAGTCACGCCGTACCCACCACGCACAGTCTCCAGTGAGACAGCAGAGGGACACGACATCGCAGAAGCTAGTGACGATGAAGACATCACATATCCAGAAGGAGGCCTACGAGCCTGGCTCGTGGTCTTCGGGTCTTTCTGTGGCATGTACGTAACATAAAGTCCGGCAGTGCCATGCAGACAATGGTTAACAATGGCAAAGGCTTGCTTGCTACGGCTACATGAACAGCATCAGCACCTACAACACCTACCTATCGACACACCAACTCTCGGCTTACAGCGCAAGCTCAATAGGATGGATATTCAGCACGTACATCTTCCTGACTTTCCTGTGCGGCATCTTCATCGGTCCCATCTTCGATGCCAGAGGGCCGCGACTTCTGGTCTTTGCTGGAAGCGCTATGATGATGGCGAGTGTTATGCTCATGGGGATCTGTAAGGGTACGTAAAATTAGCAATTCCGCCGAGTCCAGGCCACCTCTTTGCTGACTAGAGGGATCAGAGTACTGGCACTTCCTCATCGTCTTCGGCATCCTCGGCGGCGTGGGCACATCCCTAGTCGTCACTCCCGCCACCACAGCAATCGGCCACTTCTTCATGACCAAACGCGGGTACGCCACAGGCATCGCATGCACAGGAGGCTCCGTTGGTGGAGTGATCTTTCCGCTCATGCTTGAAGCACTCTTCTCCAAAGGCTGGGCCTGGGCCACGCGGATCCAAGGCTTTGTGTTCCTCGCGCTCCTCACTCTCGCCACCATCCTGATTCAAGCGCGTCTGGAACCAATTCCCAACACGAAAATGTTCCCTCTCCCGAATCCGAGGATATTCCGGCAGCCTGCCTTCGTGATCGTTACCGTTGCTGCGTATTTTCTGGAGTGGGGCCTTTTCGTGCCCGTCACATATATGACGAGCTACTGCGTCGACTCAGGCGCTTTCAGTCCAAGCTTCGCATACCAAGTCATTGCGATCTACAATGGCTCCTCAACTTTCGGGCGTTGGATATCGGGATACCTAGCAGACAGATTTGGAGCCTACAATATTATGATCGTCATGGTGTTCTTCTGCACGAGCACCTCACTGGGTCTGTGGCTTCCCGCCGCTCTGCTCTCAGACGAAGTTTTGTCCGACGGCCGCATGGATCACGCATCTGTCATCTCCGGCCTGACCGTCTCGTATGCGGTGTTGATGGGAATTGCGTCCGGAAGCAATATCTCGCTAGCGCCGGTCTGCGTTTCGAAACTGTGTGATACGAGGCAGTATGGCGAGTACTATGGCATGTGCTACACCATTGTGGCATTTGGCACACTCACCGGTGTGCCCATTGCGGGGGCCATCATTGGTGAGAACCGAGCATACTGGGCTGGAGCATTGTTTTGTGGATTATGCTATCTATGTGCCCTGGTGGCTTTTGTGGGTATTCGTATTGCGAAGGCGGGATGGAAATGGACAGCTAGATACTAGACACCGATCCGTCCAAGTAGCACTGATCGTCTTACTTGGACTTGCCACCGAAGCCCTTGCCACCATCTCTGCCGCGGCCAGAAGCAACGCGAAGCACGTAAGCACCACGCTCGAAAGTGTTGGCGAGAATGAATCCCGAAGGGAACTGGAAGTTTCCCCAAGTGCCGACGAACTCATTGCTTCCACCCGCAGCATCATCCTCAGGGTGCACGTCGAAGAAAGCAAGAGTCTTGACGCGGCTTCCGTCGGGGTACTTGCTGATAGAGCGTACATCGTGCACCCAGACTCCAGCGCCGTAGTTCGATTGGAACATGACGCCGTTCTCGATGTACAAGTTGTGGTCGACGGCGCGGTGGTCGGTCGATTTGAAAGTGCCGGTCCACTTGGGCTTGGTGAGATCGGTGAGGTCGATGATGTGGGTGATTGGCACGCCGTCTTCGACCACGCCTTCGACTTCGTCGAGTTCGTCGTTGAGAAGGACGAACTGGTGCCAGTTGCGCTCGGTCCACCAGCCCTGGTGGGTGTAAGTCGCACCAGGGTACTCGAGGCGGCCGAGCATCTTCGAGTCGGCCTTGTTGGTGGAGTCCCAGACGGTGATGCTGTCTTCGTTGTAGGCGACGCAGATGTTGCGGCCGTTGTAGCGGCGGTCGGGGCCGTTGTAGGTCACACCTGCAGATCAGAGGGTTCGAGTCAGTTCGTTGTCTCAAACATCATGTTGAGTTTCACTCTTCACTTACACTGTGCATCGTGGGTGTAGCCGTCGGAACTGGCGCAGCCTGGCTTGTAGGGGTTCGATGGGTCGTCAAGGTTGATGTACTCCAACCCGGCGGCGCATGTCTGGTTGCGGGGCTGGGCGCCGACAGCGATGGCGTACTCGTTGTCCCAGTCGATAACGACCTGCCAGAAATTAGCCATTGTCGAAGGGCTTTCATGTTCACTGCATGTTGACTTACGTTGTGCGCACGACCGATCGGAAGGTCATCGAACAGACCCGTAAGGTCGGTCTCCTTGTTGAAAGTCTTAGGCTTCTTCGGATCAATAGCAGCGACCTTGTTCAAATCAAACACCTGAACGTTGTGACCAACAGCCTCAGAGCCAATGATAGCATAATTGTTGAGCACACGAATCTCACGCCAGGATGAACCGAGAGGGTCCTGCGCCGGCAGACGTCCGAGGTAAGTCAGCTTGCCCTTCTTGTCAATCTCGACGAAAGCAGTGCCGGTGTGCTGTCCGATCAATCCGATCTGACGACCCTTGGGACCGACCCAGCCCCAGACAGATGAACCACGTCTGTTCGGGTAACGGGGATCTGCTTCTCCGCCGCCCATGCTGTCGTGGTTCAAGAAGTCATAAAGATCCATCTACGATCAATTAGCCATCGTACATGCGAGGACAACTTAAGACTAAAACGCACGTTGTTGCAGCGGAACGTTTGGTTGGGGTTGCCCTTTTCAGCGACAGCCACGCCACGGCGGCACTCCAGGCGATCCTTCTTCACATTCTTGGGAAGCTTGTCCCAGTCTTTCCATGACGGCCATTGGGAGCTGTTGAGGGCGCCGGCAGCTTCGAGGGCATCCCATTGAGCCTGTCAGAGTGTCAGCAGAGATGGCTTGCGGAAGGCATGTTTCGATCATTGCGGCATACATTCTTCATGTCAATGATCCGCTGGTGAACTTCGCCGGACTCATATTGCTCCTTGCTAAAGTGTGCGGCACCAGCCACAGCCGAAAGAGCCAACAATGGCGAAATGTACTTCATTTTGATGCAGGTGATGAGAAGGTTTGCCTGGGATCGGGTAGCACTGAGCAGAAATGAGCAGATTTAATCGCCATACTTATAGTTCGTCTGCAGCGCAGTCAACAATTCTCTCGTTACTCCTCACAATTGTATGTTCAATGATCATTCAACCCGTTGTCAAGACATCGATAAGCCTGACCTGCCTAAACGGGAATGACCGCCCAGGATGAGGCTGTGCTTCCAAGAACCAAAACCAAGAGAAATATGGTGCTAAGCCCGAGGTCTGGTCTGAAAGCCAGCGGTTTGTGTATAGTGGAAGATAGGCAGGACCACTACCAAGCAAAATCGACATGCGTTCGTCTTGTGGTCTTGCATGCCAACCTATCATCATGGTGGTCAAGACAGCAGCACCTTCCCAACTGCGATAGCAGTGTCTAGGCGCAGCGATAGGCGGTTCGATATGGTATAGTGGTCGACTGCCACTGCGGCATTATCTTGGGCTCGTGGTTTGAACATGGAAAATTAAGGTACCGAACGCAGAGCGGTGCCGTGGGAAGGTCCAGATGGCAAGCTGGAACTGGGATAGCCACGTGAGAGCCTTCTTGGATGTAGATCTGGAGGTATGAGACCCGGTCAATACAAAACTCATCTCCACAGTGGATATTGAGCTGCATGTCAGATAGAGATTCGTATCTTCCTGTAGCAAGGATTAGCTGCACCGAGAGGGACTTCATGCCATGTCCTGAACAGACGGCCCCAGCTAGATGTCTGCATCTCAACGCGCAAGCCGGGTCATGGGAGGGACGATCTGATTATGATGAGCGTGTAGCGATGAGACGTAGAAGATTTCTACGTTGACAACATATACCTCCTATGTAGACTGGATGCAAATGTGAACAGGACGCAACGCCTTGGAAAATCAAAAAATCGGTTTTTCACCCTAACCCTAACAACCCAGTGCTTGCTCGACACCGGACACCATTTGATCCTTCCGTTGATGTACATGTAAATGTATACACATGCATGTGTATATTAGTATGATCAAGGCCATCAATTCGAGAGACTTGACCGTAAACGAGATTCAAAAGTAAGACTGCCCACGAAAATTACGTTGTGTGTTCTGAATCTGGTCAGCAAGAGACATCTCAAGTCGTCAATTCGTGCATTTATTCCGTTGATTTCATGTACCTCACATCCGACTCACACATCAACAACCGCATTTGTACCCAACTCCAGGTGGCCATGAAATAAGACGATGAAAGGCCCAGCCAACAATATCAAATTGTCTCCACCCTCTTACCAAACCACCGCTTCCATCCTGCTTTCTTTGGTATCTCCTTACTACTAACAACAGGCCATCCTCCAGCCAACGCTTCCATGTTCGCTTTCTCGGCAGCCTCATAGTCCCAAGGTTCTGCCCACTTGTGCATTGGAATCTCGCCAAGCTTCGTACTCCCTGTCCGAGCGGAGTCGACCGAGTATAAAGTATTCGGTCGGATGAGACGAGCTTTGTGGAGGTCGGGTCGCGAGGTCGTAGATGTGAGTTTGGGTGCATGTGCTCCCAGACTTGCTAGTAAAGATGAGTCCTTGTAGGGCGATGTCACCACAGGTTCATGCTTGGGCATCACGCGTGGTGGCATGGGGCGTGGTTTGGAAAGAGACGCACTCGAACGTTGATGTCGAGGTGGTTTGCTGGCAAGTGGTGCTGCCTGTTCGGGTAGAGGGTCTGACGGGAAGTACGGTGGGGGCGATATCGGCAATTCTAGAGCTGATGCTGCTGGTGTAGATCCACTGTGTGATTTGGGCGCCTCACTCGAAGAGCGAGAGTGTGTTGCAGAACGCTGCTTTCGGTTCTCTGATGGTCGCACCATAGCAATCTGCGAAGGTATGGAGGAGTTCTCGATCATGACACGAGCGAGAGTCGGTCGTCGCTTTCTGGTATGCTTGGTTGGTGAGCGACTGCTTGACTTTTTGGCCTTCGTCTTGTTGTTGTGTGCGCGAGAGACAGCCGATGGTATGCGTGTTGATGTCAGCCTCTGGTAGAGCTGTTGTAAGACCCCGATAGTCTGCACGCGTGAGTGTTCCGACAGATCTGTCAAGGACTGGTAGTCCAGCTCCAGCCCATTGTGCTTATCGCGGCTCAAGAATGAAGTGATTATGCCAACAAGGCCAGTGTTCAGTTTGAGCAGAATCTCGGCCAGCGAAGTCTGCGCAGTAGCTACACCACATCAGCCATGAGAGTCTTGTAGCGCATCAGTTCAGCTTACCGTCTCCCATTGCATACAATTCACTATCACAGCGCATGCTTCCAGCTTGGTACTCACGCCCTATCTCTTCTGGTCCGCTTCGCAAGCTGCGAGACAAGCGTAACGCATCTTCATCGTCCCTCTTCTTTCTTTTGGACTGCTGCGTGCTTGTCTTCCGCGACCGCCTTAGCTTCTTCAGCACATCGAGGCCATTTGAGAAAGACGCGATGATGGTGAGAACACCGTTGGAGACATTCGCGTGTGCCATGGATAGCTTTGACGAAGTCGATAACAAAGAGTACTTCGAGGCGAGGTCAGTAGCGAGCCTTGTGCCCGGTTGAGCACAGCACAACGGAAAATAGCGCTGTGACATGGCGACAAGCAACAGTCAGCGCAATCGCTCGCCTGCCGTGCGCCTCACACATTCTGAGCAGGCCAGACTGGGCCACAAGCGCCATCCTGCTGGTGCACGCATGCGAAACGAGGCTTGCTTCGCACGAAGGCACAGAGGCCGACTGCAAGCTGTGTCAATATTGATATGCACGCAGGCAACCGCAGGACTAGAGCGCGAGTCTATGCAGGTCCATCGAATGACATCTGCTGTAGTGCCGCAGAGTATAGTGCTAAACACTGCATGCGAGCGAATGATTGGTTGGTGTTGAGATGGTGTGAGGTGGCGATGCAGGGCAAGCCCGAAGGTTCTCCCTGCTCGTCCGCTCGCTCCCCGCAAGCCGATCTCGACCCGGCGTTTGCACTCGTGACAGCAACAACTTTTGCGGCTAAAGATAAGGTAAAATGTCGTGTATCTACGTCGTTGCGAAATCGTTGCTACATCTTGTCATAAGTCAGACTCATCTCAGGAGAAGAACGCCAGGAGTTCATCGCTCGTGCTCGTCCTCATCAGCATCCTCGCCATCAAAATCTGCCTCCTCTTCTCCATCCAGGTACGCATTGCGATAGAGACTGCAGTCATTGACCTCGGCACACCATAGGCCCCATGGCCTCTCCACCGTCTTGATGAGCTTGTTCGAAGTATCTTTGACCTCTCTCTCGTTCAAGAACTTGATCTCCTCCCTCTTGGCAGGGCCAGTCTCCTTCTCACCGGCTCCGAAACGCTCTCCCATCAGACCGATGTTATACCCACCTTGCATAAGAAGCGCTGTTGTCTGAATCCGAGCGTTAGAGCAGGTGTAGATCGCGCGATACACGGCTTCTTCTATGCTTTGCCCCACGCAGGAAAATCCATGTCCACGCATAAGCACCACAGGTGACGAAGGGAAGGCCGTTGGCTGTGGCTGCGAGGAAGTGATGTAGTTCTTGATCAGGTTCGTAGTCTTAGATACAATAGAGCCAGGATGGAAGCCTGCCGCGAGAGCATTGCCGAGATGCGGCTGGTTCACTAGCAGTGAATGTTCAGTATCCGAAGACTTATAGTGTAATGCAATGTCGTAGACAGGTATTTGGTGGCCGAGCACGCCGCCCATGTGATAGACTGGGCGAAGCTGGGAATTAGTGTCAGCTGTAATTCGTAGTTCTTGGTGGCCGCTTGAGTGTGACGTACTGGCACGCTACTGATTGAAAAAGGAATGACAGCCTCGCTGTGACTGTGTATCACACTGTTGACATCGGAGTAGCGTTTGTAAAGCTCGCTGTGAATGAATCGCTCGACGTAGCCTTTAGGCGCTTCCTTGTTCACCGGATTGGCATCGTCGACATAATATTCCTCGATGTCTTCTCGACATGAGACAAGAGCTGGAGCGAGTGAGCGAGAGATGAAGAACGTCGCTGGGTTCTGGGGATTGCGAACGCTGATATGTCCGTATGCATCGAGGACCTTTTGATGGTGGAGGATGTGGTTCGCAGTAATCAGACTGCTGAAGAGCTCATCGGACGGCGGCGTTGAGGCCTTGAGAAGCGCAGCACGAGAGTCAGAGGACATCTTTCGATTGATCAAAAAGCCGAGGCAGCAGTTGGACAAGGTTGTATATTGCTGATGATCACGACGATAAGGATGTCTGGAGGCCTAACGCGAGGTGGTGTTGGTGAGTTGGTTAGATCTATTGCTTGTTGCGACAAGATCAGCAGCCTTCGTCCTTGCAGTGCTTAGATTAGGAAACCACAGGTGTAGCTTCTTCGGAAAGACAGACATCAAGATTGATGTGCTTGTAGAAAGTATCGAGTCGTGAGGCGGGGCTATGACATCAGTGGTATGGACTTGACATCGCTGTATCTACATACGAGGGTCAATACTTATGGGCGGTCCAGGTAGTCACGTCTCTGGACATTTTCTCTCTGTATGTTTTTGAGTTCGCTAGGATCGACGACTCATCCAGGTAGATAATCTCGCACATTGGGCAACAGACCCAAGTACATGCGGGCTTCTTTCGTTGTTGCAGTGATGGTACAGCATATCGTCCTGCTGTACGGATACAAAAGCAAAAGGAACTGCGAAACGGAGCGGGCAGACTGCTTCATGCACTGAGGTGGCCTTAGGAGGAATTCTGCCCATCCTAATCTCAGGTCCCCCAAGATCTCACTCCGTCACGCGCTCATCTGATCAACATCCTCTCGATCTACGAGCACACCAAGAGTTTCCCAGCACCCGAGCCTTGGAGACATCCCGGAAATGGGTTGCGCGGGGACAGACGTACCTCGTACATCCAGATATGCATCTGTTTGACTCTCGCCGCTACTTACAAATGCTCCTTTTCACACACGGCTCTTCAAGCCGCGCGTACTGATATGAAGATGCGCGAGATAACGACTTCAAAACCCATGTCGAAAAGGAGAGAACACGAGTGCGCGTGTTACAAGCACCTGCCCAACCAAGACACGAGACTCATGGATTACTGGTTGCGCAACCTTGGGAGATGTGCTCCGGGCCGACGTCCTACAGCAAACACGCAACCTGATCCACGAATCCTACCGAAACGGTGCGTGCCGCCGTCTGTGCATACGCCGTGGGGGTCGGCAAACCGATGGCCTCATCGACCCCTTGGACTAGGTTCATGCGGATTCTTCGAAAAGGCAGGTCACCATCCTAAGCTTCGTGTTATCTTCCCAGACGAACACCTGACCGTTGACGTTACACAATCTGTCTGCATGTCAAATGGCAGTCTAATCTGTTTTCGTCGCAGAGCGGAGTTTTCTTGCCATGTAGCCGAGAGCTCGTGAGCTTCGTGCGCGCTATCTGATGCGGCTAAGTCTGATCCAGCAGGTGGTTCGTCGACTTTACCTCGCCTGTCAGGGCGCATGCATCTTGCAACTCTCCAATAAACTACCGAAGGGTCCTGTCTTGAATCCTGCTAGCAATCCTGCTAGGCACACAAGCCTTGACGCGCTCGTCTAAAGATCTTTAAGCTTTATTAAGCTCACACGAAGCTTTAAGGATCACCAGCCAATCGACTCTACTGCGTCTGTACCAACTGAGCCGCCTGCGAACGGCGCTCTGGCAAAATGGCAAAATGGGAGAGCGCACAACATTATCAGCCGCTGTCATAGCAAGGGCGACCATAGCCTATAATCGCAGCGAAGATCGTCACAAGATGCGGTTGTGCGATGGCATGAAAGGGTGATCACACAGCGTCTCGCCGCTACCTTGATGTACCTCGGTACCCGCTATCTAATGCTCAAGCTCACGCGACTGTATGGCTTCCACAATGGTGTGCTGCTCTGCACTCTACGCTCCCGTATTCGTGCTCTAACCAGGTACGTGAACGATAACATCTGCGGAGGACTTTCTGAATATGGCAGGTAACATGGCTGCCAGCTTGACGATCATTTACTGAGGTCGAATCACGAGTCGAACTGCCTTGAACCCACTATATACAAGATTGTTAGCGCCTCCACCCTAGGGAACCTACCTGGCGAACACACTGAGATTGGTCGCTTTTCTGCCTTAGTCTGCAAGTCGCGATGATGTTGCCATACCCATATGCCAACACAAGCATGCTTCCAAGAGACCAAGCCTTCGGAGCAATGAGCTTAAGCACGAACCTTCTATCATTGGCCCATCGGAG
>Ga0265797_10004562_pt1 | contig 21045 bp, 22 predicted proteins | sample P2T30metagenome_FD_192433 | JGI IMG/M metagenome (GOLD analysis project Ga0265797, IMG submission 192433) | Plant litter microbial communities from East Loma Ridge, Irvine, California - P2 T30 | ecosystem: Environmental > Terrestrial > Plant litter > Unclassified | place: USA: California...
CTTCCTCGTCCGCATAGGCAGCGGCAGGAGTGACGGGGAGGAAACCGATGCTAGCCCTGGCGGCGTCAACAGCGGCGGTGTCAAGAGCGGCGAAGCCGGCGTGGTCGCGCGGTGGGTGCATGCAGTGGCCTTCTGTGTCGACCATGCCGGCTGAGACAAGCGCGGCGGCGACGGGGGCGTTGTAGTTGATCTTGTCCGGGTTGGTAGGGTTGGTAGGCTTGACAGTGGTGACGGGCGCGGCGAAGGCGGCGCTGGCGGCGGCCGCGATGAGGAGGATGGTTGGGGTGTGCATTTTTGTGGTTGTTGTGCGTGGTTGGGTTTGGGTAGGTGCGTTGTAGTCTTGGTGAGTTGGTTTGGGGAAGGTAGCTTGCAGTACGTGTGCGGACTTGCGTTGTGTGAAGTGACGTGAAGGAGAGATGGAGGAAAGGAAGTGGAAAGTGAGATGTTATACACGGCAAGTTGTGTGGGAGGCGCTAAGCTATCTTTCCCCGGTTTGGAAGCCGCGAGGGTGCGGGCGTTTGGGGAATGTTGGGGAGCGTGGGGATGAGTGGGTAGGGAGGGAAGGTGCGATGGTACGATGGTACCGTATGGGGCAGGTTGGTGTGGTGGCTATGGGAGCCACTGATAGTATGCGTGTTGCGGATGGGTGTGATGAGCGCTTTCTCGGGCTCGCGTGCAGCCTTGGTTTGCTACTTGGATATGCTACGGGGGACTACTCGTACTGAGGCTGATAGTGGGTTCCAGGTATGTGGATGCGGGCTTTTTGCGAGGTGTTGGTAACTACGGTCGCTACCAACCTGGCTTCATACATTCTGAACATCACTGGGTAGTCGGCAAATCCCATTATTGGAGAACTTCCAGTTGCTTTGCGCAGCCATGGTATGCTCCACGGGTAGCAGTGGGCGGCATGATTGCGATGACCACACCAGTTGTATTCCTCAACTGTGGAGATGCGGGCATAAGTGAGGCTATGGATACCATTGTCGCTTCCAGGCTGGCATAAAATATCAGATACGCTATTGGACGGCTAGAGGGTATCTACTCCATGCTTCCAATTTTAAGAGCTTTGGTATGCATTGTGGGTGCTGCAATATATCTGGGTGGTTGAGCGAGACCACATTTCAAGGGTAGCGAAGAGGTTTTTGCAATTCGTGCCTACACACACCACCAACAAAGTTCCGTGCGCTACTACAGTAGAAAGTGAGAATATCTCTATATAAACCGCCTTATCCCTCCTAACTACTTACAATATTCTATCTTCATCCCAAGACATCTACAACAAATTATCTTGAAGTAAAAAATCGAAGCAAAATGCCTGCTCTCACCACATCCGTAAGCAATTCATTTTACAACTGTTTCATGAAGTATGGACTAACATGCCTGGTTCCTTCTCAGACCACCCCGACAGGTTTTACATATACCTCCGTAATCCTGCCTCCCAGCGGGATGCCCATCCCCCAGGTCACCGTGGCCGACGACGAGCCTTCCGAGGCTACCTGGCCCACGGTCACTGCCTGGTCCACCTCCGTCATCCTGCCCCCCAGCGGGTTCCCCATCCCCATGGTCACCGTAGCCGACGAGCCTTCCGAGGCTACCACCACCGCTGCCGCCGCTGCCGCCGCTGTCACCGAGGACAGCACTGACGCTACCACAGTCATCGTGGAGACGGATGAGGCTTGGGAGGCCAAGCTGCTCGAGGACATGAAGGTGGCCGTAAGTCATACTTTGAATGGGCTTGATATGGTATGTGCTAACCATCATCTAGTCGATGAAGCGAACCCAGCACAAGGAGAACAAGAAGAGGTGCGGCAAGAAGCGGTGCCCTCCTTGCGCCATGATGTAGGCTGTCTGCATTGGCAAGCTAGGGCTGGTTGGGAGGGATAATGGAAGGAGGGCCCGTGATTTGTTAGATTTCTTTTGTCATCCTTGAATTCATTTCTGTTGTACCACTGAAAAGCTTTTTCTGTGTGACTGATACCGTGAACTTGATCGTTGGTGAAGGTGAAGGTTGTGCCTACCGGCCATGATGCCCCGCGAAGCTAGCGTCGCTTACTAATGTTGCTGCCTGATATCGTGCACCTGGCTTGCGACACCTCCGGCGGTCACTCCGCATCAAACCATGGCAAAGCTCACTGATCTATCCAACGAACTGCTCTATTCCATCGTCGCGCATCTTGAAACCGGTCGCTGGTCGGATGTCAGAGCACTATGGCAATTATGCAAAACATCCCGCGCGCTGGCAGCTGTTGCGCAACCCGCGCTCTACACTTGCGTGGTACTAGGACAGTCGATGCCCGAGACCATGAGATCTCTTGAGCTCTTCTTGCGGACCTGTGTCGAACGCCCCAAGCTCGCAAAGAAGACGCGATCGCTCACTTTACATTACCATCGACCAGCCCCGTACGAAGGACCTGACCTTATGCGCCATCCCACTTTCTCAGAATTCTCGAAATTATGGGCAGTTAAGAATTGGGATAGCGAACAGAACGTGTTGTATCAGACGCTTGTGTTATACACACTTCTTTGTCTGCCCAATCTACGGCATCTTCGTATGGATACACACAATCTGCCTCCTCGCGGACTACTGCAAGGGATGCATGCGATGAGAGCTTCGAGTGACGCCTTCCTCGCTAGGTTGGAAACGTTCCATTTGTAAGTCTCACCGAATCCTGCGCATGTCGCTCTCGCTCAACACGCTGTAGGCACAAGCATTTCGATAACCAGCCAATCAACATAGTCGACTACATCCCGCTCCTGCGATACCCATCGTTCACTTCATTCTCTACCGAGAACGAAGCATCGGCCGGTAATGATGTTCATCCTGCCACGAACTTACTCACACCATCGGCGATTGAGTTGTGGTGGAGTCTTGGGCCACTCGCTACAATGCGACAAGCTCTAGAGGCATGTCCTCGCTTGGAAACATTCAAATTCGTCATCCCAGATGACAAACGTCATGGGGGTATGTTGCCAGTCGACATAGGCAGCCAACCCCTCGTCACGCCACGAGATCTGGGGATCGCGCTACTGGAAAAGCATAAAGCAACTCTAAAGACCCTGAAATTGCACTACAACAGCTATTACGATATGCGCAGTGCGGAGTTTCAACAAGACATGGAACTGTACGGCCAGGACTCATACCACTACGTGTACCCCTCGTTCCGCGATTTTGAGGTGCTATCGCACATAACGATGCAGTTCGGAAAACTTACCAACCTTTGCCACCTACCGGAGTCGTTGGAATGTCTGAAGTTGCAGGATTGCCATTTCGACGTCGACTTAAGTGAAGACTGCCTTCGTGGTATGCTTAAGCTCAAGGACACATGGTGTCCGCTGATCGAGCAGCTGTCTCTTCAGGGTTTCAATGTATCAGAAGTCATCGACATGATGCGGGAAGTTGCGAGATCCTTAGGTTTGCGGATCACTGAGTCGCTTGGCAAAGGTCTTGTCTCGTTCTCCAGCCTCTGATCTGACATGGAGATTCGTTGGGACCTTTCTTGAGGGTGAATGACTTCATGATTGTTGCTATTATCTGAGATCTACTAAGAGAATATATGGGTACCTATAGCGAGAACAAGGTTTTCAGGAAATACATCTGCATTACGATGATATACCGTGTTGTGTAATGGCGACTGTGCTTGGGTTCAAGCATCAATATTTTTTAAGAACGAAGAATATGCGAATTGGTAAATTGTACAAGCTTGTCATCCAGCGAGGAGAGCGTGTAACACGTTGATGATCAAAAGGCGCGGTCTGACCTCTTCCTAGGTATGCAAAAGGTCTTGTTGGAACAGGACAATCGAACCTGGAATCGAAGACATTACACGAATATGACCTTGTCTACGGTGAATTTCGTATCCAAGTGACTCCTGTGGCGCTCAATTCGTATCTTCCAGCTCGCCTTAGTACATATGGCATATTCAAGCGTTTCAGAACAGAGGCTTCTGCTTTTGCTTTGTTGACCTGAAAGCTCATGTGCATATGCTCCATGCTCTTATACTTCTCAGATGGCGATGAGTTGACGGCTTTACCTGACCACCTACCTTCTAGTTCGAACTCAGAGTGTTGGTTTGACGTCTCTACTTTTAGATGGCACAGTTGCGGCGCCTTGCTCAGTATGTCGAAAAAGAGCTGGTGGCTCCAGGGAGCTGTATCGCCACGGTCTTCCAAGCCCAATTCACGCAGCGTCGAGCCTTGATGTTGTAATATTATTGGTAGACAGTCCGGGATGCCTTCCCATTCTAGGCGCAAGCTTTGGAGTCCCAAAACATTTCGCAGAAACTCTTCCAATATTGACAGTGAACGTTTTGGATCTTTCTTAGCATTTTCATTGTAGTTGAATACGGCGAGACTCAAAGACTCGAACCGCGGGACATGGCCAGTCAACGATATTATCGGCAGCATAGATGAAGGATACATGTTCAAACGGCCAAGATCAAGAACGCGGAGCAGGGACCAATCCATGCATCGATGCCACATGTCCATGTGTTGCGCCGTGTAAGCATAGTCTGCGAAACTCTCGCTCATAGTCCACTCCTCAAGCGTAGGAAATCGATCTCCTTCTTGCCAATGGAAGTTCAAAGGGCCATGCGCGCAGTCTTTGAGACCAATGAGCGCTTTATCATGTATCGTAAGCTTAGCGTCTTCGAAGCTCAGATCAAGTTTCTTGATGCTGTTGCCGAGCATCAGGTAACCTTTCAGAATTCGTAGCTCGCTGCGACAACCCTCTGGGTAAAGGTTTTGGTCTAGTTCATCGTAGTAAACGCTCAACCGGAGGGAGTGAAGCTGCGTTGACGAGAGTAGACGTCGATCCAGAGGCTTCCCTTCCCGTTCGAGATTCGTCACGTGCAGGCGAGCCGTGGGATGCATCGTGTGAAACAGGTGAAGGACACCCTCTGGTATAGGTATGATCGTGCCCCAGCTGTGCCAAGTTAGTATACGAGTAAATCACCAAGGGTTCAGCCCTACCTCAAAGACTGCAGGCCAGTCGTCATCGTCAATACATCTTCCAGAACAGGCGCGAGCGCCTCATCGAAGAAGCCCTGATAGAAGGCGCCGATCTCCAGATGTCTGACATGTCTCGCGATAGATCTATTTTCATCCAGTATGCATTGCAGCAGGTTCTTAGTTACTTTCTGCAACCAAAACTCTTCCTGGACAACAATAGCTTCATCCATGTACAGGTCCATGGTTATGCCAGATTCAAGCTCGACGAGATCTAAATGGTCTTTTAGACGGATGCTACGAAAGAGTAACATGTCGGATTCGTCGCGGCATACTCTGGACACACATCGCAGTGAATACAGCGATTTCGCATCGTCGTCGTGAAGCTATGCCGGCTTTAATCGACTGCATGCTCGGCCAAGCCATAAGGGTGCTTACTATCTCTACGATCATGCGAAATAATACCAATGGCAGCCCGAGCAGATCGTGCGCTGGCATGGCTGGGGTTGGGGCAGTTCGACCTCTTGTTTCCGATGAGGGAGATGATCATCAACGGTGAAATGACACCGCTATTCGGGGGCGGCAATCAATGCATTAGATGGGGAAAATAAGCTGATACGCGCCTTGAAGATATTGGTTGCTGTTGTGGGCTGAGGCACGCGACGTGTAGGAGGCGCGAGAGCTGACCGTTCATCTCGCGCTAGTCCTGGTCTGGTAAAGCGTTGATTCTAAAAGCGGGGATCCACAAACTGGTCTCGCCCGCAGCCTTCCTGCCTACGCTCCCTTCACCACGACTGCCATCCTGGACATTCAGCATGCGCTGCTTTCAGTGCCGAACAGGACGATCATCGCACACTGTGTTTATCGTATCGCGCGTTCGTCATATAAATCATGCGACTACTCATCGTTTTTTGGAGACGCACACCTTGTAAGTGGCCTCTGATCCGATCTTCCCGGTGGCCAGATCCGTTCCGATCACGAACCACTCCCGCGGCCCGCCATATCATTCCTCCATCTTCCCACGGACCACTGTGCGTCTGACTGCACTTGCATCATGCATGCATTTTCGATTGGGCTATGGTTGCATGATACACCAACTTGAACTTTACAGTATGTAGAGATCCCTTTGGGATCATCTAACGCCGAGATCGAGTGAACTCCGCGGGTCTCCGCATGGACCACTCCTGTGCCTTGCTCCATCTACATTATGCATCTCTTCTCGATTTGGCCATCGTTGCATGATGCACTAGCTTGAACTTTACAGTATACAGAGATCCCTTTGGAGAAACTCAATGCCGAGATCGAGTGAGCTCTTCGGAAGTCCTCTCTTCGAAAGGGTCGAGAGTTCACCGTTCGAGAGGCTCGAGTATTCACCGTTCGGAAAGCTTGAGTGGCTTGCGTCCGTTGGAAGGGTGTAGAGGCAGACAATCGACATTGTGATATTGTCGAGGTTGCAACGACTGTATTTGAAGCCCCCGTCATGACTCGACGAAGCACTATCTTCGCATCCTCTATCTACCCTTGAAGTACCCATATTCGCAAGGCGCGTTTTTCGCTCAGTATGGCTTTCACAATCGAAACTGGACTGCAGGTCTGGACAATCGCTTTATCAGTCAGCTCGATCGCTTTGTCAACAATCGCGGTCATCTTACGTCTTGTGGCCAAATACATGCGTAAACGAATCGACGCCAGCGACTACTGCATTATAGCAGCTTTGGTACTATATCCTCATCCTTCATCTTCGTACTGCATTCAGATGCATCATATCGACCACGCAGATACCGGAAGTATCTTGCAGAGAAAAGTTACTGACTTGATTTGACAGGTGTTCAACCTAGCCACAAATTGCAACCACTTATACCTCGTCTTCCACGCAGGCTATGGCCTCGAACTCACAACCCTCCTACAGCGTTTTGGTATCCTCAATATGCGCATCCTCTCCAAAGGCACATTAGTTGCGGTGTGTACTTGGCATGTCACTGCCTGCCTATCCAAGCTCTCAGTCCTGCTCATGTACACTTCGATCATACCCCAACGCATCCATGCGCGTAATATGTCGCTATTTCGGCGCGACGATCGTCGTATGGACAGTGGCAGATCTGATTGCGGTATTGTCGATTTGCAGACCGTTCAACATGGCATGGATCAACGCAGACAAATGCCCTAACCAGACTCTGTTCTATTTCATCATGGGCTTGCTGAATCTAATCATCGATACGATCATCATCGCACTTCCGATGCCGTATCTGATCCGCCTACGGACGTCATGGCGCAAGAAGATCGTTGCGATTGTCCTACTAGGGATGGGTATAGTGTACGTATACCAGACAAACTTCCACCGCCTGCAATATGCTAACATGAACCCTAGGACCTGGGCCATTACTATCTATCGTCAGAAGTGCCTGTGGAGTCTAAATTGGCGAAAGGTCAATCGATACTCAGACATGGCTATCGCCATGTTCCTAGGTGGCCTCGAGTGCGCAGTCATGATTGTTGTGGCTTGCATACCGCTCATGCGTCCTCTCTTCCCGAGGAATCAGGCTCGCGGCCCACCTAACGTACATCACCATGAGGACAACCTCAACGCAGGGGCGCATCTAGAGAAAGGGAACAAGAAGGCTCCAGCTAAGCTTCCTCGATTGCTCGACCCGCCGTCCTGGTTCGACAATGAGGACGATGTCGATGTGCAGGTTGAGCTACAGGCAAAGAAGGATGAGCAGGTGATGGATGCGGAGTCTTCTAGTTCCTCTGACATCTCACGCGGCCCAGGTGCCCCGAAAGAGACTGTCGTGGGTAGGAAGGCATGGGCAGCGCCAGTATCCTGGCATGCACCTGAGGGAGGTCGCAATCCGGGTCTGCACGAGCCACCCATGGTCCATGCAGATGCGCTTTGATGCGACCAGGAGGCTACTCGCCAGATTCAACCCAAGGCTGAAAGTTACTGTCATTATCAATCTAAGGGAAGCACGTCATTTCGAAAAGACTCTTTCGTCGTATCATTGATCGTGATGAAGCTGTGCAGGCTGTGATCATTTCTAGAATGTTCATGCCGTAAATACATCAAACCTCGTGCAGCAGGCGCAACACAATAGCACCTGATAGATGCGTTGCTTATCCTAGTTGTGGAGGAGATGCCATTAGGCGAAACGACTTCTAGAGGTAACTTCGCGGGTGGTTGTCCAGCTGGTGGCGATGTGAGGGACGCACGTGTTTGCGCGTCGCGTGTTTTACGGATAGGCATGTGGCGGCATTGGCGGGTCGCGGGAACGGGAACCCGGACAGGGCCCGCCGCCAGTGCACCCAACGCTGAACGACATACCAACGTACAGCGACGCGATCTCATATGTCCCTCATGCCCTTCGCTCGTGATTTCAGCATGCGGGGATCGCATGGAAGCCTTGCGGAGCTTCTCAGAACGCGTATTGGAGGCCCGTCGATCGTCATCGCTGCTCGCGGACCAGCACGTCGTCACATCCTCACCACCATGGCTGGCACCAGCAGACACCACAATTGGATTAGGGGAATCTGCCAGAGATACGCGACGACTTCCAACCATGTACAAACCGCTTAGCTACCTTCCAGGAACGTTCGAGGTACTTTGGCATCCCCTCTACATAGGTGCCGCTGCCCGAGACGCCACACCCCCAGTCCTTAGCTCCCACGACGAAGGCGATATACGATGGTCAGCGGGCCGCGGTCAATACTGAATGGCTACTGTATGTCGCATCACCGAACCCAAATATGATCAAGCTGACGCGTGCCTATAGCAGCCCGTTGGCACACGAAAACCTCCGCCGTCTCCGCCGTTACATATCACGAAATCTTGATACCAAGAACCAGGCCGCCTGTATTACGCTACTGGGATATCACGGGAATCTGGCTCTGAAATCAAGCCCAGAACCCTGCTGCGTGGAGGCCCTCGATCGTGCCCCTGAACCCAACGACCTCCCCAGCGTCTATGCCCAGCTCCCCTGGGCTCACAAACTCCTCGGTGACCTCCCAAGGATCGCAAGCCTCGCCATACTTGAACTGGAGCGCCAGTTCATTGCCCACATCGCCGTAAAGCTTGGCCGCCGTCTCCATACTGAGCTCAGCAAAGACACAGCTCTTGCCGGTGACTTCAGACCACACATCGACCATCTCCTGGTATGTCATCTTCTCGAGCGCGACATTCGCGTATCTACCATAAGCCTTGCCGCCAGTGGCAAGGACTTGGCGGACCCAGATGCCGGGGTTGACTGTCATATCGCCGGCTACAAGGACTTTGGCGTCCGGCTTCGTGGGCATCGCTTGAATGTATTTACCAGTGCCAGGCTAGATCGGATGTCAGTCAAATGCGTCCATGTGAGGAGGAATCAGCCAGACTCACGTATTCGAAGGGCTTGCAGAGTGGGAAGAAAGCCATGTTCTGCGGGTAGTACCCGAAGTACAGGTAGGTCGTGATGGCAGCAAGCTGCGGCAACTCGGCTTTGATGCGAGCATCCACGTTAGCCTTATAATCCATGTGCGGCGCTTCCATCTTGCCCCAGAACCGACGCTTCGCGCTTGGGCAAGTTGACCAAATGTAGTGTTCGACGGAACGCGTGGCCGCGGCAGCCCGAGCGAGGTTCATGCCATGTCGCTCTTCGATCTCGCCACATTCGTGCTGGCTTTTGCCCCGAAACAGCGCTTCCCACCAATTTGTGACCGCAAAGACGGCATTTGCGCCATCGAAAGCGGCTCGCAACGATGCCTCATCTTCGAAATCGGCTTTTACCACCTCAATACCCTCCGTGGCGAGTTTCTTTGCTGCATCGCTGTCCGGATTTCGGGTGATCGCCCTGACTGACCAGCCTGGCGTTTTCTTCATGATGTTTACTACTCCGCCACCCTGGCTTCCTGTCGCGCCTGTCACAGCGATGATCTTGTTGCCCCGGTTTGGCCAGTCGTGGATCGTACCGGGCAACCCGCTCTTCTCTCCGTGCACCATGGCAAACCATGGCTCGAAGACAGCCTCACTACGCTTCGAGAAAGCTCCATTCTTGTAACCCGGATGTCCCCATTCCGCCAGTCTGTCGTGCCCTATCTCGACAATTTGTCCTGTCCTCTCATTCTTCTCATCATCCAGAAACAGATCGTAACCGTCGAAGAGGGTCGATTGCAGCATCATGTGTTCGGGATGGAAAGCTTTGCTGAAGCCAGGCATGACTGGAGTCTCGATCGGACCGAGCATCAGACAGTTGATGGAGATGTTGTCTTTGGCCAGCAGAACGGGTCCGGTTGTCTTCGTCCACATGGCTGTCGCGGCTTCGGCCGAGCAATACTCCGGAAAGCTGTGGCATGGATATATGCCCAGCATACTTCCTGTGATGATGATCTTGCCACCTTTGCCCCCTGGGTTGTGGCGCATGTAGTGCGTTGCCAGCGTCGTACCGTACATCCTTCCTTTCACAACAACGTCTGTACAGCTGGTATCTGGTTCTAAAGGCAAGTCGTACATGGGCGCATCGCGGCGGTTGAGGTTGAACACGGAGCCACGATCAGGAAAGCCCGCGTTCGCAATCAGAACGTCCAGGCGACCCCATTTGTTCCAGGTGGTTTGGAAGAGGTTGGTTTGCGAGGCGTAGGAGCTGACGTCGCATTGGACAAAGATGACCGAATCTCCTGTCGCATCAATTGATGAAGCGACTTCTTTGCCTTCGCTTTCACGTCGACCGCAGATCGCGACACGGTAGCCTCTCGCCTGCAACCGGGCTGCTAGCCAGGAACCGATTCCGCTCTGTTGGAATCTGTCAGCAAGCTCAGATCAACTGCGGTAATGCAATGTGACGAACCGTGCCACCGGTGATGATGGCGACCTTGCGCTCATCCTGCGAAATGGAACCCATGGTGTCAGCTCTTGGTATTAGATGAACAGTCCGTGGTGGATTTGGGATCGATGATGCATTATATCTAACAGGGAGCGGCACGTCTGGGCACAGTTTTGCCTGTATGCATACGCGATACTTTCCATCTGGGTTCAGTACCAGGGCACGACGCTCTCCACTTTGCACCCATAGTAGCTACTCGTCATGCCCCAAAAAGGAGCACTTGCTTGTTCCTATCATTTCTCCGAGCCGTTGCACGGAGGATTCGGTAGCTGCAGGAGTTGGCGCGACTAACGCTTCCATTGCCGTTCGACCTAGACATTTGCGGGAGTCGACATCCACGGGCTCCATACCTGAGTACAACTCCTCCCTCTGGGTCCAGGTGAGCGATGTTTTTTTCATCTTGCAAAGACGACACTCCACTCGTTTTACGACGCCTACTTTACTCCAAGCTCGCTGAATACTACCTATTCGACCTTCGCGAAACCGTGCCGCAGGCTACAAACAGCCGATAATGCGTGTCGTCCGCATCCGCGCTGGCTTGGCAATGCGGCGCGGTTCCCAACCAGCTACCGAACAGGAAGTGGGGGCACGCTAAGTGTGGGGCCTAGAGCGATTCCGATGTGACTTCACATAGCTATGTACAGGGGATGCGATCCTTCGCACACAAGAGGATCGCGCCGCCAATGCTTTTCCCGTAACAACGCTCATGGAGGGGCAATTTCCTGCGCTATTCGCAAGCTCTTGTTGCGCTATTCGCCAAACACATATCATCCAATATTGGGCAAGCAAGTTCGAGATATCGGATATGCGTCGCAGCTGAAATGCATGGGCGACCAGAAGATTGTTGTAAGGAGTGTGTGAAGAATTGAGCACCGTTCTTTTTGAATGTAGCGCCTCCAATCGTGGGAACTACATAGGCCCCCACGGGATCACCACTAAGCGGCAACGGTCCTCCTGTGTATACGTAACATGCAGGGGCAGACTATGCGATAACACCCGCGTTGGTCGTTAGGATATCGCATGCCGTTGTTGGATGTTGATCGTCAGGCCCTAGTCATTGGGTCAACGTGAGAACGTCCGTTCTGACGATGCTAATCTCAGATAACGGCTAGGAAGCAGTTCCTTCGGAACACTCTGAGGTCAGGTCTGTGCATACAGGCGTAAAGAACGCTGTACATGACTTCCTTTTCATCATACGTTTCCCGTTGTCGGGTCCAGCTGCGTCTGTTTCGAACGAGTCCACACGCCGCTCGGGCATTTCCACGCCACAACCTCACTACGCGAACCCATTGCAATGACCGATACGATTCCCATCGAGAATGGACAACAAGTCGGCATCCTCGCGACTTCCTCCGTCTCTATCTTGATGGTCATTGTCGCTGTGGGTCTGCGACTGGCAGCCAAAAGGATCGCCAATCGAATTGATTACGGTGATTATTGCATTCTTGCCGCTTTAGTACGTTAAGACTAGGAAGCGAAACATTACTCTGCTAAAAGATCTGCCAGGTATGCAATACTGCACTCCACGCTTGTTGTATTTCGCTAGTTACCTATGGTGGCTTTGGCTTCCATACCCTTGATATCTATCAGCGCTTTGGGCCTGACACAGCAACATTCTTCTTCAAGGTAAGACCTCTGACTTTCCTCTCGCATTTGCCAGCTCTAACATGCCATGCTATAGGGAATCATGTCATTTGCGATACTGTGGAATGCAACCGTGTGCTTCAGCAAACTATCGGTCCTCTCAATGTACACGACACTGATACCAATGGATTCTATGGTGCGATGGGCCCGTATTATCGGCGCTGTCATCATAACCTGGAACATCGCCGATGTGATCGCAGCTCTCGCGATATGCCGGCCGCTGGCGAAGAACTGGAACTTCAACTTGCCCGGAACTTGCGGTAGTCAACCAAACTTCTACTTCGCAATGGGTGTCATCAACCTCATCACAGACGCCGTGATGATCCTATTACCAATGCCATACTTGTACAAGCTGCGACTGGCATGGCGCAGGAAGTTGGCCGCGATGGCTCTCCTCAGCATTGGAGTAGGGTGAGTACACGCTCTCGCCCATAGAGTGGTACTGAACTCATGCTGACACGTCGCGCAGAACCTGGGCCATCACCATATACCGCCAAACGCTTCTCCCCGGTTTAGACTTCATGGACATGACATACACCGGTGTACTCGCCACCATCCTCTCCGGTCTCGAGCCCGCCGTCGCAATCGTCCTGGCATGCATTCCCCTCATGCGCCCTTTGTTCGTGAAGTCATGCCACGCCACGCGATCCAGTTTCGACTACGACAGTAGCAAGAAGACTGGTCTCTTCTCGAAGAAAGGAAGCAGGATACACGACGATCCGACGGCTACGTTCTCGGAGTTGGTTGATGACAATGATGCTTCTTCGCAGATTGAACTGCAGCCGGTCAAGACTTGTCAGGTTGTGCGTGTTTCGTCGGTGTATAAACATGATAGGGAGAGGGCTGCGAAGAATTCCGATCGGGCTATTACGGTCGAGAGGAGGTGGGAGGTACGAAGAGAGTAACTTCGGTGTCGCGCGTAAGACCTTGTCATACCCATGAGTACCGGGTTAGGTAGCCCTGGCTTAATACAGTCACAGCTGCAGTGGATTCTGGATGAGTTGATCGCCTCACGTAAGCCTATGACGTCATCCGTCACGCTTCTCCAGGCAGCAACGTTCTGCTCTCTGCACCGGCTTTCAGACACAGATTACATGTCTCCTACCTTGCGATACGAATGCCGTCCGCGTCTCGAATCATGCCCAACAGCTTGTATTGTGAACCATGCCGCCGTCTCCTTCGCGGAGAATTGTCTGTCGTCGGCACCCTCGGCAAAGATAAAAGCTTCATTTGGTTCGAACATCATAACGACCGCGATTCGCTCGCCGATGCAATAAGTCTGCCGTGTGCAATCTGCAGTCTTTCACATTGCTACAGTTCGGGTACGCTATCCTGGCCCGACTTGGCGCCACAGACAAACATAAAAGGATGTTTAATGTACCACGAGGATGACAAAGTCGTGACGCTGGAATTCACAGACGGAGACATGCTGATGTACGGTGACTACCATAGCACGAGACTAGCATTGATCCCGTGGTCAGGTGGGCCTCACGTTCGATAGTACTGCGTAATCACTGATTGCGACTCTAGCCACGGAAGACTTCTCTATCTCGGAGGATCTTACGTCTACTAGTGCATCTGAATCGACCATGAACTTTGTGCTAGACAAAATCGAGGACTGCCGCAGCAACCACGTGAGTTGTGAGCTTCCAAAGCGCAACTTAGCAGGTGCTTATCCCGCACGGCTTCTGCACGTCGGTACGGGGCAAGACAGCCCCGTGAGACTATGCGACGCATCATTGTTTTGTGACGAAGAGTACGTGTGTCTCTCGCACTGTTGGGGAGATGTCAGATTGTTCATGCTCAATTCAGAGACGCACTCTATGTTAGCGGAAGGATTGGATTCTACCATGCTGCCAAGAACGTATCAGGACGCAATATATGTTACTCGACGCCTTGGCATTGAATACATTTGGATTGATTCAATGTAAGAAGCTATCCAAATACTGAGTGCGATCCAAGCTCAACTCTGCAGGTGTATCTTACAAGACGACGAACACGACTGGGCAGCTGAATCACAGCGAATGGGCAATATATATGCAAACGCAGCTTGCACAATCGCAGCTACTGCTGCGAAGGATAGTAGAGGCGGCCTCTTCCACGAAAGATCGGCGAAACTCCTCGGACCGAGACGTGCCGATTTCGACAAGCAGGGCTCTTGGCCCGAAGACATGCATACCGAATTATGTTTAACAGGGTCATACGTGTATGATGTTCATCACTTAGCCCAAGTATGTATCGAACGCGCGCCGCTCAACCAAAGAGCTTGGGTTAGTCAGGAGAGACAGCTCTCGCGACGGCTGTTGCACTTCACCGGTACCCAGCTCTTCTGGGAATGCAACGAGTCTCAAGCCTGCGAAGCATATCCCAACGGCCTTCCATTGTGGGTACGGTCATTCTGGCGCTATGACGCCACTTCACTAAAAAAGCGCGTTCGTAATCTAATGCGCAGTGAAGAAGCATTGGCTGGGGGCTCGGCGCCGACTTGTGTTGCCCAAAGCCTGGACGACAAGACATACTGGGCCTGGCTCACATTCCGAGATCAGTATTCTGCCGCTGCGCTCACGTATAGAACAGACAAGCTTGTAGCTATACAAGGCATAGTTAATTGGATAAGAATAGTCAGAGACAGCCAGTTTATGGCAGGCCTTTGGCTCAGTCATATCAACGAAGAGCTATGCTGGACCGAAGCATACAGCAGGACTGAGCCACATCATTCATCGACCCCGAAAGTCTGGATAGCACCTACGTGGAGTTGGGCTTGCAGCGACGCTGAAATCCATCGCAGCATGCTGTTCAAATTTCACTACAAGCATGCGAACACACGCAGAGAGGCGGCTGTTGTAGATCCGGACGTTGAGGCACAGATTTCGGGGCAACCCGAGAGCGTGCTGCTGAAAGTAAGGTGTAGACCTTTGCTCGCGAAGGTTACATCCCTCACGATCGAATTATTCAATTCGCGGGGAAAGCTGTTGAATCGCATAGTTAGTCATGGGGGAGAATTTCCCGCCATCCAGTTCCACAAAGACGATGGAGGTTGGGTTTTCTCCGCTGCACCAGAAGACGCCTACATGATAGTCCTACAGCGATGCCTACACCGGAACCATTTTGAAACATCTGACGGTATCGAACGCTCTGGTAGCGAGGAGAGAGGTGGATTGGCAAGTGATGTCGACGATGAATTTGACGAGGATACAGAAACAACGTCCTTTTATAGAGAATCAGACTGTATCGAAGCTCTGGTCGTAAGAGCAGTCGATAGCGCTACGGATCGATTCGAGCGGGTCGGTCTTTGTAGGCTCTTTGGCTCTCGCGCGGTCGGGAAGATCATGGAATCACATTGCTTAGCAGAAGAGAAGGTTATCACGCTTGTCTGAGGACGATGGGACGTGAAAGAACGAAAGATTAGATGATCACTTCTTGTGATGCCTCACATTGCGATCTATCTCGACGTTAGCATTACAATTGAATGAACGACACACCGACAATCAAGAATCTCGAATGGCCTAGATGCAAGGTGTAGTAGCGGAAGCGTAGTCCACGGCTTACAAAAAGCGCTCCTATTCGTCCGCAGCACCGAATGACTTCAAACCTTCGCCGGATTACTCACAGCGTCCTCCATTGTCACTCTAGTCTCCCCATCGTATGGCCTCAACGCCTCACGTGCTTCCGCAGCCTCGTCCAAGAGCAGCTTTTTAATCGCGTCCGAGCGGGGGATGAATCGCACACGGAAAGGCTCCGGTCGCATGTTCTCGCTGTCGGTGTATGCGAAGATATCCAAATGGACTTCCTGATGCTGTCGCAATGTGTTAGCGGCGCCAACTTTCACGGTTTGGGCGAAGGTTTCAAGACGCTTACATTCTCATCAAGCCCCGGCAGAATGTCAAACGCCCAAATCATGCGCGCAAGCGAATAAAGAAGACCCTGCTCAGCAAGCGGCTGACCGCTGCACTGCCTGCGTCCCCAGCCAAAAGGATTCATGCCATACTTGTTCGGATAGGGCTTTTTCGCGCTGCCTTCGCCTTCGAGAAATCGCTCGGGCATGAATCGGTCGGGGTCGGGAAAGTCGCGCTGATGTCTGTGGATCGCCCACATGTTACCTGTGAAGTTGGTGCCGGCGGGGAAGTGGTAGCCTTTGTAATCGAAGTCGACGGTGTTGGCGTGGGGGATTCCTGCTAGTATTGTTACGGTTCTCCATCGGAGGGTTTCTTTGACCTGCAAACTGTTAGGAGTGAAGCCGACATTCGTTATGCTGGCAGCTTACTACTGCAGTTAAGTATGGTAGCGCACCCGAGTCGATGTCATCCCAGTTCGGAGAGCGATCATGTCCCACGACTGCATCAAACTCAACGTGGACTTTCTCTTGTACCTCCGGAAAGCGCGCCATTGCCAGGATGCATGAGAGCATAGTGCTGCTAGTCGTGTCTACCCCACCGCCAATCAGATTGCCCATCAGACTTGCAACCTCGAGATCCGTCATGTGGCTGGCTTGCTGAGATGCCATAACGTGTTTCCCAAAGTTATCCTCCTTCGCTTCAGCACCTTCCTGTGTGAGCAGGTAGAAGTAGCGCGATAGTATGCCAGCACCCAGTCGCATCTGGCTCGGCAACGCGTAGAGCCAAGCAGGCAAATGCATCAAGAACGGAACGGCTTCCATTAGATAGATACCGGGGACGATGTAGTTAACGGCTTCCATCAGCTTGAGAGCTTGTTGGGCAACGTAGTCGTTCTTGCAATCAATGCGTCGACCCCAGCCGACAATCGAGGTGATGGATATGGAGTAGCGCTCGATGGAGAGCTCGAAGTCATGCGGTTCAAGGAGGAAGTCGCGGATCAAGATTGCGGATTCGTGTGCTTGAAATGTACGATACTTGCGCACGGCTTGAGAACCGACGGCCATGTGCTACGCTATTAGCTCGTTGTGTAGCAAGCGAGGCAACGCAGGGTAACATACCATCAGCTTTCGATGTTTCCTCCATCGGTCGCCATACGGCAACGTAGTTTGATTCGTGGTTGTCGCGTTGATTGCATCGCCCATTGCGATGATTCTTGGTCTGCTCGAGAAGATGTCTGATCTCTTCTCCAGCAAGTCGCTCGCGACCCACGCATCGCTCAATATGATGCGCGGTTGCCGTCCGATCCAGAGAGTCATCATGGGTGAGTCGTAGTGCTGAGCCCATTTCTCCCATTTAATCCATGGCTTGTACGATGGCGTTTGGAAATGGTTTCCGACGATGGGAAATGGGAAGGGGCCTGGAGGGAGATAACGGCGACGCCATAGTATGTGGATGTAGTCAGCGATCAAAAGGATAAAGGCGAAGAAGAGGATAATTGAAACAAGCTGGAGCATTTTGTTGGAGGCAATTCATGTGCTGCACTTGAGAGTGATGTAACTGTGAGGGTATCGTTATTACTACTATTTATACGGTACAAAGGCAGACGATCCAGTTAGTCGAATCGACATCTCAGCGTTCTGGGGAGCTCGAGACTATCCCAACGATGCCAAGAATGCACTGGAATCGATGCCGATTTCCCAGCGCAGCCTTGGATGCTGTGATACCTAGGTACGCATGCGCGGGGACAACGAGGGGACGTGCGGAGAAGCGAGCAATGTGGGGTCGGACCGGTGACTTAGCTGACGAGCGCGTGGGATAGTCTCTGTTTCCCCAACACTTTCAACACTCTTTCTTCTTCATTCCCATCTTCGTTCGCTTAGTATAGAAGCGGGGTGAACCACTCGCGTACTGCCACCTCCAATCAGATAGTCTACGCGTGCGAATTGCATGCACAATCGCTTCGCGATGTTGCATTACAGCAAACCCAACCCACGACATGTACATCAAAGCGAGTGCCGATACCTCTTGCCCGTGCCGGGACCAACAAACAATGCGCTACTTGTTCCACGAAAACCAGCCTTATAACCCGTAGTTGACTAGCTGCAAAGGATAATTTGGGCTTCTTTTCATTGATGACGACGGCAACTAAAACTCGATGTAATGCGCTGCCTAACACCGCAGTATTTCAAGAAGGCGGACCCTGCCACGGTGCTCTCGTCCAGTCCTCGTAGTCATTATAATCTCTGATATCCCAGTCATCTTCTTCATCAGGATCGTAATCGTCAAAGTCAGCGAAGTAGTCACGAGCCGGTGGCTTGTAGTTCATACTGTCCAGCACTTTGTTTTGCTCATCCGTCCATGGCGCCAATGCTTTGTGCTGGCCGTGAGGCTGATAGTCTGGTGCATGCGTGGACGCGACCCGCGCTTTTGTCGCGTCGCGGTAAAGGTCGCGCCACACGTATGCGCGAGCTCGGTTTATGTTATAATGCACCTCTCGCAGACATCGGACATCACCAGCGCAATATTTCATGATAGCGTCTGGGATCGGCCGTTCGTTGAAGACTTCGTAGGTCCCGCCTTGTTGAGGATTGAAAAGCCGTTCGCCCTGTTCCTTCGCTTCCTTCCATTCTTTGAGATCCTGCCCCGGGCCAAACCACATGATCATGTTCTTTTCAACACACTTGGACAACCCACTCAGGTATTTTCTCGATGCTGTAGTTTCCCTCGTTGCGCTCTCCATGAGCTGTATGTCATCTATACCCTGCAGGGCGATGCCGTAGTGCGCGAATAATGCGTCGGAGTCGTTGCGAACATCGAAGAAGACCTTGATCATATCTTTGTCCTCTAGGATGTCCTTGAGCGTAGTTCTCGATTCAGTCCCTGGGGTTGTGAACGCCTTAGCGGCCAGGACGTGGATGTCGATAAGATAGACACGCTGCACCGGCAAACCAATATCGACCATCAAGGTGAAGATGGAAATTGAACCGTGGCGACACAAGTTCACGCCTTCGAGATCGATGTAAATGGCTGGCTGGTAGAGAAGGCTAGAGAAGTCATCATCCTCTCGGCTGTTGTGAATTCTCACTAGCCAGTCTACTAGGCTGGCGACAGACTCTGCGGTATCGACGACCTTGGTTTCAACTCTTCGTGGCATGGTGAGCAACCTGGTATGGTGTTAATGATCGGTTCGGATTACAGTTAAGACCCAGAGTAAGTGAATATATTAGATCGCAAGCTCAAAATGTGGTGAGGTTGCAGTAAAAGTGGAATGTGTTGTGGGACGCTGACCCGACACGCATTCCGTGCCGCGCGCGGGGTACGTTATAAAGTCGTTGTACCATTGGATGGCGTGCAGTCCTCCAAATAAACCTTGCATGACTGCGCTGCGTGATACGTCGAATCAAAGGCGAACGATACTGCCTTAGCATGGGTGCAATATGTCAGTGAGGATTAGCAGCACGTATCCATCCACAAGGTCCGGCTGGAGCGCGATACACAATACTGTACATATATCTACATCCTATCTCAAGTGCGTTATCATGCCGTGCGATCACTATGCACCTCCTCGTCATCCTCCTTCTTCGTAGTCTCATACCTCTTACCACGGAAAGAGTACACGCCCCAGTTACTGCACGTAACATCATGCGGGTCCAGATCATTGAGATCCCATCGCAGACTCCTAAACAGGTTCTCGCCCGGCTCGAGCAACATGTCCATCTCATTCCCGAATCTGTTCTTCAGGAAGTCGACATCCTGCTGCATATCCCACGGGCTGTATCCAGTTGCGATGATAGGCACCTTCGTCTCGAGGAGGAGGGGTAGCGTCTCCTCCCACTCGTGCGCGGAGGCGGGGTTACCGAAACCGGGGTGGAAAACGACGAAGCAGTCGAAGTAAGGGTCGTACGGGTAGAAGTAGCCCGTCTTGTGGATGTTGTGGTAGTACTCGACGAACGTGCTGATCTTCAGCGAGTTGCTAATGCGGTCCTCAACAACGGCGCCGAACGGGTTCAGAGGTGTGCGCTCGGGGAGAGGCAGTTCCTTCTCGCGGTTCGCCATGCTCTCTGGCCCGATGAAGTTGAGCGAGAATTGTACGCGGTGGAAGAGGTAGGAGAGTTGCATCCAGGTTTCGCGGGGTAGCGAGGACTCTGCGCGGGCGCCGAGGATGAAGAGGCGGACCGAAGGGGGTGCGAGGCGCGCGTTCTTCCAAGTGTCGCCGCCGCCGGTTCGGGGTGGGTGGAGGGTGTGGCGGAGGGCTGTGTCCAGATTAGTGACAGCTTGTCTCTGGTATCAGGGGTACGTACCGCTGAAGCTCTTCAGTCCCTCCGGCGTCATGCGCCCGTTCTTCCGGATGTTGTAGGGACTCAGCTCGTTCAGAACACTCGCAATGGTGATTGGGTATGTCAGCAGCTTTGTGGCCTGGCGCATCTCGCGGTCCTCGTTCAGCGCATCGAAGTCTCGCGTGTACATGTACGTGTCCCAGCTCGTCATGTTGACCAGAATCTCCTCCATCTGGGGCTCCGCAAACTGGAACTCCTTGAAGAAGCGCCCACTTCTCAGATCGTGGTCGTCCTCGTTGATCTGCTTCAAGACGTCACACACTTCCAGATGCGCCTCGTAGTCGTCCGCCCAATGTTCCTCGCAGCAATACACCGGTATGCCACAGTCCGGGCACTCGAAGTCGACATGGGCTGGCGGGGCGCCGGTCTCAGAGGACTTGCGCGCCTCAAGGTCCATCGGGTTGTTCGCCGGACGCGTCGGCTGATGCGAGGGAT
>Ga0265797_10004563_pt1 | contig 21032 bp, 20 predicted proteins | sample P2T30metagenome_FD_192433 | JGI IMG/M metagenome (GOLD analysis project Ga0265797, IMG submission 192433) | Plant litter microbial communities from East Loma Ridge, Irvine, California - P2 T30 | ecosystem: Environmental > Terrestrial > Plant litter > Unclassified | place: USA: California...
CTCCGTTGGTAAGACTGTTCAATCATATTCGCGAATGATACGAAACTGACGACTGCAGGGTTTCTTCTTTGCTTTGCATTCGCTTGTTCGGGTACTCTGTTTTTCCAATGCACACCAATCACCGCAGGCTGGAGCTTCCGGGTGCGCATTTCCCCGGACACTCGTTGCTTTTCCAACCACACATACAGCTTCATCGGCCTCTGGAACTCTGTTGTGAACATCATTACCGACATTGTCTTCGCCATTCTTCCAATTCCGGTCATACTAAAGCTCCAAGTCAACAGGCGCACCAAACTCACCCTCATCGCCGTTCTCTCTCTCGGCTTCATCGCTTGTGCTGCTGGCATTGTGAAGGCGCACTTACAAGTCACCGCGATCGAGACGCCAGACTCTGCCTTCGAAAACAGCTTCCAGATCTGGTACATGCTCGAGCTGTGCTTGGGAATTCTCGCCGCCAGCTTGCCAACGCTCAAGCCTTTGTTTGCAGCAGTACTCGACGGTACGCGAAGTCGCCGGGGCACGCGCAGTCGCTCGCGCACTACAGCTGGAGTGCCCACACATATAGGCCACAACTCACGACTCAGCCCGCTCTGCGGCCCAAACACGTTTCCTGACCCAACGGACGGCATTCATCTTGGCCACTACAAGAAGGGGAGCGGCTCAACCAGTACGACGCTTGTGCAAGCGACTTCAGTGGCAGGCTCGGCCGACGTGGACGCTGGCAAAGCGCCGTACGATGTGCATGTCACGGGCGGCATGGCCATGGACGAGGGAGATCGGTGGGAGTCCATTGAGCCCGTAAGGTGTGGGAGTCAAGATAGGTTGCACCAACCGAGGTCAGGTATATTCAAGAAGGTCGAGCTGTCTCACACTACCGAGATTGTGAGGTAGGCATCGGCAAATGCTTTGGGACGAACATATACCATACAAGGTCGTAATGTATAATAGTTACGATGTGCCGAAACAGGTCGAAGGCGAGAGGTCAGGAGCGCTACTAACGCTGGTACTGGAGGCGGTATTCCCTTCTACTTTGATACGAGTGACAATCCATGTCTCCGTTAGTGGTAGGATGCGTATTGAGACTACCACAAGCCCGGTCATTCTGCTTCGAGTCTCCGTCCACAGTGATCCCGCTAAATGTTCGTTCGACACCGCTCATACATGCTTGTGCATGAACTCGTACATCGACTCCAGCTTTTCGCTTATGTCTTTTGCATCGAACAGATGCTCCTTGCCATCCAGCCGCTCGTATTTAACCTCCTGCCCTTCACCCACCATCACACCAACCACTTCATCTGCCTGCTCGATGCCCACGTCAAGGTCTGCTGTTCCGTGAACGAGGTAAGCAGGCGGCAATTTGCGCTTCGCAATCTGCTTTGCAATTCGCCATTTGTCGTTGGAAGGATTATGCTGTGGATCGACTTCGGTGTCGAAGTGCAGAAGCTCGGCAAGGTTGGCATGAGAGAGCATGTAGCTGTACATGTTGCCCCTGCTGCTGCCGGGTGTGTTGTTCGCGACTGCGGCCACAGTGCGGTCAAGATATGGCTGGACTGCAACATCAACGTTACCCGCTTTCGACGAGCCTGGTTGACTTGTCGTGAAGAAGATGCCGAGCGGATCCGTGATCGGGTATATAGGCAGTATTACTTGGGGCTTTGGGTCAACATGCAAGCCGGCCAGAAGAGCAAGATAACCACCTGCAGAGCTACCAGATACAGCAATACGTGTGGTATCTACAGTGCCTACATCTTCAGTGCGCTGGAGTTGGGCAGATAAACCTTCGGGGCTGCGAATGAAAGCGATGCAGTCTTCAACGTCTGCGAATATGTCCTGCACACCAACTTGAGGAGCAAGACGGTAGTCTGCCGATATTAAACAGTGGTTGTATTTGCTGACGCTTTCGAGCATGTGAGGTGCGACTTTCTCACGGTGTCCTTGCAAGAGACCACCCCCATGGAACCAAAGGAGGATAGGTACGGCCTGTGCATTGGCTGGCAGGTAGAGATCAAATGTGATCTCCAGTCCATTGACAGCTTTGTAGACGATAGAGCGCTTCGGTGAAGTCGCCATGACTGTGCAGATGAGTATTTGAGACAGGGACTAAAGATAGCACGAGATACTGGATATCAAACAACGAGTTGGCACGAACAAGAGTTCCTGACCCGAGCTTATCATCAACGAGGCTGGGAGCGGCTTCGAAGTGGGTATATGATGACGTCAGCCGTTCACAATACCAGACCATTCAAATACATCTACCGAGAATATTGAGAATCAAAGTGGTTCCGTGCCATAGCCACAGCGATGTGTTTGTGGCTATATCGGCGATGCAGGGAGCAATTAGGGAGCGAGCAGTATAGATACACAATTCCATAGTTCTTGCCTGGTGTCACGAAGTTGCCAGAGCCCAGTGCCCTATCGCCCGAGAATGTGCATACACACTTTGCAGGAAAGCCGAGCTTGACAGAAGGTAAAGCCTGGTTGATTGCTAGAGGCCGGAAACCCCTATAGCACGAAGGTTTCAACACACATCTATCTCCGCAGCGTTGAGACAAAGTAAATCACCCGCCGTTATTGGGAAAGCATTCGAACATCGCTTGACAAATCGTTCGGACAATTCGCTCGAAGTACTGACATTGTGTAGCTTTGTGAGACTGGTGCTGTATTACCTCTGCCGCAATGATATGCCTCTCCTGTCATGCTCATCCTGCGCTGACAGGTGGGATGATCGCAAGGTCATCCCCTGGTTGTACCATGAGACCTTGTCCACCCTTGGCCGCCTCCTCTTCAATGTCCACGTAATCCAGATTGACAGTCAGCATGCAACTTCCCAGGACCTTCTCCTTGATGCCCGGATACTGCGCCTCCAGTAAATCGGGTACGTGGCTGAGCAGAAGAGGACCGGGGAAGAAGTCGTATTGCTTGTGGGTGTACGAACCAGACGATGCCCAGTAGAGCACGGTGAATTGACCGGCTGGAGCTCTTGGAGCGGACATGATGGGCTCACTATGGTTATCTTGTCAGCGTCGACGGTCCTATCGGATGGGTGCGACAGTGCCATAGATTTGCAGATAAGTGAATCAGAGGATATTGAGAATTTTCCACGGTAGCCCGAAGGCTTTCGGGTAATACATGCTATGTTTGTAACATCATACGAGGATTGAGGGGGTTATGAAGGTTTAGACGTACATTTTTGCTTTGGTTGTGGTGAGGGAAGACGTCGGAGTTGCGGTCGCGACTTAGGAATTATTGTGTCGGTGGCCCGCTCAGGAAGCTTGGACACCTGGAGTGAGCGAGCTTCTACGTAATAACCACGTAGGTCGAGCCAGGTGATATATGCTTCCCTTCGAACGAGCTCGGGACAACCACTTATGTGATGTTCTGGTTCGAATGTCTCTCACGACTAGAGCCACTAGTGTCTGTCAGCAAGAGTGGCATTTTTTCGCGAAAGTACGACCGTGTGACATAAGGGTTAGAGTTGGGGCAGCGTTGATGGGCATAATTGATTGTAATTTTGACCTTAGCATCCGCAAAAACAGTCAGAACCGTGTGAAATCCCTATGATTGCTCTCTCATAGCCTACTTGTATGTCTAGTGGTGTTTTGAATCCTAGCTAAGCAGGACTGATGCCTACATGGACTAAACATCACCGAAGCGAATTCAGCCAAACTGATTGCCTTACACGACTTATAAAGATTGTCGACTAGCAAATCGATACGTACGCCACATGCTATACGAAACTTACTTGACGAAACTATATGTATCCTGATATCATTATGTTTTGATGGAGTGCAAGTAATCCCGGAATGATAGCTTGAGCTGTAGTGCCAGATTTGGTGAGGCAAGATATCATCGGACTACATGGCGATTCGAGTAATATAAACGCTTGCGAAGAAATTGCTCCATCGAATGTGATAAATCCATTCGAGTTACGGTTTTATAGTGTAGCGGTTATCACTTCCGGTTCTGATCGACATCACCTTAGTGGTGTAGGACATCCGGGCGACCCCGGTTCGATTCCGGGTAAGACCTTTCCTTTTGCCTTATCAATTCATCTCTTTTGCTTTCCCTGTGCTTATCTCGAACGATGCACATATACGGATATGCACAGTTGACTCGTGGTAGCGGTTTGTATGTGGTTTGTCCTTACGATGGAACCATAATTCATGCACACATGGGTCGAAGGCGAGTACGCAGTGCTGTAGGTTGAAGAACGGAGGTACGGTGTCTGACCATTGATCACTCTTCCAAGAATGTCACTTGCTTGGTCAGATCGTCACGCGGAACCTCAAGCTCATTGACTGCATTATGCTCAACGGGCCATCCTATTGCCATCCCGCACAGCAGCAATTGGTCTTCACCCAACCCAAATCCCTCTCTCAATACTTCAGGATAGCCTGCGACGCTTACCTGCAAGCAGCTCCCAAGACCTCTCTCGGCAAGCGCCAACATGAAGATCTGAACGAACATCCCGACACTCATAGCATCCACGGGTGACTTCGCGAACGCTGCATCCATACTGATGACGGCGCAGCATGGCGCGCCAAAGAACTCATAGTTTCGCAGCCTTGCCTTTTCGGCAGCAGTACGATCCTCTCGCGGGATGTTGTATCCTTTCTCTCCGTATAACAGGTGGCCAAAATCACTTCGGAACTGTGCGAAGTGTTTGGGCAGTGGCGGAACATTTGGACCGTGTTTCATCGCTGCCGTCTATTGATTGATCGACCTCGGGTCAGCAAATTGGCTTGTCATGTATGGATGGTCTCCTAACCTGCAGCGACTTTACGATACGGTCGCGAGCATGGCCGGTAGCAAATGCCATCCTCCAGTTCTGAATATTCGAGTTCGATGGTGCAAGCTGTGCCAACGAAAGGCACTCGCATAAGATGTCCAGCGGGACCGGATCTGTCTTGTAGAACCGTGTACTGTGTCGACCACGCACGCATTGTTCGAGTGTCGCCATTTTTGAAGTGAGTAAGAATTGATTCTCAACGGGAGACCTGGCTGTTCCTATCCATATAACAAAGTCTTACATGTATGCTTGTCTTCGGCTGTCACAGCCTATGGCTTGTTCGGGCCGAGATGCATGTCGTCCGACCTTTGGGGAACATTAAAACTCTCATGATTTGTCATTCTACCGTCCACGCAATGTGAGTAGCACCGCGTCTTGCTTGCTTGAACTCTCAAGTGAGAGTCGCAGTGCTCGCTGTCACAATGTTCCCCAATCAGCGTGTGCTGAGGTCATATCGATTATGCCGTCTCTGATTGCCGAACAGGTCACGTACTGGAAGACGCACCTCATCTCCAAACGTACAACCTGCTTGCATCGGCCATTCGCAATTGTCTCTTAGGGGCGCCTCAATACAACCAATTGACATGCTGAAGACTTATCCAAGTATACGATCATATAATCGTTGCGAGCAGTTCATGGCCTCCTTGGGTTTAAAAGATTGCTTCGCTGCCTGTCTGTTGCACTCCATCGATGCACTGCGGACGACAACTGCTCGACCAATGCGACAACTCTATGGCTGACAGTGCGTCTGGAGGTGCGGAGGCATTCACACGTGTGAGTAACCCATCATTATTGAGATCATATGCTGACCAACGCTTGAAAAGCCGTCGAGGACGTCGAGGCTGCCTCGCGGCATCAAACGCACTGACAATAGCCACGGCATAAATGACCGTCCGCCGCAGCACTGGTTGTGCTCTCATCTATCAGCTTGCCATCGCTCTAACCACACCAACACCACGACTCCCATAATCTGCATTCCCTCGCACATTCACAGAATCTAGCCATGCCGCAAGCAAAGCCCGGCCACGACGGAAGTCCCGATGGCGTTGATCTTGCAGCCTTCCCTACAGCAAGAAAGCTGGCAGCACGATCCCTCGAATTTCTACAGGAGATCAAAGACTTGTACTGCCCAACCTACAAGCTTCCTGTTAAGTCAACACTGCTAATAGCCCTACAGCACTCCCGGCAAAGCCCTCGAAGAAAGATTAAACCGAGACTACGGCCCAGACAACCACTACTATCAAGACTTTTGCAAACTGATCAAGCAAGGCCTGGAAGAAGGGTGGGTGGCGAGCGGCGAGTTGGATGGTCCCAAGTACCGTCGTGGCAGGATTCGACTCCCTCTGGCAGAAAACCTATACATGAGTCTGACGGCGGTATACTTTGACTCCCAAGAGGTTTATGCCGGACAATACCACAAACACCCTTACGGCGAGTGAGTACAGATCCTTGGATCTAACTGAACGGCTATCATAGCAATCAGTCTGACATGAGACGCTCCGCTAGAATCAACTGCGTCGTGCAAATCGACCCGACCTTCGAGCTGGAAGGATTGCCAGTGGGAGAGAACTGGCGAGGCGCAGGTGAGCATTTTTCGCGTTCCGCAGCAGGAAGTCCAAAACGCTGGCGAGAAAGCTCTGCTGACCGTGATCGAAATCCCAGGTTGGACGAGTCTTGGGCCCGGTACGCACCACTACCCGAGAGCCAGAGGTGGTCGTGGTGTTGCCTTCTTCTTTCTGCCTTCGGGCAGGATTGCATATGACGCGCAGCCAGGAGAACCTCAGCCACAGAGCATCTGATCGGCTATTTAGTACATCTAGTTCCCAGGGCTCAGTAGTACTTGGACTCTAGCTTCCGGGATGTGAATTTTGTCTCCGTAGTCAGCTTACTCATTGGTGTGCCTGTAATCTAGGATCAACGACGGTAGAGCCGTAGCTGGTGCTTATATTGGGTACTCACATGCGCGTAAATACCTTAGTGTAGCTAAGCATGCGACCACGTTCAGCATCTCGTAAACACTTTTCCTTGCCATTTGAGCCGCAAATGGATTGCGGAAGCCGCAGCATATATGGCAAAATGTCTCCATTGACATTAACTTTGAAAGCAGCCTGTGCCTGCTAGATCTTATATGACACCCGATCCAAGTATAGCGTACACAGATGACAATCCAAAAGGTCCAATTTCCGATTGGAACCAGTCCGCCTAAATTCTCAAGAGCTCCTTGTAGCGCCGGTGCTGTAGCCTCTAAATCCACGCACGAAAATTGTCACATCTAACCATCAAAATGGCAAGGAGATAGATTTGCTTCATCGCCCAGTCCTCCATGTTCCGTCTGCGACGGTGTCAAACATAATTCGCCTTCCCAAACCATTAGGCTTGTGCGCGTTTACTCTGCCAACGCCTCCGCGCTCCAGCCAAGGCCGCAGATTTTTGCATTGTGACACGTCAATTTCTTGCATTTGACGACAGCCATCAACAATGCTCTCCACACCATGCCCGGTGACTCGTACGCAGCCGCGGACCGAGATGTACCGCAGCTCGAGCAAATGCAGACCGATGCAGCGCAGACTGTTGTCGGAAACGGCGCTGCCACAGAAGGCCATGTTGAGCCTCCGGAGATGGGGCAAGCCGAGTGCCAGTACTTCAGTCGCCGTGTCCGAAAGGGCGCAGCAGAAGGACAGGTCCAACTCGTGCAATGTGCGACAGCCGCCGACTATGCCCACGATCGCTTGGTCGGAGAGATATGTACAGTCGGCGAGGATCAGGCGGCGCAAGTTCTTGAATTCATAAACGCCCCAGCTGTGGAAACCAGCATCGGAGATAGAAGTACAGCGTGTTAAATCGAGGCTCTCGAGGCGGTCAGCGGCGTGATGTGCGATGTGTGCCATACTACGATCCTGGACGTGTTTGCAATAGCTGAGCGTGAGCCGCTTGAGCTTGGGCGCGCCGATGATGCTGCCAGGAGCAGGTGGAGGTTCATTATCCAAGACCGCCTTCAGAGACGAGCCATTTCGTTTTGACCGTTTGCCATTGGTCGGAGGTGGTGGTAGAGGTTTCTGCTGAGGGGAATCTTTCGGAACGATCCAGCCCACTACGCGCGCAAGGAGGTTGTCTCCTACCTTGCGGCAGTTGCTGAGGTCGATCTCTTCCAGGCATTTCGCCTTTTCCACGAATGAGAGTACGGCTGGCGCGGACACATCCCAGACCGACTTCATTTTCCACATCCTCGCGCCATCACCACAAGCTTCGACAAGTGTTGCAAATCCTTCGTCGGTCACATGGTAGCAGTTCGAGAGATCCACATCTTTGGGCCTAGAGCCAGCGAATGGCACGATAATATCGCGCAAAACATCGTCGGTCACACGTCGATTGTGCTTGCTCAAATCAAGCCGGTGCAGGATGTCTGGAGAGGTTGTGAGTATGTTATGCCAGTGCATGCTGACGAGTCGTAATTTCATGAGGTCAAGAAGGTCGAGCTTCTGGAACACTTTCGTGAGTACTGAATCAGGTAGGCGACCCTTGCCGATGTTCGATGGCATTCGAACCATGCTCGGTCGACGGGTTGCCGTAGGCGATAGTTTAAAAGGCGATGTTTGGGAATCGGTCGAACCGCGGCTTTTGGGTCTCAGTGGTGATGAAGCTGAAAGCCATGCCGTGTTGGGTGGTGAAGGTGTACGGATGGTCTCCAATAGTGACGCTTGAGGAGCATCCGCCGTGGGTTGTGGCGGCGCTAGAGACGAGCGACGCGATCTGGCTCGGACGTTGTCCAAGTTACCGTTGAAGAACGGGTCAGGATCCATGGGCTCCATAGGTGGATTTGGTGGAGGCATGTCGAAGGGCTCCTCGAAGCGCACCACGGGAAGGCTCTTCCGCCAGTCATCAGCATCATTCTTTACAGGTTCAGTGCTTGCGCCGCCACTTCCCACCGGTCCATCGTTGCCAATGTCCGACATTACTATATCATCGTCCTTCATTGCCGCGTCTAATCGTCTCTTCGCTTCATCTTCGACTTGCTGGCGCAGGTCGGGCGAGCACTTTCTCCAGAGCTCGTCAAGCACTTCGCCATTGATTAACAGACATTCGACTGCGTCTACGCTTCTCACGGTTGCCGTTCTCCTAGGGGAGAGAGAAAGACTTGTGACTTCGCCAAAATATTGCCCGGTGTGCAGACGCGCGCGCACGCGTTGATGCTGTAGTTCCTCGCGGCTGGAGTCAGCCAGCTTTTTTGCCTTTGCTGCGCTATCTTGCTGAGTCGAATTCCGCCTTGAATCTGGCGTGTCGGTAAGGACCTCGACATCGCCTTTTACGATGAAGTAAACGTCTCGGCCACTGCTCCCTTGCTGTATTATTTCGGTGAAAGGCGGATACGATACTGGCTGAGCATTGACTCCCAAGAAATGAAGAATATCGCCTGGTAGTGCAGAAAACAGCGGCAGCTCTTTGAGTAGTTGGCGGACTGTATGAGGTCCGCTTCCCAGCGCGCTTGAAGCCGCTACCTCTGCGATGCCTGGCGACGGTGATTTGCGTCGTTTGTGGCTCAGAATTTCACCATTGGCAAGGGATCCGATTTCAGCCATCTCCACGTCGCCGGCGAGCCAGTCGCGTGACCTCTTTCGCGCCGCAATTGGTACTTGCGCATTGCTTTGTTGTCCGGATCCTCCACGCTCTTTCTTCTTGCGCTCCAGAATAGCCAAGCGCTCTGACGCCTCTTCTCTGATCGCGTTCTCGACTTCAGGATATTTGGGAAGCTCTTTTTGAAGGTCTTCCTTGTTCAGTCTGACGAGCAGACTTCGCACGGTAGCCACGATGGAAGCTGTACGGGGAATGTCCATGAGAATGCCAATCTCGCCGAAGAAGGAGCCTGGTTTCAGCTCCGCGTAAATACTCTCCCCATCGATGCTGGTGACTTTGACGCTTCCGCGCACCAGCCAGTACATAGCCTTCGCATCGTCGCCTTCCTTAATGACTTCCTGGCTCGGTTGGAAAACGCTTGGCCGCAGACTCTTGCCAATCGAGAGCAGGAATGAGTCTGGCGCGGATTGGAACAGTGGGAAAGCCTTTAGTCGGTCAAGAAGCTCTAGAGGAAGACCAGCTATCGTGGAGCTTCCGAGAGGCGAGGACTTGGCCGGCCTGCTTGGATTGAGGCCGCTGTCGTAGCTTTGAAGCAGTGTGTAGGGATCGGAGGGTTTCTGAGTGGCAGTCTGGGAGCTGCGAAGAGGTTGGCGGCGCATGTTTGATGATCGATAGGCTGCACTGGCAGCAGATGCCCAAGTTGGTCAAACGCTCCGATTTGTGTCCAGGATGGTTGGAAGATGACCGGCTGGCGGTGTGTTTGCGGCGGGCAAAGCGTTCAAGATTTGCTGCAGCCGGCCGAGGAAGCTAGGACTGGTGCGACACGAGAGCCATTGAACGTGTCCAGGAGGATGCGGGTGGTTAGACGTCTCACAAGAATGCTATAGTGCGCGACTTGGGGCGGGCAGTTTGGAGCGCGGAGTTACGCGCTAGAAGGCGACTATGATAGCGTTGCAGACGAGTGTCAGAGGCACAGGGTCCCAGCGTGTGTGCGTTGGGGGCAGGACGAGGGTGGAGGAGGATGATCTGGTGCCGTACTGCGAACAGGGTGACAGAGTCGTTGTGAATACTCTGCGAGAGCACGCGACGAGCGTGCAAGCAAGGAGAAACTCTCACCACCAGCTGCCCTCGCTCTGTGTGCCTCTGCCTCTCTCTCGCTCTATCAGACATGGTTGGGCACGAGCGCGGGCAGCTCCATCATCGACGCGGATCTCTGCCCCACCCACGATGGGCCGAGTAGGTAGTGTGCAGTGCCAGCCGCCTTAGACTCCTTCGAGAAGACACCAGGAAAGCGGCTGTGGCCCAAGAGCTGACCGCCACTGCCGCCTGCCGGTGTCAGAGAGCCTGCCTGAGCGAGGGCACGAGTAGTAGCTGTGCCATACATAGCACTACTGTACGACTGTGGCAGCCGTGCTCATCGTCTTGCGTGTCGTGTCATGCCGTGCCTCTGTATCGGTACGTCATTATGCTCCGGTATATAGTCTGCCGACACTGCCATTGACCGACATCCGCTAGCTGGAGATCGCACGTGATCGTCAGGTCGACATCAATTTCTTTCTCCTCTCTGCATCGTGAGCCGTGCGTAGGATTGGCGCGTCGGCGAGTATCTGCCTGCCCCCCACGATAAGGTTTGCCGTGTAGCTGCGGATGTGGACTCAAGACTGCCTTCCCCCACGGGTCAGCGTCATATGTGTGATGATCTCAATCGCGCCTCTCTCTCGGCAGCCGGAGAGAAGAGGATGATGGTGTGCATCTTGCTTGCATCATCAGATCTGCGAACTCCCTAGTGACGAATTTGCAAGGAGGCAAGGCAGGAGCGTGCAGTTGCAGCACCACCATTCAAGCAGGAGTTAGAGCAGCCACCATCGCGTGCTGGCCTTGGTGGGCGCCATAGCGTGCTCACGTGCGGCGAGGCTCGGTCTCCATTGTATTCGATTTTCTCTTGTAAACCCTTCTGCCTCTGTTCACTGGAAGGCGTCAGACCTTGGGCACAACTCTCAGGGCACATGTGACACGCCTGAGCAAATGCTATCACTGTACAAGGCCGCCCAGCCAGCAGCAGTGACTGCTTCAAGAGCTGAGCCTGGGGCGTCACGTGGCGTACTTCGTAGTCAAGGTGAGAGACTATGAGTAATATACAACAGCCCTTGTATAACCACATACCCAAGGCAGTATAATTACCTCGCTGCAAATTACACAAAATTGATTGATCACACACAGAACAGCAGCTCGCCAGCCAGATATCAAGGCCGCCAACAAGATGTCAACGTCAATCCATGAAACTGTAGCCCACCTCGCCCGCCGGATCGACTGCCACTTACTCTCCTACACACTTCCCAGCCAGCCGACACCCAGGTCCGGCCCTCTTCGCCACCTTTTCCCGGTAGGCCCATACGCTATCGGACTCTGCCACCCAGGCGATGAGGTCCATCTTGTCTGCCTCACGGACAACAGCTCCAACACCTTCTGGGAATACATTGCAGAGAAACTCGAGCGCGAGGATCTACCAAAGCAGGATTGTGTCGTATCAGAGGTGCACGATCAGCATACGATATGGCTTCATTACTGCAGCATACCACGCCATTTCGATCTCGCGACTATCCAGGCATACGGCTTTCCTAAATATGCCGAGTCAATATACGTCCCTGAATTTGTGCGACAAAATTTGGCGTGGCTTCACAACACCTGGCAGTTGCATTCTGGTCTCGGCGACCGCGTTGAAGCATTTCGCAATGAATACTGCACTTTGAGGTCTTGGGCCGAAGCAGCAGGGATTTTCTCCAAACCTTTCGGTACTTTGGACGCAGAGAGCCTTGTCTGGATGTTGTTCAGCGCGACACAGCACGCTGTCGAAACTGATCAGAATGAACAGAGCGCATTTTCCAGCACAATGCACTCCTTTGTTGATAGATACAGCAAGGCCTACAACGTCCAGGCTGTACTCACAGCAACCCGCTCCCGGGCCTACCCTCTACCGCCCCACAACCCTATCGACTGCAGCACTGATATTGCTTACGAGATTAAGAAGCTTGCTCAGCAGCCAGGTCTGCTCAACTTTTCGCCAGAACAGTACTACCAGAAGTTCTGTGACAGGTATACCGCGGTAATACTAATCACGGCAGAATGCTGGATTTACAAGCGTCGAGAATCTTTCCACTCCAACCTCGTCAACGAGATCTCGCATCTGCCTGAGCGCTCACGCAAACTGCGATCTGACTTGAAGGCATTCCGCATCTGGCCCAACGCATTCAAACCTTCAATGGACGAATGGGTTTACGTGGTCGGCGTGCACCTACCCAAGTCGCCCAGCTCGAGTCCGTCACGGACTATGGGCTCGACGACTGCCAGAGAGGCCATGGGCAAGCAATATCTTACGCTCGACGACACTGTCGGCACATCTACAATCCGCGTATGCTCCGCGCAAAGCACGAGAACTCTGCCAGAGAGGATTAGCGTGCCAGCCTTACAACTTTCAGACAGTCCTAGCAACACGAATACAGTCCTCCCAAGCTTCGAACAGTCGTCATCTGGAAACAAATTTCCTCCAGCTTCGCAGATACTGTCACGTCTTCGATGGGACCCGGCACACACCCCTTACAGCTACGAAGTCGGCTATCTGGATCGCTTCGAAGGGCTGATGTGGCTGCCGCTCGAGCAGTGGGGCAAAGAGACTGAGGACGAAGACTTCATTCCGGAGCACCGCATCAGGATCTTCAGGAAAATCGAAAACCGAGGGGTCGGAATTGTGGTGTGGGACAGAGAAAAGAGGGTATGCCTGTTGAAATAGCGCACATGCGCCGGAGTGTACGCGTGTGTTGATCTCATGGATCATGGAAACCAGCACGTGGTGGCATTAATCATGCCTGAGTGACGCGGCAGAGCTACACATTGTGACGGGTGAGATGTCACATAAAGAGATGCTCACTAATCAATAAGCATGCCTCAAACCTTCGAGCAACGATCACACCACCGTGAGATTCGTCATCAATCGCGCTTGATCACTCATTACAGCTCAATTCTGCCATAAGCCAGTCAGGAAAATCAGTGACCGTACTTTCGTGTATATAAATTGCATTGGCGTTTAGCCGCTTTGAACATCAGCCAACTTCCCCTTGAATTACCTTGTGTCACCTATCACGAACGCAACGACTCACAGAAAAGCAAGTTGTGGTATACACACTAACAGCACTCACCAGCACTCACCAGTACAATGGCCGATAAGCTCGTTCTCATTACCGGCGCGACAGGCCACCTAGGCTTCAGAGTCCTGCGTTCCGCCCTCGAAGCAGGCTACCATGTCCGCGCCGCCGTCCGTAGCGACCAAAAAGCTACAACCCTCAAATCCAACAACGTCCTCAAAAACACTCCAGGCTTCTCCAATCTCTCTTTCGTCGTGGTGCCAGACTTTCTCGCGCCCGGCGCTTTCGATGAAGCCGCTAAAAATGTCAAATACATCATTCACGTCGCCTCTCCCATCGTCACCAAGCTTCCGGAAGGAGATGACTTCGACGCTCACTTCGTGAAACCTGCGGTACAGGGCACTCTGGGCGTATTCGAGTCTGCCAAAAAAGCAAGCACCGTGATCCGCATCGTCGTCACTTCCTCTGCAGTAGCTATCCTGCCCTTGAACGCCCTGGCCCAGTCCGACGGCCAGACCTACAGCGCCGACAACCGCCTTCCAGAAATCGAGCCACCGTTCGCAAACGGCAGGGTCGGCTACGTGGCGTCCAAGATCGCAGCGCTGAACCGCGCAGAAGCTTGGATTGCAGAGGAGAAGCCTTCTTTCGATGTAATCCACATTCACCCGTCGTATATCTTCGGCCGTGACGATTTGGCGGATAGCACGGAATACTTCCAGACTGGCACTAATCGCATGCCGTTGAACATTGCTCTGGGCGAAATCAGTGATCCGCAGCCGAACACCTGGAACGATGTGCACGATACGGCGAAGATGCATGTGCTGGCGCTAAACCCTAAGGTGCCTGGCAATCAGAGTTTCCTGGCTTCTAGCACTGGGCAAGATGGAATGAAGTATGTTGTCGCACCCCAAGAGCAGCACAATCTACACGCGAATGCTAACGTGGACTCAGATTTGATCAGGTCAAGGACATTGTTGCTCGCCACTTCCCCGAAGCTGTGAAGCGCGGAGATCTGCCCAACAATGGCAGCACACCGGACGTCTTCACGACTCTAGACACCAGCAAGAACGACGAAATCTTCGGCTTGAAGCTTACCACCTATGAAGAGTCGGTTGTTGGCGTGATTGGGCATTACTTGGAGCTGCTTGAGAAGGAGAAGGCGAAGGAGAAGGAGTAGTTAGTGGGACGACTTGCTTGCAGTGACGAAGGAACTCAGCATCTGAGTAGGGAATGTGTCTCTTGTTCTGCTTACGATGGGCGGCACTAGCATCTTAGATACTGACATACCAGTAGTCGCAACACGTATGTCAGCGATTAACCTGCTCATTCTCGCATCATACTTGATGGCCATTGCCCGGTGCCTACAAAAGCTGACATGCTGAAACACCCCAGGCGCTCTGTGAAATGTATTCCCGCATCGCAAGGGTGGTGGAGAAATTATAGAATCATCTCGCTTGTCTCGACATAATGGCAGACGTTACGGTCGGAGGATTTCAAATTCTCGTATTCGCATATCGAACATTGCTCGTTACATTCCGAAGTTGCAGACCTCAGAACCAATCACCACCACTCATGCCCGGACCCATGCGGTAGTTCTGCTGCCCTGTTGCGGGCGCCTGACCAGCTCCCAGGAACTCCCAATTATTGCTATCTTGCCCTTCAATCTTCTCACTGCCATCAACGTCCATTCCAAACTGCCTCACGAGCTGGTCCCAGCTCTCCCAGTCCAGATCTGTAGAAGTGTCCATGGTAGGGTCGAAATTGGAGTCGATTGACGACACGCGCATTTGGTTAGATGGTGCCGGGGCTGTACCGTTGTTGAAACCGCCGTTCGACGGGTTCGCTGAAAAGACGGCTGGATTAGGACTTGTGCCGGTCTTGGGAATGCTTCCGTTCGGCAGATCAACGTTACTGTAATCGACTATGCTGGCTGGGCGAGTGAAAGCCTCACCGAACACGGGTCGTGGGTTGCAGAGAGGATTGGGTTCGCTGTTTGTGAAGGTGGGCTGCTGGGGTTGTGGTCTTGCAAGTGGTGCATTGCGCTGGGAGAATGCTGATGCTGAGGATACACTGGCCCTTGGTGCGTGGCCATAGATGCCTCGAGTTTCCTCTGGAATAGATGCAAGACTCTCTGGAGGGACAATGTCCATTGTGTCGACATCGACGCCACCTGCAAGGGCCAGACGTGGGGACTTGAGCAGCTCGTGTGAGTCGAGCGGGCGTTGTCCGTAGACAGGCCCTTGAGTGAAGCGCTGCAGTTGTGCTTGACTGAGAGGTGCCCGGACGACGGTAGGGATCTTGGGATGACCGAACATCGGGTTGGCGTTTGGTGAATAGGTCCTTGTCGCTGTTGCACCAGAGGCACGGTTCTTGATCAACTGCTCTTCCTGTAGACCGCGCCTTCGAGCGTCCTTAGCTTTAAGGTACAGCTTCCGAAGAGGACGCCAGAGATGGCCATGGGAGTCGTCTTCCGCCGTGCCTTCAGTCCATGGTCGCTTCTCGCGCGTTTGTTCTACTGCGAGCCAAGCACGTTCGACAAGGTCTCCGGTAGTGCGATGGCAAAGCTCGCTCAGAATGAAAGCAAGCGCATGCCATTGTACGTAGGTCTTGAACAGCCAGCCCCACTTCATGGTACGACCTTCAGTCTCGAGCAGTATACTGTACTCGATGTTCTCCAAACTTGTGATGAAAAGCTTCTCTTTGATCTCGGACGGAAGAGTTGTGCCTCCATCCTGCCTCTGGAAGGGGTGATACACCATTAACCACATCTTACTCATCATCAAGCGCGCCACGGTCGCTGTGACCCAGAAGAGAGGCACACTCATGTCGCAGTCCTTGAGATAGCGTTCTTCTAGTCGCTGGTGGCAATCTGTGATCCACTTCTCCTTCTCTTGCAGAGTGATGCCCGCAAAGTGTTCTGTGCATTGCTTGGGCGGACCAGGTGGGATGTAGTTAATTCGTCGGAATGTGTTTGCAACTTCGAAACGAATCAGACAAAATGACATGTCGGTGCAGCCACGTTTTTCGGCAGGAAAGTCGTTCATGCCCGGTACGATGTCGCTATCGTTGATGTTGAGCGGCATCTTGGTGTCAAATGATTGCTCGGTGATGGTAGGATCACACCCGTGGTCTTCGCTTGCTCGAGTGTCAAGTATACAGACCTGCCACCAGAGTCTTCGCCGCATCTCTACGTCGAAAGGTTTGAGCCCGAAGTGTACGCCGTCTCTGTGCACGCCGATGGTTTGTGCAATGCGAACCACAAGACCAGTCAGTGTCCAAATCACCCTTGCGTAGCTGTTGCGGCGCAAGCACATCAGGAAGAGGACCATTGCCTGCAGAACAATGATCTCTTCAGTAATGAGGAAATTCGCACGCGCAAGCGCTTGCTCAATTGCAAAGCGGTAGCGTGCTAGCAGTACTGGCTTGGCTTCTCCAAATTGCGCCAGGCAGTCCTCACTGGCTAGACTGGTCACGGCGCAATAGTATATGGCGAACATCAGAGCCTCCAGACCTCTTGGAAGGTTAGGCAGGTTCGACGCTGCTGCCGCAATCGTGCGCTCGAATGTCGGTAGATGTAAGATCTTCACCAGAGGGTCCACGTTCTCCTTGAAAGCCTGCCAGTACGCACCAATTTGCTGAGGTAACGGATGTAACGATAGCATGTCGACATTCTGCGAGCTCAGACCAAAGATGAAACCGTGGTGGCTGCCATATGCTTGACCATTGTCATTGGGTGAGTCTGGGTCTTCATCGTCGCTGGACTGGTTCAAGATGCCCTTAAGGTCTTCCACTTCGTTACTGAGATTGGCCCAGAAGGAGTTGTTGATGTAGCGCGACCTGCCTTCGTTAACAACAAGTCGCCCAAATCTGTGCTCCAGGCGACCCTTGGCGGATTCCTCTGCCCATCTTGACTTAGGGTCGGGTCCGGGTCCATCGGTGTGACTGGCTGTCCAGCGGCGCTTCAGATCGCTCTGAGGGACACTCGTCGAGTCACTGGGTATTGCAGCGTCTCCACTGACTACACGCCGTCCAATATCCGCGGCCACTTTGCCATCGCTGACGGCTTCAGCATTGGTATCCTTGAACTCTTCGCCTTCCGGGACTTCCACCCCAAGATTCTTGACTACTCCTTCCAATCGTCTCAGTCGCTCCAACAGCTCTTTGTCCCTGCCATCTCCGATCTTGCGCACTTTCCTTGGAGCTCTTCCTGGAGCAGGATATATGCATTCGATGCGAGCGCGCTTGCAATTGGTGCAAGGATGTGTCTTGTCGCACTTGACCTTGCGTTTGCGACACGTAACGCAAGACCGGGGATTCAGGGCGCGTCCTTGAGCGTCTACCGAAGGTTTGGGAGGTGGTCCATCGCCGGCAGTGTTGATCGGAGGAGAGTTGGAAGGAGGCAGTTGCTCTGAGGAAGCATCAGGTCGACCATCGGTCAATTCGATATCGCCGTCCGGGGCGCCTGGGCTATTGGAAGAGGATCTGCGTGATTCGTCCATGAAGAGAGTTGCGTAGGCTTTTACGGAATGTCGGTTTGTCAGAGCGGACCCCACTACATTCAACTGTGTCCCCTCCCCCGCAGCCGGGTCCGATGCCTGTACAAACACGCAGGGCCAAGAGCCGGACGATAATGAGGATTCGGAAGGGATTGCGATATGCGATTGTTTGGCGAGTAGGCAGTGCAGGATGGTGGACGATGCAGCGGTGGTGGAAGTGATTAAGTCATAGGTACAGTCCCTGTAAGCTGGGGTGGTGAGATAGAGCCACGCCAACGGAATCGAGTCTTGCCTGTTTCGAGGCAGCGCGAACTCTCGTGACTCCACTATCAGAGACTATTTCAAAGCTCCTGATCCTACGGAGACACCTCCTGCGATTAGCTTGGTGGCCACGGAATTCCGTACGACTTATCTGTTCGCATCTGCGGTTCCATTATTCCCCGGCTAGGCTTGTATACGATTTGAACGATTGTATTCGATTCCCAGTTATATATACACTCGTCTCCTGGCGATTAATGGTCAAAAGAGTCTTCTGGATCACATACCCGTACTTGTTTAGATATGCGTGTCCTTTCCAGGGTTGATACGTCAAACGTTTTAACACGACTGGAAGGGGCAATGGACACACTTCGGCGGCACGTACGGCAGCCCCTGTCAAAACACATACGGGAGCCACGAGGGGCTCCATGGATACAGCACCAGTAAAACCAGCAAACTCTGCAACCCGTTCGTTCGCTCCTGTGTCTCTTTACTAGTTGTAGAGCTCTGCGAACTTGAAGACCACAAGTGTCAGGTAGTGTTAGTAGGGTTAGAGTAATATCTACACTACTGACACCAATCTCCCGAGCACCGACCAGCTGACTAGCAAAATCGCAAAAGTGCCGAGGCAGCGCTTGTTGTGCAAGCAAGATATCCAAAAGATGTACATTTTCAGTGCATAACCCGCACCAGAGCGTACCATTAGTCGCCGACTCTCTCGAAGCTTCGACTTTGTCGTAACAAATAGCCTGTGCACGTTCACTAATCTTAGATGCTGACTGAGCGTCGCTAGACCGCCCTGATTAACAAAAGAGGTACAGTAGTAGTTTTCATTGGAAGCATTTTCCCATTCCAATTTCAATTCCAGTCCAATCAATAAAGTCATTCAGCTACAAATCAAAATGCAGGCCATCAAGATTGTGTCAGCCGGCAAGGCCGAGATCCAGGATGTTTCCAAGCCTGAGCTTCTTGAGGACCGCGTTCTCGTCAAGGTGAACGCCGTTGCACTCAACCCTACAGACTGGAAGCACATCGACTACCTGCCCACAGCAGGCTCGACCGTCGGCTGCGACTTCAGCGGCACCGTCGTCGAGATCGGCTCTAAAGTCACCAAGGACTACAAGGTCGGCGACAGAATTGCCGGTGTCACACACGGCGCCAATGCCAACGACCTCGACAGCGGCTGCTTCGCTGAGTACGCTGTTGTCAAGGAGGGTGCCTCGTACAAGGTCCCTGACAACCTTTCTTCTGAGGAGGCTGCCACCACTGGTGTTGGTCTTATCACCGTGAGCTTGGCGCTCTACCAGAAGCTCGGTCTGCCTTTCCCTGGTGAGGGTAAGAGCGACGAGTGGGTTCTTATCTACGGTGGTAGCACTGCTACTGGTAGCTTGGCTATCCAGTACGCCAAGCTGTAAGTTGGGACGAGTGTGAATCAAATCGTTTGGGAACAAGTCCACTGACATCAACATACACAGCTCCGGATGCAAGGTCATCACCACCTGCAGCCCCCGTAACTTCGACGTATGTTACCTTGTAAACTCCGCAGGCAAAAGTTGCCTTTACTGACTCTCTTACAGTTCGTCAAGTCTCTTGGTGCAGACATCGCCGTTGACTACAACGACGCCGAGTGCGGCAAGAAGATCAATGAGGCCACAGAGGACAAGCTCAAGCTCGCATTTGACTGCGTTAGCGAGGGCTCCTCTCCCGAGATCTGCTGCGCCGCCATCTCATCTCAGGGCGGAAAGACCGTCTACCTCCTGCAGACCAAGCACAGCCGCGCAGATGTTGAGAACATCGTACGTACCCGAACAATGCCACATTCTGACAAGAAAGACCCACTAACAGCAACAGATGGTTCTCGCATACACCGCCCTTGGCGAGGCATTCACCAAGTTCGGCATGGACTTCCCTGCCTTCCCCGAGAACTACAAGTTCGCGCAGAAGGCTTTCACTGTTGCCGAGGGCCTTCTCGCTGAGAAGAAGCTGACCGTGCACCCTGTCAAGATCGGCAGCAAGGGTCTCGAGGGTGTCTTCGAGGGCCTTCAGACCATGAGGGAAGGAGGCGTGAGCGGAGTCAAGCTTGTCCACCAGTTGTAGAGTGTGTCGCTCAGGCTTTAGACAATAGATTTGATACGATGAAATGGCATATCACATGAACTCGAGTAAAGTGTTTCCAGTGATATTGGTCTTCCGTAAACGTTCACTGCGAGTGAAGGTATCACGTATTGGAACAAGATTATGAAGCTGAGAGTTTATATATGATAGAGGTGTATATTGTCCATTGCTGCAAGCTAAAGTGAAGGTGATAGCATTATGGCTTTGATTTGTGCCAAGCAGCTCGCTGCCTGAAACGCCGACATCCCGTCCTGTCACAAACATCCTGACGTTGTTGCTGCCCGCGCGAGCACCGATCGACATCTCGAAGCACTACCAGAGTCACCCTTCACTCCTTAACAAGCACAACTCAAAGACATGCCAAACGCAAATCCTCCACCTCGCACTTGGTGCCTGCGCTTCAAACTCAATCGCTCCACCATCCTCCTACACGTCGACGCCCAGCAAACCTTCGCCTCCATCCGCGCCGAGCTCCTCGCAGCTCTCCAAGCCACAAACCCCGATGGAATCTTCAAAGGCTCGCTCCGTGATGGCACGCCAGTCCAATATCCTCTCCCCGCAACTCCGGATGACATCGCGCTTGCGAAGCCTAGAGACATCAACGACCTGAACGCCGGCTGGGAGACGATCGGCGACTTCAATGAGGGACTTTACTTCGACGAG
>Ga0265797_10004564_pt1 | contig 21031 bp, 18 predicted proteins | sample P2T30metagenome_FD_192433 | JGI IMG/M metagenome (GOLD analysis project Ga0265797, IMG submission 192433) | Plant litter microbial communities from East Loma Ridge, Irvine, California - P2 T30 | ecosystem: Environmental > Terrestrial > Plant litter > Unclassified | place: USA: California...
AGCAGCACGAACAGCGCGACGGGCAGCCCGAGCGACCCGTCGACGAGCCGGATTCCGATCGACACGGCCACGAGGGCGACGGAGAGCGAGGCGGCGAGCTCGAGGGCGAAGCCGCTGAGGAACGACACGCGGAGCACCGACATGGTCTGCGTCCGGTACTCGTCGGTCAGGCGGCCGATGCGGGCGACCTGGCGTCGCTCGCGTCCGAAGACCTTGAGGGTCGACAGGCCGTTCACCGCGTCCAGGAACGACGAGGCGAGACCGGCGAGGCGATCCCACTGCCTCGCCTGGGCGGTGCGGGTGGTCCAGCCGATGAGCACCATGAAGACGGGGATCAGCGGCAGGGTCAGGACGACGATGAGGGCGGAGAGCCAGTCGTTCACGGCCATCACGGCGACGATGAGCGGGGTGCTGAGCGCCGTGAGGATCAGCTGCGGCAGGTACTTGGCGAAGTAGTCGTCGAGGGCGTCGAGGCCAGGGCCGATCAGGGTGGCGAGCCGGGCCGAGTTCCGGCGTGCGAGCCACTCGTGGCCTCGGTCGGTGACGGCTCGGACGACGCGGCGGCGCAGTTGGCTCTTGACCACGGCGGCCGTCCGCGCGGCGACGGCCTCGAGCGCCCACGAGACGAGCGAGCGGGCGATCACGGCGATCGCCAGCCCGACGAGCGCCTCGGTGAGGGCGGGTGCGCCGCGGCCGTCGACGACGGCGACCACCGAGCGGGAGGCGGACCAGGCGACCGCGATGACGCACGCCGTCTGCACGACCCCGAGCACCGCCCCGATCACGAGGAACGTGCGGGCGGCGGCGGCGTAGCCGAGGAGGCGCGGGTCGAGCGGCTTCACGGTCGTCGGCTCACGAGGCGGCCGGGATCGTCGCGCGGCTGATCCTCTTGCGGAAGATCCAGTACGTGAACCCCTGGTAGCCGAGGATGAGCGGCACGAAGACGAGGGCGACCCAGCTCATCACGGTGAGGGTGTAGTCGGAGCTCGCCGCGTTCGCGATGGTGAGGCTGTTCGCGGGGTCGTTGCTGGCCGGCATGACGGCGGGGAACAGGGCGGCGAACAGGCTCGCCACGGCGAACGCGATGGTCACGGCCATCAGGGCGAACGCCCGCCCCTCGCGCCCCCGGAGGTTGGCGGCGAACGAGGCGATGAGGGTCACCGCGGCCGCCGCGGAGAGCACGGCCGACGCGATCGTGCCGTGCATCAGCGTCGTGATGACCAGGAACGACGCGGCGACGACGATCGTGACCAGCCCGGACCGCACCGCGAGTCGCCGTGCCCGCTCGCGGATCTCGCCCTCGGTCTTCAGCGAGACGAAGACCACGCCGTGGGTGAAGAAGAGCAGGAGGGTCGTGAGGCCGCCGAGCAGGGCGTAGGGGTTGAGCAGATCGGTCAGGCCGCCCGTGTAGTTGAACCCCTCGTCGAGCGGCACCCCGCGGACGACGTTGGCGAAGACGAGTCCCCAGACGAAGGCGGGCACGGCCGAGCCGACGGTGATCATCAGGTCGAAGCGGCGCTTCCAGGCGGCCTCGGGGCGCTGGTGGCGGTACTCGAACGAGACGCCGCGGGCGATGAGCGCCAGCAGGATCAGCAGCAGGAGCAGGTAGAAGCCGCTGAACAGGGTCGCGTACCACTCGGGGAACGCCGCGAACATGAACGCGCCGGCCACGATGACCCAGGTCTCGTTCAGATCCCAGACGGGGCCGATCGTGTTGATCAGCACCCGACGGTCGGTGTCGTCCCTGCCGAGGAACGGCAACGACATGCCCACGCCGAAGTCGAACCCGTCGAGCACGAAGTAGCCGACGAAGAAGAACGCGAGCAGCAGGAACCAGAGGGTGGGGAGGTCCATCAGTACACCGTCGCTTCGTGGCGGATCTCGCCGGATTCGGGGTCGGGCACGGGCGCCTCGCCCGGCCCCTTCTGGGCGGCCTTGACGATCAGTCGGAACTCGACGACCGCGAGGCTGCCGTAGATGAGCGTGAACGCGATCAGCGAGATGAGCACGGTCAGACCGGTCACGTTGGGCGAGACGCCGTCCTCGGTCTTCAGCAGCCCGAAGACCAGCCAGGGCTGTCGTCCCATCTCGGTGAAGACCCAGCCGACGATCATCGCCATCAACGGGAGGGGGTACGACCAGACGGCCGCGCGCCACACCCAGCGGTTGACCGGGAGGCGGCCCTTGCGGGTCACCCAGAGGCCGACGAGGGAGATGAGGATGGCGACCATGCCGAGGCCCATCATCCAGCGGAACGACCAGTAGGTCACCCAGATGATCGGCGTGTAGTCGCCGGGGCCGTAGAGCTGCACGTACTGCGCCTGCAGGTCGTTGATGCCCTCGACCGTGCCGTCGAACGTGTGCGTCGACAGGAAGCTCAGGAGGTACGGGACCCGGATGCTGAACAGCTCGTGCACCCCGTCGGGCGTGCCGAGGGTGAAGATCGAGAACGAGGCGTCGGCACCGGTCGAGGTCTTGTAGAGCGCCTCGGCGGCCGCCATCTTCATCGGCTGGGTCTCGACCATGGCGAGGCCGAGCTGGTCACCGGTGAGGACGGTGAGGGCGCCGGCGGCGACCATCGTCCAGAGACCGAAGCGCAGCGCGGGCCGCATGGTCTCGAGGTTCTGGTTGCGCGAGAGGTGCCAGGCGGCCACCGCGACGATGACCGCGGCCGACACCATGAAGCAGGCGAAGATCGTGTGGGGGAACGCGGCGAGGGCGACCTTGTTGGTGAGGACCTCCCAGAGGCTGGTGAGCTCGGCCCGGCCCTTCTCCTCGTTGATCGCGTAACCGACGGGGTTCTGCATGAACGCGTTCGCGGCGATGATGAAGTAGGCCGACAGGATGCTGCCGACGGTGGCACCCCAGATGCTCGCCAGGTGGAGCTTCTTCGGGACCTTGTCCCAGCCGAAGATCCAGATGCCGATGAAGGTCGCCTCGAGGAAGAACGCGAGCAGACCCTCGAGGGCGAGCGGCGCCCCGAAGACGTCGCCGACGAACCTCGAGTAGTCGGACCAGTTCATGCCGAACTGGAACTCCTGCACGATTCCGGTCACGACGCCCATGGCGAAGTTGATCAGGAAGATCTTGCCGAAGAACCGGGTGAGCTGCAGATAGTGCAGCTTCCCGGTGCGCACCCATGCCGTCTGGAAGACCGCGACCGTGAAGGCCATGCCGATCGTCAGGGGCACGAAGAGGAAGTGGTAGATCGTCGTCAGACCGAACTGCCACCGCGAGAGGAGGAGCGGGTCGAGGAGGTCGTTCACAGAGACAGTATGCGTCCCCAGTTACACAACAGGTGTCGTTTAGCGGTTCTGGTCGCTGCCGAACGGCTGTGAATAGGATCGAGCTCGTGAACGACCTCCTCGGCAGCCTCCTCGACCTCGTCCAATCGGTCGATCCGGTGCTGCGGACCCTCCTCGCCGGTCTCGCCATGGTGCTCGAGACCTCGGTGCTGCTCGGACTCGTCGTGCCGGGCGACACCGTGGCGATCGTGTCGGCCACGGCGGTCGCGACGCCGTTCGAGTTCGTCGCGCTGGTGCTGGCGCTGGTGACCGGGGCTCTGATCGGCGAGAGCGTGGGGTTCGCCCTGGGTCGGCGCTTCGGCCCCGCGATCCGCCGCAGTGCGGTCGGGCGGCGCCTCGGCGAGCGCAACTGGGTCCGGGCCGAGAACTACCTGGCGCGTCGCGGCGGGGTCGCCGTGTTCGTCTCGCGCTTCTTACCGGTGCTGCATTCGCTCATCCCGCTGACGGTCGGCATGAGCCCGATGCGCTACCGCACGTTCCTGGCCTGGACGGCCCCGGCCTGCATCCTGTGGTCGACGGCGTACGTCTCGGTCGGTGCCGCCGCCGCGGGCGGCTACCGGGAGATCGCCGACCGGCTGCACTGGGCCGGCTACCTCTTCGTCGCGGTGATCGTCGTCTTCGGTGTGGCCGTGGTCGTCGTCAAGAGGATCGTGCACGCTCGGGAGGAGCGGCACATGTCCGCCCCCGACGACGCCCCCTCGGAATGACCGCCCGCGGCGAGCACCCGGAGTCAGCGCCCGGAGCGACCGATCAGGGTGACCGCTCGGATCAGCGGACGGCGAGCACCGGCTCGAGGTAGGCCACGACGACGCGTCGGCACTCGTCGATGAAGCGCGGGTCGCCGTCGCCGCCGGACACGAACGCCCGGGCGAGGAGGGAGTTGCCGATCTCGACGACGACCTCGACCGCCAACTCGGTCTCGGCGTCGCGGACGACCCCGAAGCGGTCGACCAGCAGACTCGTGATGCGATCGGCCAGAGGGCTGCCCGCGGGCGCCTCGTGAGGCGCGCCGAGGTCGGGAGCGTCGCCGAACCTGATGGCGCGGAACCCGGGCTCGTCGCGGTACATCTCGGCCTTGGCGTCGATGAGCGCCTCGATGGCACGACGCCAGTCGACGATGTCGGGGTCGGCCACCCGCTCGGCGACCGTCGCCGTGAGGCGCTGGATGCAGCGGAGCGCGAGGGCGTCGACCACGGCGATGCGGTCGGGGAAGTACCGGTAGACGGTGCCGATCGAGGCGCCCGCGCGCTCGGCGACCATGGCGGTGGTCAGGCGCTCGTAACCGATCTCGTCGATGATCGACGCCGCGGCGTCGAGCAGCCCCGTGAGGCGCGCGGAGCTCCGGGCCTGGACCGGCTCGTTCCTGAGCAGTGATGATCCCCCGGGCAGTGCTTCTGTGACCTCGGTGGCGAGCAACGGTTCTCCTTCTGGCGATTCGCGACGTCGTCGCGACATGGTGCTGGACGTCGATCGAGGGCGCCGCGGGCGCGGTGCGCACCGACCTCGTGCACCGTTCCGCCCGTCGGTGGCGGCCGATGTCGGTGCGAGCCGGGAGAATGGACGCATGTGCGGACGATTCGTGATGGCTCGCGCCTCGAGCGACCTGGTGGCCCTGTTCGACGTTGATGTATCAGGAGACACTCTCCCAGATCCTTCCTGGAATATCGCTCCGACCCGCCCGGTGAATCTGCTGGTCGACGCCGCCCCCCGCGGCGCCGACGCCGGTGGCCCGCCGGTGCGTCGGCTCGCGGCGGCCCGATGGGGACTCGTCCCCGGCGGGTCGAACGGACCCGAGGGCGCCCCGGTGTTCAACGCCCGATCGGAGACGGCGGCCGAGAAGCCGATGTTCCGCGACGCGGTGGCGGCCCGTCGCGGGCTGGTGCCGGCCACCGGCTACTACGAATGGACGACCGACCCCGCGGGCGTCAAGCACCCCCATCTGGTGCGCCTCCCCGACGACGAGGTCATGCTCTTCGCCGCGCTGTACGAGTGGTGGCGCGACCCGCGGGCGGCACCGGACGCACCGTCCCGGTGGCTGCTGTCGACGACGATCCTGACCCGCGCCTCCTCGGGGCCGCTCGAGACCCTGCACGACCGGATGCCGGTCTTCGTGGGGGCCGACGTGATGGACGACTGGCTCGATCCCGAGACCGAGGGCGACGACGATCTCGTGCAGGGGGTCGCGGGGCTCGCACCCGAGATCGCGGACCGCATGTCGTTCCACGAGGTCTCGTCCGAGGTCGGCTCGGTGTCGTCCGACTCCCCCGCCCTCGTCGAACCGGTCTGACGTGACAGGATGGGCGCATGCCCGACACCCGTAGACCGGCACCGGCCGGAGTCGAGCCGCTGCTGCACCGCGCCGCCCGCATCGAGAACTCGGTCCACCGGTTCCGCGAGAAGCGCGCCCGCAAGCGGGGCCTCCTCCCGACAGTCGTCCCCTACACGGGCTACGGCTCGTCCGGCTGGGCCCGCGTACTGTCGCGGGTGCTGCTGACCCGCAAGGGAACCCTCGAGGGGATCGACCGGGCGAACGTGCGCGGTTGGCGCAGCTTCACCAGCGTGCCTGTCGAGAAGGCCAGGGTCGACGTCGTGCTCGGCGGGCGCACGCACCACCTGACGACCGACCGCGGCGGCGTGCTCGACGTGCGGGTCGAGGTCGACCTCGAACCGGGCTGGCACGTCGCGACCGTCAGCTGCGAGGGCTCGCTGCCCGTCGACGCCCCGGTCTACGTGATCGACCCCGACGTGCGGTTCGGCGTCGTGTCGGACATCGACGACACGGTCATGGTGACATCGCTGCCCCGGCCCTTCCTGGCCGCCTGGAACACCTTCGTCCTGAACGAGCACGCCAGACGCCCCGTGCCCGGCATGTCGGTGCTCTACGAGCGACTGCAGCGCACGGCCGGCGGCTGCCCGGTGATCTACCTCTCGACCGGCGCCTGGAACGTCGCCCCCACCCTCTCGCGGTTCCTCTCGCGCAACCTCTACCCGAGCGGTCCGCTGCTGCTGACCGACTGGGGCCCGACGCACGACCGCTTCTTCCGCAGCGGACGCGAGCACAAGCACGCGTCGCTCGACCGGCTGGCGAAGGAGTTCCCGCACATGCGCTGGCTGCTGGTGGGCGACGACGGCCAGCACGACGAAGAGCTCTACGGGCGGTTCCTGCACGAGCACCCCGACTCGGTCGCCGCCGTGGCGATCCGCCAGCTGTCGCCCAGCGAGGCCGTCCTCGCGGGTGGCCGGTCGACGCGCTCCGAGCACGCCCAGGGCAGCGACACCCCCTGGGTGTCCGCCCCCGACGGCGCGGGCCTCTGGGATCAGCTCGCCGACGCCGGCGTCGTCGAGTGAGGGCGTAGCAGCCTCTCGATCCTCCCTCTCGCGGGTCGGATGTCGGCGGCCGACCGTACACTTCGTTCGAACACACATTCGAACGACGACGAGCGGGGCGAGACGACATGAAGGTCGACGAGAAGGTACCGGTCGAGACGACCGACGACGGGGCGCCGCTGCGATTCGTGTGGCGGGGCGTCGTGTACGGCGTGGTCAGCCCGCCCGAGCGGTGGATCACCCGCCGAGAGTGGTGGCGGTCGGCTGCCCGGGCGCCTCGGGGCGGGGCGGTCGATCTGCTCGAGCTGCCGGTCTGGCGGGTCGACGCCCTGCCGCTGACCGACGGCGCCCATCGGATCGACGGCACCTTCGACCTCGCCCTCGACCCCGCGCTGGGCTCATGGCTGCTGCTCGGCGTCTTCGACGACCGCGTCGAGCAGCAGCTGTTCGCCTGATCGGCCGGCACTCGGGAATGCCGGCACTCGGGAATGAACGACGCACCCCGCTCGTTCCGACCTCGGCGACTCGAGCGCCGTGGCAGACCACGGAGACCGTCGTCGCCACGACCAGGAGGACGACGTGCAGGTGATCCGGTGGCTCTTCGACGCTCAGCTCGTGCTGGGCGATCAGACCATCCTCTGGCGAGAGATCGTCGGCAACGTCTTCGGTCTGCTCAGCGCCCTGGGCGGCATGCGCCGGAAGGTCTGGGCCTGGCCGATCGGCATCGTCGGCAACGCCCTGCTCTTCACGGTGTTCCTCGGCGCGGTCTTCGACACGCCGAACCCGGTCAATCTGCTCGGCCAGGCCGGGCGTCAGGTGATGTTCATCGTGGTCTCGATCTACGGGTGGCGCCGCTGGCGGCAGAGCGAGACCGGGGCCGGCGCTGCGGTCGAGCCGCGGTGGGCCGGCTGGCGCAACCGCGTCTTCCTCGTGGTGGCGCTCTTCGGCGGCACGGCCGTGCTCACCCCGATCTTCGGCGCCCTGGGCTCGTACGAGCCCGTCTGGGCCGACGCCTGGATCTTCATGGGCTCGCTGCTGGCGACGTACGGCATGGCCAAGGGCTGGGTCGAGTTCTGGCTGATCTGGGTCGCCGTCGACCTCGTGGGCACACCGCTGCTGTTCAGCGCCGGCTACTACGCCTCGGCGTTCATGTACGTCTTCTACGGCGCGTTCACCCTGATGGGCTTCGTCGTCTGGGCGCGCACCCGCCGGCAGAAGCCCCTGGTCGAGACACGCTGGCCCGACCCCACCCTCCAGCGGGGTCGCTGACCGGGCTGCTTGGATGGCCGCATGCCCCTGCCCATCGAGAACTACGCCCTGATCGGTGATCTGCACACCGGATGCCTCGTCGGCACCGACGGCAGCATCGACTGGCTGTGCCTGCCCCGCTTCGACTCCGCCTCGACCTTCGGCGCCCTGCTCGGCGACCACGACGCCGGGCGGTGGCTGATCGCCCCGACCGACGCCGACGCCACCGCGACCCGTCGCTACATCGACGACACGTTCGTGCTCGTGACGCGGTGGCAGACCGCCACGGGCGTCGTCGAGGTCACCGATCTGATGCCCTACGGCGACCGCCGCGCCGATGTCGTGCGCCGGGTGACGGGGGTCTCGGGCACCGTGACCCTGCACGTCGACCTGGCCATCCGCTTCGGCTACGGCAGCGCCATGCCCTGGGTGCGGCAGGTGACCGACGGCGACGACACCGCACTCGTCGCGACGGCCGGCCCCGACGCCGTCGTCGTCCGAGGGCCGCGCCTGACCGCCACCGACCACACCCATGCGACCGAGTTCGACGTCGCGGCCGGCGAGGTCGTCGACCTCTCCCTCACCTGGTACCCCTCGCACCGGCAGCCACCCGCGGCCGTGGACATCGACGCGGCCATCGACGACACGGTCGGCTGGTGGCAGGCCTGGGCCGCACGGTGCACGACTCCCCCGGCCTACGAACGCGAGGTCCGCCGTTCGCTGCTGATCCTCCGAGCGCTGACGCACGAAGACACCGGGGGCATCGTCGCCGCCGCGACGACCAGCCTGCCTGAGCAGTTCGGGGGCTCGCGCAACTGGGACTACCGCTACGTCTGGCTCCGCGACGCGTCGATGACGCTGCAGGCGCTGATCCTGCACGGCTACGTCGAGGAGGCCGATCGCTGGCGCGGCTGGCTGCTGAGGGCGATCGCCGGAGACCCGGCCGACGTGCAGATCATGTACGGCCTCGCCGGCGAGCGCCACCTGCACGAGAGCGAGATCGACCACCTGCCCGGCTACGGGGGCGCCGCTCCGGTTCGGGTCGGGAACGCCGCCTACAAGCAGTACCAGGGCGACATCTTCGGCGAGGTCATGATCGCCCTGCACGAGGCCCGCCAGCTCGGCGTCGACGAGACCGAGTACTCGTGGCCGTTGCAGCGGGCCCTGATGCAGTACGTCGACGACAATCGCACCCGGCCCGACAGCGGCATCTGGGAGATCCGCGGCGAGCTGCAGCACTTCACCCACTCGCGGGTCATGATCTGGGCCGCGCTCGATCGCGCCATCGCGGGCGTCGAGCAGTTCGGCCTCGACGGCCCGGTCGACCGCTGGCGCGAGCTCCGAGACGAGGTGCGGGCCGAGGTCGAACGCGACGGCTGGAACGCCGAACGGAACTCCTACACGCAGCACTACGACACCACCGAGGTGGACGCCTCGCTGCTGCAGCTCGCCCAGGTCGGCTTCGTCGCCGCCGACGACCCCCGCATGCTCGGCACCGTCGCCGCGATCGAGCACGACCTGCTGCACGACGGACTGCTGCTGCGCTACCGCACCGAGAGCGGCGTCGATGGGCTGGCGGGCGACGAGAACCCCTTCCTGACCTGCTCGTTCTGGCTCGCCGAGCAGTACGCGGCCTCGGGGCGGGTGGACGACGCCGTCACCCTGATGGATCGCCTGGTCGGCTACTGCAACGACGTCGGCATGCTGTCGGAGGAGATCGAGGTCGCGACGGGGCGACACGTCGGCAACACGCCTCAGGCGCTGTCGCACCTGGCGCTGGTCCGTGCGGCGGACGCGATCGGGCGCGCGCAGGCGACCCGCGCCTCCTAGGCTCCCCCGGTCGGCGGAACGGACGACGGCCGCCCTGCTCGATGCGAGCGGGACGGCCGTCGGGGTGCTGCCGTGGTTCAGGTGGGCCGGTGCGTCAGGCGGGCCAGTCCGCCGGACCGGTCGAGCCGGCCGCGTACGTGTCGAGCGGCACCTGGCCGGCCTGCCACGCGTCGATCACGGGAGCGACGATGGCCCAGCAGCGCTCGGCCACGTCGCCGCGGATCGAGAGCGTCGGGTCGTCGTGGAAGATGCCGCTGAGCACCTCGCCGTAGGGGGTGAGCTCGGGCTTGCCGAGGGTCACCGACATGGTCGACTTCTCGAGGTCGAAGGGGTTGCCGGAGCCGTTGGTCGTGACGCCGAGCTCCATCGTCTCGGGGCTGATCTCGATGCGCAGCGTGTCGGGCGTCGACGAGCCGTTGAGCCCCTCGGGCAGCGCCGGCACGGGCTTGAACGTGATGAGGACCTCTTTGCGGATCTTCGTCATGCCCTTGCCCGAACGGAGGATGAACGGCACGCCGGCCCAACGGCGCGTCTTGACCTCGAACTCGACCTCGGCCAGGGTCTCGGTCTGACGCTCGTCGTCGACGCCGTCCTCGTCGGCGTAGGCGGGGACGTCCTTGCCGTCGATGGTGCCGGCGGAGTACTGGGCGCGACGGCTCGACGCGACGGGGTCGCCGCCCTTGACCCAGGTGGCACGCAGCACGCGCGCGATCTCGCTGCGCAGCTCGACCGAGTCGATCGACGACGGGGCGTCCATCGCGATGACCGCGAGCACCTGGAGGAGGTGGCTCTGGATCATGTCGATCAGGGCGCCGGCCTTGTCGTAGTACTGGGCGCGGCCTTCGAGACCGAGCACCTCGTCGTAGAAGATCTCGACCTTCTCGATGTTCTCGCTGTTCCAGACCGGCTCGAACAGGCGGTTCGCGAAGCGGAGGCCGATCATGTTGAGCACGGTCGCACGACCGAGGAAGTGGTCGGTGCGGTGGATGCGCTCTTCGGGGACGATCTTCAGCAGCTCGGCGTTCAGCTCGCGAGCGCTCTGCTCGTCGGAGCCGAAGGGCTTCTCGAGGGCGAGGCGGAGACCCTCGGGGAGGTCGATCTCGGCCAGCGACTGGATGACCTTCGTGCTGATCGCCGGCGGGAGGGCGAAGTACATGACGGGCGTGCCCTCGCTGGCCTCGAACAGCGCCTTCAGGTGCTCGACCGTGGTGGGGTCGCCCTGGATGTAGCGGCTCGACGCGAGGGTCTTCTTGGCGAGGTCGCTGCCGGCGTCGCCGTTGAACGCCGTCTTGACGACGTCGTCCCACTCGTCGGCGCTGCGCTCGCTGCGGCCGGTGCCGATCAGCTGCACGTCGACTCCGCGGTCGCTCTTCAGCAGGCTGGCGAGGCCGGGGAGCAGCAGACGCTCGGTGAGGTCTCCGCTGGCTCCGAGGATGATGAGGGTGGTGGTGTCTGTCACTGTGCGGCTTTCATGGATGAGGGCGGCGAACGGATCGTCGCTTGTCGATCTGGCGGCGGGTGGGGTGCTCAGGCCACGAGTGTCAACGCACAGGGCGGACGGGCATTCCCGTCGACCGCCCCGGCCGGTCAGGGCACGGGTCGCGTCTCGGCGTCGGTGCCCGGTCAACCGTACTGCTCTTGGGCGGCGGGCGTCGCACCCCGTCAGTCGGCGTCGCGTCGGACGGTGTCGCGGGGCGCCTCGCCGTCCTCCGTGGCCCTGGTCGTGGCGTCGTCGCCCGTGCTGCCGTCGGCATTCGCGGAGTCGTCGGCATCCGCGGAGTCGTCGGCGGTGGCGGTGTCGTCGGCGCCGGTCGTCTCGTCTCCGTCGGCTCCGTCGGATCCGGGGCGCGCCTCCTCGGTGTCGGTCCCGGCCTCCGCCGTCCCCGCGTCCGTCTCGGAGGGCCGGGGCGCGGTGCCGTCGTCGGGGTCGAGCGCGGCGACGATGCGACCGAGCGAGACGGCGATCGACACCCCGCCGCTGGTGTCGGTGGTGGGGCGGTCGCGGTGGGCGTCGATCGCCTCCCAGAGGTCGGCGATGCGACGGCGCGCCTCGACGAACACGTCGGCGTCGGAGTCGTGGCGCCTGATCACCTCGGCGACCCCGTGCAGGGTGTGCGCCACGGCCGGGGCGAGCGAGTCGGGCATGCCGATCTGGCGGCCGATGCGCCTGCCGAGGACCCCGGAGACCTCGGCGATGTCCTGCAGATGGAACGAGACCCGCTCGAACGCGGCCAGTTCGGCGTACTCGTGGCCGAGATCGCGTCGACGCAGCAGCCACCGGGGATTCATCCGCCGCGACTCGTCGGCGTACTGCACCGACGTGCGCACGCTGTGGAGGGTCGCGGGCAGCTCGCCGACGCGCTCCTCCCAGTCGTCGTCCTCGAGGGGCCAGGGCGTCTCGAAGACGCCGGCGATCTCGTCGGCCCGGTCGGCGAGCGCCTGCCGGACCCGCCGGAGCCGCGTCTCGGCGCGCGAGGTGTTCAGAGGCGGCACGATCACGAAGTTGACGACGACGCCCACGACGACGCCGACGCCGAGCTGGACGATGTAGCCGATGCCGTACGACTCGGTGTCCGATCCTCCGAGCAGCAGCACGAACAGTCCCGCGGTGAGCACCCAGTCGCGACCGGCCCCGAGCCAGCGGATGCCGGCGAGCACGACGCCGATGCCGACCAGCACGCCGACGGCGAGGACTCCGGGCGGTCCGTCCTGCAGGGCGAAGACCGCCGTCGCGAGGGCGATGCCGATGACGACGCCCAGCAGCACCTGGATCCCCTGTCGCAACGAGGCCCGCAGCGTCGGGTACATCGCGATCACCGCGCCGAGCGGCGCGTAGTAGGGGTAGTCGGCCGCTGTGCCGGGGATCTGCGGGGCGATCCAGTAGGCGAGCCCCGCGGCGAACGCCGTCTTCACGGCCAGCAGGAGGCGCGGCTGGGCGAGCAGCACGCGGGTCCAGTGCCCGACGGCGCGGGCGTCCCGGTCGAGGGTCGAGCGGCGGTCGGTCATGGCTCGATGATGCCAGCCGGCGGGCGTCGCCGCCGGGTCGTCGACCACGTACACTGATCGAACATCTGTTCGAACCGACCCGGCCGGGGGGTCTGAGCACGAGGCACCAGTCATGCGTTTCACCCATCTCCGCGTCGCGTCGTCTTTCAGCGCGCACTACGGCACCGCCCACCCGAAGACCCTCGTCGAGACCGTGGCCGAGCGACGGGCCGACGCCGCGGCGATCACCGACCGCGACGGGCTCTACGGGGCGATCCGGCACATCGGCGCGTGTCGTGCCGCGGGCGTCGACCCGATCGTGGGGGTGGAGCTGGGGTGCCGCGACGATCGGGCCGGTGCCGGTGCCGGCGGACGCGCTGGTGCTGCGGGCACGGGTGCCGGCGGAGGCGCTGGTGCTGCGGGCGCGGGTGCCGGCGGAGGAGCTGCCGGAGGCGCTGGTGCTGCGGGCGCGGGTGCTCCGGTCGATCGGATCGTCGTGCTGGCGCACGGGTCGATCGACGGCGGCGCTCCGGGTGCGGGGTGGGCGGCGCTCTGCCGGTTGATCAGCGCCGCGCACGGCCGGGCGACGCGGAAGGCGAGCGGCAGCGCGAACAGCGTGGCGACCATCGGCCGGTCGCGGGTGCGGGCGTTCGTCCAGGGCGAGTCGGGGCCCGCCGCGACCGTGCTGCTCGGCCCGGACTCCGACGTGGGTCGACTGGTGCAGGCGGGTCGGCACACCGAGGCGGCGGCGTCGCTGGCCGACTGGGCGGCCGAGCTGCCGGGCGGCGTGGTGGTCGAGGTCGTCTGCCATCTGACCGAGCCGGGCGAGAGCCGCAGCATCCGGCACGCGGCCCGCATGCTCGAGCTGGCCGACCACGTCGGGGTGCCGGCCGTGCTGACCAACGCCGTCCGCTACCTCGACCCCGATGAGGCGGTCACCGCCGACGTCCTCGACTCGGCGGGGCATCTCGCCGCCCTGGGCAGCTTCCGCCCGCAGCCGAACGCGCAGGCGTTCCTGAAGTCGGCCGATGCGATGCGCGCCGTCGCGCGGATGGTGACCGACGCCTCCTCGCTGCCTCGCAGCTCCGCCGACGAGATGCTGTCCGCGACCGAGCGGCTGGCCGACCGGTGCCGACTCGACCCCGCCGCCGATCTGGGCTGGGGTCGGCCGAAGGTCCCCGAGCCGAGTGCGATCGGAGTCGACGGCGATCCCGACCAGGTGCTGTTCCGCCGGGCGGAGGCGGGGATCACCGAGCGGTTCGGCGACGCCGGTCGCGCTCTGCGCGAGAAGGTCGACGAGCGCATGCGCTACGAGCTCGGCATCATCACGGGGTTCGGCTTCGCCGGGTACTTCCTGACCGTGGCCGACGTGTCGAAGCTGATGCGCGACATGAGGGTGCGGAACGCCGCACGCGGGTCGGGGGCGGGCAGCCTCGTCACCTATCTGCTGCGGATCTCGAACGTCGATCCGATCGAGCACGATCTGCTGTTCGAGAGGTTCCTCGGCAACAAGCGGGAGACGCTCCCCGACATCGACATCGACGTCGAGTCGGCGAGGCGGCACGAGGTCTACCGGGCGATCTTCGACCGGTACGGCAGCAACCGGGTGACCCTCATGTCGATGCAGTCGACCTACCGGGGGCGAGGCGCCGTCCGTGACGCCGGTCTGGCGCTCGGTCTCGACGACGAGCAGATCGACCTCGTCGCCAAGAACGTCTGGCGCTCGAACGCCCGCGACCTGCGGACGGCCCTGGCCGAGAAGCCCGAGCTGCGCGAGATCGCCGAGCTGGCCCGCAGCGACGGGCAGATCGACCTGCTGGTCGATCTCAGCGAGCGACTCGACCGGCTGCCGCGGCACATCTCGATGCATCCGTGCGGGGTGATCCTCGGCGACTCCGGTCTGCTCAGCATGACGCCGGTCCAGCCGAGCGGCATCGGTCTGCCGATGAGCCAGTTCGACAAGCACGACATGAACGACGCCGGTCTGCTGAAGCTCGACGTGCTGGGGGTGCGCATGCAGAGCACGCTGGCGTACGCGCTCGACGAGATCGAGCGCGTGAACGGCTCGAGGGCCGCGGTGGCCGGTGCGCTGCCGGTGGACGCACGGTACGTGAACAGGGAGGGGCGGATCGAGCTCGACGAGATCCCGCACGACGACGAGCCGACGTTCGCGGCGATCAGGACGACGCACACGCTCGGCATGTTCCAGATCGAGAGCCCGGGGCAGCGCGAGCTGATCGGCAAGATGCAGCCCGACCGCTACTCCGACCTCATCGCCGACATCTCCCTGTTCCGCCCCGGGCCGATGAAGGGCAACATGATCGTGCCGTTCCTCGACACGAAGCACGGGTTCCAGCATCCCGACTACATCCACCCGAGCTTCGCGGGGTTCCTCGACGACAGCTACGGAGTCGTGATCTACCACGAGCACGTCCTGCGGATCCTCGAGGCGACGATGCAGGTGAGCCTCGCCGAGGCCGACGAGATCCGACGTCACATGGGCAAGGGCGACGACGACGCCCTCGAGGCGACGTTCCGCGCCCGCACCCGGGCCAACGTCGACCCCGAGACCGGGCTGCGCCGCTACGACGACGCCGACGTCGACCGCATCTGGGCCGTGCTGAAGGGCTTCGGATCGTTCGGCTTCTGCAAGGCGCACGGTGCCGCCTTCGCCCTGCCCACGTACCAGAGCGCATGGCTGAAGACGCACTACCCGGCCGAGTTCCTCGCCGGCATCCTGACCCACGATCCCGGCATGTACCCGAAGCGGCTGCTCCTGACCGAGGCGCGGCGGATGGGCATCCCGGTGCTGCCGCTCGACGTCAACGCCTCGACCGACGTCTACCGCGTCGAACGACTGCGCGCACCCGCCACCCCGATCGCGCCGACTCGCACCGGCGACCTCGGCATCCGGCTGTCGCTCGTCGACGTGCACGGCATCAGCGACGCCGAGCTCGCCCGGGTCGTCGTGGGTCGCCCGTACGAATCGATCACCGACTTCTGGCAGCGGGCGACACCGTCGCGGTCGTTGTTCGAGCGACTCGCCCAGGTCGGGGCGCTCGACTCGCTCGCCGGCCCGGGGCGGACGAGGGGCGATGTCCTGGCCAGGGTGCGCGCGCTGACCGGCAGGTCGTCGCGGCCCCGGGCGGCCGACGTCGAGAACCAGCTCGACTTCGTCGTCGACGACTCCGACACCGTGCCCACCGGCACCCCCGACGTCGGAGTCCGCGACCGGGTGAGCGACGAGCTCGACATCCTGTCGATGGAGGTCAGCGAGCACGTCATCGAGAGCTACCGTCCGATGCTCGACGACCTCGGCGTCGTCCGGGCCGCCGACCTGCGCGACCACTGGAACGGCACGACCGTCCTCGTGGCCGGCATCCGCATCGCCACCCAGACCCCGCCGATGCGCAGCGGTCGGCGCGTCGTGTTCATCAGCCTCGACGACGGCAGCGGCGTCTCCGACTCGACGTTCTTCGACGAGGCGCAGCAGCGCGCCGGCTCCCTCCTGTTCGGCACGCAGCTCATGCTGATCCAGGGCCGCACCCGTCGCACCGGCGAGCGGGGGATCTCGCTCGAGGCCGACGACGCCTGGGATCTCAAGACGATGTGGCGGGAGTGGAGCGCGACCCGCGCCTCCTCGGCCGCCGGTCTCGACGCCGTCGACGTCGGCGCCTGACCCGCGCGTCGGCAACTCCTCCTCCCTGCCGCCCGGCCGCACCGGACGTCGGCGTGTCGCGGCCCGGCGCGACACCGGACAGGAGTTGCCGACCGGGCGTGCGTAGGGTGGCGGCATGAGCGAGCAGCACGCGAAGGGCACCTACGTCGAGCCCGGCCAGGAGTACACCCGCGACACCAACTACATCGAGGACCGCATCACGCGCGACGCCGCCGACGGCTGGCCCGTCGAGTCGGGCCGCTACCGCCTCGTCGCGGCGCGGGCCTGCCCCTGGGCGAACCGCAGCGTCATCTCACGCCGACTGCTCGGCCTCGAAGACGCCATCTCGCTGGGACTGCCCGGCCCGACGCACGACGCCCGCAGCTGGACCTTCGATCTGGACCCCGACGGGCGCGACCCCGTCCTCGGCATCGAGCGCCTCCAAGAGGCCTTCTTCGCGCGCACGCCCGACTACCCGCGCGGCATCACGGTGCCGGCGATCGTCGACGTGCCGAGCGGCAAGGTCGTCACGAACGACTTCCCGCAGATCACCCTCGACTTCGCCACCGAGTGGACGGACCTCCACCGCGACGGCGCACCCGACCTCTACCCCGAGCACCTGCGCGCCGAGATCGACGAGGTGAACGCCGTGGTCTTCCGCGACGTGAACAACGGCGTCTACCGTGCCGGTTTCGCCGGGTCGCAGAAGAGCTACGAGCGCGCCTACCGCACCCTCTTCGAGCGACTCGACTGGCTGTCCGAGCGACTGACCGATCAGCGGTTCCTGGTCGGCGACACGATCACCGAGGCCGACATCCGCCTCTTCACGACCCTCGCCCGCTTCGACGCGGTCTACCACGGCCACTTCAAGTGCAATCGGAACAAGCTCACCGAGATGCCCGTGCTCTGGGCCTACGCCCGCGATCTGTTCCAGACCCCCGGATTCGGCGACACGATCGACTTCGACCAGATCAAGAAGCACTACTACATCGTGCACAGCGACATCAATCCGACCGGCATCGTCCCCGCCGGGCCCGACCCGTCGGGCTGGCTGACCGCGCACGGTCGCGAGGAGCTCGGCGGACGGCCCTTCGGCGACGGCACTCCCCCGGCGCCGCCCCGTGCCGGCGAAGAGGTGCCCCCGCTCGTCGTCTCGTGATCGGGCCCGTCGCCCGCCTCGAGGGCATCCGCGACGATGCCCTCTCGCTCGCCGAGCGCCTCCGCAGCGACATGGAGGCGGTGGCCGAGGCCCGCGAGTCCGCGAACGTTGACGACGAGCACGACCCCGAGGGCTCGACGATCGCGTACGAGAGGTCGCAGCTCGACGCCATCCGCCGGTCGGCGCTCGACCGGGCGGACGACGCGCGCTCCGCTCTCGAGCGCCTCGCCGCGGGGACCTTCGGCCGCTGCGAGCGCTGCTCGGCGCGCATCGGGGAGGCCCGGCTCGACGCCCGGCCGACCGCTCGACTCTGCATCGACTGCGCGCGCTGACCCGCGCCTCCTGCCGAGCCGAGGAGGCGCGGGTCGGCTGCCGTCCGCCCCTCCCGGAGTCGTCTCCCTAAGCTGGTCGGTGCCCGGGCCCTCGCCCGAGCACGGATTCGGTCGAAGGAGACGGAATGAGAATCGACAGCGCCGATGTGATCGTCACGAGCCCCGATCGCAACTTCGTGACACTGAAGCTGACGACCGACGAGGGGATCACCGGACTCGGCGACGCCACGCTGAACGGCCGGGAGCTCGCCGTCGTCGCGTATCTCACCGAGCACGTCGTCCCCCTCCTCGTCGGACGGGACCCCGCCCGCATCGAGGACACCTGGCAGTTCCTGTACCGCAGCGCGTACTGGCGCCGGGGGCCGGTGACGATGGCGGCGATCGCCGCCGTCGACGTCGCCCTCTGGGACATCAAGGCGAAGACCGCCGGCATGCCGCTCTACCAGCTGCTCGGCGGCGCCTCCCGGACAGGGCTGCTGACCTACGGGCACGCCTCCGGCAAGGACCTCGAGGAGCTCTTCGACAGCATCCGGGATCACCAGGAGCAGGGGTACAAGGCGATCCGGGTGCAGACCGGAGTGCCCGGGCTGAAGTCGATCTACGGCATCGCGTCCAACGCGACCTTCGACGCCAACACCGGCGTCCGCTACGACCACGAGCCCGCTCAACGGGGTGCGCTGCCGAACGAGGAGGACTGGGACACCCGCTCGTATCTGCGTCACGTCCCCACCGTCTTCGAGGCGGTCCGCAACGAGTTCGGCCCCGAGATCCCCCTCCTGCACGATGGGCACCACCGCATGACGCCGATCCAGGCGGCCTCCCTCGGAAAGAGCCTCGAGCCGTACGACCTCTTCTGGCTCGAGGACGTCACCCCGGCCGAGAACCCCGAGGCCCTCCGCCTCGTCCGCCAGCACACGACGACGCCTCTGGCGATCGGCGAGATCTTCAACACCGTGTGGGACTACCAGCAGATCGTCCGCGAGCAGCTGATCGACTACGTGCGGAGCGCCGTGACCCACACCGGCGGCATCACGCATCTCAAACGGGTTCTCGAATATGCGGCGCAATACCAGATCAAGTCGGGCATGCACGGCCCGACGGACATCTCGCCCGTCGGGATGGCCGCCGCGATGCACCTCGGTCTCTCGATCCACAATTTCGGGATCCAGGAGTACATGAAGCACGGTGCGCGCACCGATCTGGTCTTCGACCAGGGATTCACCTTCGTCGACGGCATGCTGCACCCGGGTGATCGACCCGGCATCGGAGTCGAGCTCGACGTCGACGAGGCCGGCCGGTATCCGTACGAGAAGGCCTATCTGCCGTACAACCGGCTGGCCGATGGCACGGTGCACGACTGGTGAACCGGAGAGATCGCACCCTCTCGGAAGGACATATGCGAATATTCCATCGCCCCTGATAAAGCGAACGGCTCGTCGAATACGTCATTGTTCAGTGGATTCGTGAGAAAAGCTCCAGGTGCGATTAGCGCGGAAATAAGCCATAGTGAATCCGATAAGTCGCCTCTGTGATTTGTCTAATCGCCGAACAAAGGATTCCCGTGGCCCAGAAGACCTTTATCCAACTCGTCGACGATCTCGACGGCTCGCCCATCGCCGACGGCGAGGGCCGCACTCTGACCTTCTCCCTCGACGGCGCCACGTACGAGATCGATCTGCACGACTCGCATGTCGACGAGCTCACCTCCGCGCTCTCGCCGTTCCTCTCCGCCGGCCGCCGGACGGGGCGGAAGCAGACCCCGAGCCGGGGCCCCGCCGGCAAGTCGAACCCGGCGGAGCTGCAGGCGATCCGCGAGTGGGCGCGCGCGAACGGCCACGAGGTGTCCGATCGCGGCCGCGTCTCGGGTTCGGTCCGCGAGGCCTACGACGCCGCTCACTGATCCACCGGGGGCGCCGGCGGCCGGGTGGCGACCACCGGCCGCCGGCGCTCCCGTCTACGGGGTGGTCGGGCGGGGCAGAGCGTAGACGCCGTGACCCACGCGTTCGACTCGACCCTGCCTGGTCAGCACGCTGAGCGTGGAGAGCACGCTGCTCCGCCGGTAGTCGGGCAGAGCCGCCGCGATCTCCGTCGTGCGGAGCTCGCCCGCCCGCAGCATCTCGGGGATGCGGTCGGCCAGCGAGTCGCCCGCACCGGCCCCCTCGGGACCGGGCGAGTCCGAACCGCTCCCGTGCGCCTCCTGCAGGTACTCCGCCCTGGCGAGGTCGACGCCCTCGGCCGACACGCGACTCGACGCCCCGTCGGAGCCGGACGCCTGCGCGTAGGGCGCCAGCGTCAGCGAGCGCCCCACCCGGGCGTACACGGCGGACGGGCTGGTGCCCTGATGCTCGGCGATCTCGGGGTACGAGGCGCCGCCCAGCAGCAGCACGGCCTCGCCCTCGAGCCCCAGCCACTGGCCCAGGCTCGCGATCTCCCAGCCGGCCGTGGTGACGGCGGAGCCCCACACCTCGATGTCGTCGGCGTGCTCGGTCGTGATGCGTCGCAGGTCCTCCAGCAGGTCGACGAGGCGCTCTCGGGCGTCGTCGACGATCTCGGCGGTGAACTGAGGCGGCCGGCGAAGTTTGATCGGTCGTGACATTTGTGAAAGACTATCCAAGTTGCCCTCGTGGCACCACGACGTCGCTCGGCAGTCCGGGCGTCACACCCCCTCACTTTGGAGTTCCCATGGCTTTCGCAATCGTGCGCGCCGGTGGCCGTCAGGAGAAGGTCGAGGTCGGAACGATTCTGACCGTCGACCGCCTCAAGGCCTCCACCGCAGACACCGTCTCGTTCGTCCCCGTCCTGCACGTCGACGGCGACACGATCCTCTCGGGCGACGACCTGGGCAAGGTGACCGTCGAGGGCGAGGTCCTGAACGACCTCCGCGGCCCGAAGATCGTCATCCAGAACTACAAGAACAAGACCGGGTACAAGCGTCGCATGGGCTTCCGTGCCGACCTCACCCGCGTCAAGATCACCTCGATCACGACCAAGTAGCACTGTAGAAGATCAGGAGCTGACAGCACATGGCACACAAAAAGGGCGCATCGTCCACCCGTAACGGCCGCGACTCGAACGCCCAGCGCCTCGGCGTGAAGCGCTTCGGCGGCCAGGTCGTCCTCGCCGGCGAGATCATCGTCCGCCAGCGCGGCACCCACTTCCACCCCGGCGCCAACGTCGGCCGCGGCGG
>Ga0265797_10004565_pt1 | contig 21029 bp, 22 predicted proteins | sample P2T30metagenome_FD_192433 | JGI IMG/M metagenome (GOLD analysis project Ga0265797, IMG submission 192433) | Plant litter microbial communities from East Loma Ridge, Irvine, California - P2 T30 | ecosystem: Environmental > Terrestrial > Plant litter > Unclassified | place: USA: California...
TAAGGACGCAATTACTAAAAGTAATATCTATGGAGCCTTTTAAGGTGCTGGCTTGGTTCCACTTAACGCAGAGGCAGTAATATTAAAGCTTAACGTCCGCCTGCGTACACCCACACCACCTACTATTAACGACACGCCCTAGGTGTCAAAAAACCCCTAGTAATACCCTAGAATTTAGGTCGCAATGAACGCTGATTTAAGAGAGAATTCAAAGGCATGTTAATAGCTCGCCTTCCTTAATAGTTGAGGCAGTTAAAAAGCTCGCCAAAGGCGCAGAGATGATAGCGCATTCTGTGGTGTTGATAAGCAACTAAGTCAAGGAGCTTCAGGCAGCTAACAAGGCCGCCTCACGCCGTAAGGCGCGCAAGAGAAAGCGCGTACAGGCTGAGGGTACCCTTACAGCTAGAGAGGGCGTGCGTTTAACTACCTTAAAGGAGTTTAGGGCGCGTTGTAATAGGAAGAAGGCGAAGAAAAGAGTGCGCGTTAAGGCAGGTGAGCCTAGCCAACGACGCTGTGGACGCTGCGGCAAGGCAGGACATAACGCACGCACGTGTAGGCAAGAAGCAGCGATAGATTTGGAGTAGAATAGCCTATTGCGATTATCTATAATAGTCCTGGATAGTGCTATATTATTGTGTACAGTCGTAGTTTTGATAGGGTCTTGGCAGAGTGATCAGCTCGCTTGTGAGGTACGTTAACTTTAGAAATACTTAATAGAATTCTATTTAAAAATTACCACTAAGCTGCAAGTATAGAAACATAACAACTCTATAATATCTAAGCGCTAGCTTACGTGATTATAGAGTTATTAAGTAGAAACAAAAAAACAGATATTATTTTAGCGGATTTCTTTATATCTTAAGATATAGATCAGCTAACGCTTAGTAATCTTAAAGATAGAAAGCTTTTCTACATATAAATCCTATATTAAATTTCTATAGAATTCTATTAACTAGTTCAAGGGTTATAAGACTTGATTTTCTTGATTTTCCCTAGTAAATTCCGCTAGCCGACTCGCCCAGGTAGCCGACTCGCATAGGAAACACATTGACGTTAATATATAAGAAGATAAAGAAGAGTAGACTTAGGTAGTGATAGTAAGGTAGATAAGAAGGTAGTTAGTAATAAGTAACTAGACACCAAATATAGGCTAGATATGTAGGATAGTAGCTAAGAAACTTAATACTAAGTTTTCTATATAACTGTCACGCCCCTTTGGCACACCGATTAGATGGAGCTTCCGGAGACCCATCGGGCTGGCCTCGGGTCACGTGTGGCCCCGTATATATACCCCAAGTAGATCCTTATTCGAGTCCCTTAAGGATTCGTCTTACTTTAATACTACTTAGTATACTTATCCTTTTAACTCCTACCTACAACCCCTTACAATAACTTTCTTAATTAAGTTTTAAGTCTATCTAGTTTACAAGCTAGCTAATACTCTATAGCTAATTAAGCTATCTAGCTAGCTAAAGGCCCTATAAATTGCTAAGCTAGCTAGCTGGATTATTAACAATTATGTAGTTAACAGCAGAGCATCGGCGCCGCAAAGACTAGATTTCAAACCGCCTAGTTTGCGGCGGTCGACGAACGAGCTTCTTCCCTAACGACCAACATATATTCCCACAAGTCTCCTGGCTCTGTTACAAGGGAAAGGGAAAGCGCGATGTCCGCGATAAGACGTGGCGGAGATCCTTGATGCACTCAGCGCGTCAGCGCCTTTGTAGTTTGAGGAGCAAGAATTGTCGTGGCGTGAACAGCTACACCAGGCTGCATCAAAAATGGATGTTGACGAATCACACACATCATGCTCTGCATCTTCCCACACCCCAATTCTCCCAACAACACTCGCTCACAAAACTCGCCCCGAACGCCCCAAGCCAATATTCTAGCTACCTCCGAGTCAGCCCAAGACATCACCATGAGAGGCGTACAAGAAGACGACACCTCACCTATTCAACCGCGCCCTCCTCAGTCAGATGCCTCGATTCGAGGCTCATACAATGAAGGCAACACACCCATCCAATTCCGTATTTATCCCTCGGATGCCTTAATTCAAGACTTATACAAAGACAATGTCGTGCCTATGCTAAGCGACAGCGACAGCGACTCAGACGAGGATGCAGACCGCAACAAGTCCACCGTTTTCCCCATGAAGTATGTATGGGACACCGAGGTAGCTTCCAATCTCGGCAACTCTTGTGTAGATGCGGAAGAGCAGGAGATGATGGAAGAAGCCATGGCACTCGTCGTCCCAGGCTACAAGGTGCCTATTACAGGCAGAATTTCTGGCGCTCGTGTTGGTCTCTGCTACTAGGCTAGATTCGATGCCTAATTTGACGTGGATGTTCGACTCTCGCTGGAGCACATGATGTGGCAGTGGCTGTACGGAGATGACTTTACCATCCGCCCGTGACGTTACTCCAAAGATGCCCCGTCAAAAGCCTACATCGACAGCCTTGGATGCCTCCTCCAGAATGATAAGAGCACCAAAAAGACTAAGTCCGCTGAGCTCTCGGTAGGAGCTGCGAAAAGTTCGAGAGTTTGGAAATTCCAGTTGTTCGGCTCATGGCGTTAAGCCTTCGTCCTTCGTACTCCGAGTGGGCAGAGATAGTGAGGCATAAACACACAAACATCGGCGACGTGGAGACAAGCCATCTCTGCCATCTATCCTTCTGCGATAACACCGTGCACTGCACATTAGAGGGCGGCAATTTGAAACGGAATCGTAACATCTGTCGTAACAAAGTCTACGCCTCAATGACGCCCACTTACGCACATGCATCGCTGTCGTTTGATGATCTCGTCCAAAAGGCTAGGAACGAATGCCCACACAAACCGAAGTGCTTCTCCGTCACCTGTAGCGACCTTACCACTGTCATTCAGGCGAAGGTAGATAACTTTGAAAAGCTGAAAGATTGGCTTTCGTCTGCTCAGGGCAACTCAAAGTACTCGGGCGAGAAATTAGTACTAAAGTAAGACATATTCTTGAAGTTATAACTACTTCAAAGTACATATATACTAGACTAGCCTAATAAGTCTGTAGGAGCTCTACTTAGGTAGGTCACCTAAAACAAGTATAATATAATATTTAAGACAAGAAAGAGAGGAGGTAAATACCCCGTTATTTCTAGGACCTTTGTATAGTATGAGGCAGAGATAGCAGAGACACTGTTGGTTATTATGTATAAACTACGCAGACTTTGCAGCGGCAATAATAACATCTGAAGCCTTTTCCGCTAACATGTAAAGTGGGAGGGCAAGGTAAGTACCCGGTATCTTGGGGAACGAGGATGCGTCAACAACGCGAAGATTATCGATACCGCGGACCTTCAAATCAGTGTCTAGGACGGCTTTCTCGTCGTGGTCGGCGCCGATAGGACACGTGCAAGAAGCATGATGCCCCCATGCTTCGTACTTGGCGAAGGTTTTCCACTGCTCATCTGTCTGAACTTGCTCACCGGGCCACACTTCGTTGAACTTGCCGTTAAGAGGGACGAGGTCCTTGAATACCTGGCGACCGTACTTCATACCCTCGATCAAAGCGTCCAAGTCCTCATCGCCACCAACATCGAAATTACGCTTGCGGATTTCAGGGACGTCTTGAGGGTCAGCACTCCGGAGAGTGACAGTACCAGCAGTGTTGCGCGCCTCCGCCTTGAGTGTGAGCCAGGTCCAGTGGTTTTGGCCGTTCGTAGCATTCTTGAAGTAGTCGGGGTAGTAACCGTTGAAGTATGCAGGCCAGCCGGCAATGAGGAGGTCGGCGTTACCATTAGCAGAGCTCTCGGTCTTTTTGGTGATGGCCAGAGCGACACCGTTGGTGGCGTAAACGCCCTTTCCGATTCCAAGGGGCAGATCTTCCCACTTCTCTAGGCATGGATCGTGGTCCCCTTCGAGGAACGTACAGCCATTCAATAGTGAGATTTTGCTGGGTGCTTGACCGACCACCGGGACTTCATAGCGGTCTTGCAGGTTCGTACCGACACCAGGAAGATCCTTCACGACTGTGATGTTGAATTGGTCGAGCTCAGCCTTAGGTCCGACGCCGGAGAGCTTCAAGATCTGAGGCGAGTTAAAGGCGCCAGCAGACAGAATGACCTCGCGGGTGGCAGCGACGGTCCCTGGGGTGCCTTTACCTGAGACGGCTCCAGATTGACGACGAGGATCCGCACCATAGAGTGATCGACCAGTCAGGAAGTCAACGCCAGTAGCCTTGGGCTTGTCGCTACCCTCAGCGAACTTGACGCTAGTAACGAGCGTGTTCAGTTGAATATCGAGATGATACTTGCGACGACCGCTACTGTCCTTCGCGTCCATAACTTGGTGGAGGAAGTCGACCGGGCCGGCGCGCTTGTACTCCGGAATCTTCATGGCGAGGGGGACCTGCCACAAACCTTCTGCCGAATCACGGGAAGAGCTTGGGTTGTTAATGTCGCGAAGCAGGACTTGACTCAGGCCACCGACCGTGGTAAGAAGTCCCTGAAGAATGCCTTTGCCCATTGCAGTAGCAGCAGCCAGAACAAGGGAAATGACCTTGAGATCTTGCACAATCAGGGTCAGATCCGTCAAAGAGGTCTCAAGCCATCCGTTGAAGCCATGACCGGCTACGCTGCTGGGCAAGTAGCGAGACTTCTCTAATCGCTCGTAGTATTTACGCATGTTATTCGGTGCCCAGGACTCATCGCCGGTAATGCGCTGGATGTACTGCCAGTCGCTGTTGTATGGCACTAGAGTCAAATTGGCGAAGTCAGTGCTGATCTTGTATCTGGATCGTACATACAGAGGCGTTCGTATCGAAATCACCCAGCTTTGGCGCTCAGTGCGTCCTGGAGGTCGATACAATAGATACGAGCGCCTTTGGATCTAACGTACAGATTGTGATCAGGGCGTTGTGGCTAGTGCAGCCACCAAGAGATCCGACACGCGGGTACAGGACACCCAAGGGCTTCGCGTCCGCAGGCGGGCTGGGTCCTGTGTAGCGTCCTCCATTGGTCAATTCGTAGGTAAGTTTGGTGTCTTTCTTCATCTCTTCTTCGTCGTCGAAGTGCTTCACGAAAAAGTCCCATCTCATCGGCTCGTACTCGCTAGCAACGGCATGCAGTGCAGGTACGTTGTACTGCGTCGTGTTGGTCTGGTCGTTGCCGGCCTCCAGCAGGAGGACTTTGTAGCCTGCAAGAGCAAGTCTGGCAGCGAGAGGTGAACCGCCGGCTCCCGAGCCTACGACGACATACTCGTAGTCTTCAAGAGTTGTGACGCTCTCAGAGCTATCGAGAGCCCGCTTCACATTGACGCCATAGAATGGGGTGTGCTCTGCACCATCTCTGTTATAAAAATCAGTATAGTCAGTCATGAAGGGGATTTCTAGAACTCGTCACATACATAATGCGCGCAGTCACGAAAGAGCTCAGCAGGGAGACAAGTGTGAAGGCCTTGAGAACAACCATGTCGGCGCAGTATAATTGAGACTCGTAAAATGACAGAAGCCGGAAGCGTACAATTGTTCGAACGACCCTGGCGGGTATGATCAAGAGCGATGCAGAGAGCGGGAAGTGAAGGATCATAATGCGTGTCTTATATTGGCAGGTAGTCGAAAAAGGTAACGGCAGAATGTATTACAGGGAACGACTGGTGGTGATTGGGATCATCAGACGAATGCTTCTTCGGTTTGCATCGTAAGGGTGGCAGCTACCCGGAAAGTGGGCCTGCGCATCTTGCCTGATCCAGCACGCACTGCGCACGGGCGACCCACCGTGGTACAACGCGACTCGAGGAGACATCTGAATTGACCGCTTCTCAACCGCGCTTCTTGCTCAAAGATCCTGCAGTTCTAAATTGGTCGCCTGTACTCCGTATTCGGGATGCAAACGTTGTGGTGCTCTCCTTACACCAACAACACGACGCGCCATGCACGAACTGGACCACCTCTTATGAAGATAGACATGCAAATGCATGGGGTATGGGGTATGGGAGGAATTGCTCGCTACATTGGGCATCGGTGATTTTTGCCATGTTCCGCCCCATCCTTGCTTGCGCATGACTGACGCGGCAAAGGTCCCAATTACGACCCATGTATCATCTTCACCCTGTTCACGCATCCTTTACTGCACACCTTACTCGTAGGCAAGGTGCAGGTACATGACCCCGATACTGATGCTGCGTTTTAATCGGCCCTTATGGGGCGGTGTCCTTCCCCGTTTCTTGGTAATTCGAACCTATCAACAATCTTCTGATGGCCCCATCGTCGACTATGGTTGCTGCATCCATCGGATGAACATCGGTAGATACTTTGCTGTCACACAACGAGCTTTGGATTTGAAGTGCTGTGCCACCCAAGCTTGTGGAGCACGTGAGGCGTGCTGGTTACTCTGACTTTGCCTGTTGGCAGTTTCACCAATCGAGTTCGACTACTTTCATTTCGCTCATTGCATTCAGTTCCTACCTCATTGATCTTTACCTGGGAGGACCATGAGATTGTGGAGTGCGTTGATCGGGCTGTCAGCTTTTGTTGCTTCAGTACAAGCCCAAACCGCGCTTCTAGACCTGGCACAGAAGTTGCCACACTGTTCCGTATGTTGTAATCTGTTGCTGTTGCGACATTTAATTTCTTTAGCATCAAAAGGCTGACTCGGTTGAATAGCGTGCTTGCTTTGCCAAAGAAGTGCCCAAGTCTACGTGCGCGAACAACCTCACTTCGCAATGTTTGTGTACAAATGTCGCTCTTAATGCAGCTGTGGCTATGTGTGCCCGAAAAACTTGCACCGTCTTCGAAACTCTGCGTAAGTGATTAATCACAGCCGAAGTATTTGATCAGAAGCTGACAAGAGCTATAGAGACTAAGAATGTCAGCGATCGAGGCTGCGGCGTACCTATCAGGGACAAAAGCGAGAAGTTCCTCGTCATTGGTATTGCTGGAGCCGCAATTGCTGTCCTCTCTTTTGCTTTGCGAATGGCAGCTAGTCTGGGCAAGCGTGGTCGACAAGTGTCATGGGACGACGCAACCATGGGGCTCGTCGTTCTACTCGCCATTCCTCCCGCTGTATTCACTCCTTTTCGTAAGTATAATGACATGTTCAATGAAGAATGGGTCTCTGACAGATTGCTAGTGGTGAAGAATGGCCTAGGACGGGACATATGGACATTACAGCCTGAGCAGATCACGAATGTCCTCTTTTACTACTACCTGGGGGAGATCTTCTACGTGGTCGCTCTTGGACTATCCAAAGTCTCGATCCTCTTCCTCTACCTCCGCGTCTTCCCGGCCAAGAGCTTTCGCATGCTCACCTTTATCGTCATGGGACTATCAGCAGCGTATACGCTCGCATTTTTTATCGTAACCACCTGGCAATGTCTACCCGTCAGCCTTGCGTGGACTCAATGGGACGGTCTTCAAGAGGGTACCTGCAACGACATACACTTGCAAGGATGGATCGCTGCGGCTATTAACATTGCACTGGACGCGGTGGTCATGATTCTTCCGCTGAGGCACTTGGCTACCCTCAATATGAGCTTAAAGAAGAAGCTCATGGTAGTATCAATGTTCTCGGTCGGTATCTTTGTCGTTGTCGTCTCGGCCATCCGGCTTTATTCCCTCGTTCATTTCGCCAATACGCAAAACATCACCTGGAACTACGTCGACGCCGGCTTTTGGAGCTTAATTGAGATCGATGTCTCCATAGTATGTGGTTGTATGCCTGCCCATCGATTTTTGATCGCCCGGGCCTGGCCAAAGACGCGAACAACGCTCGACTCTGGCAATAACATATCGGCAAGGCAATCGAAACTTGCAAGTAACATTGAGCTGGGGGCTCCCACGGCTGACAAGTTGTCCCGTATTTCGATCAAACCCAAAGCAAGCGATGAAAGAGACTTCGTTCCATTGGTTGATGTCGACAGCAACAATGCTCATGCTATTTCAACGGGGAAACTGCAACCTGAACCCACAACGTCAAGCTGGATCACGCGAACTTCTACAGTAGATATTCAACGTACCGAATATACGCCGGCAGACACAGGAGTACACGATCCCTCAAATGCTTGGAATATGCGCCAGCCGACGACTGGGAACAAACATTTCTAATCTGGCAGGGTGCAATTGGTTGCATATCCAGATCCGCAGGCACTGCAACCAAGACAGGAATGGTTACAATCTAGTAGACTTCGCGAAATATTTGGTAGTCAATGTTACCGCATTTCGTCGATCAACATCCATATCATTTCCCTCGACCAATATCGATATTCGTGTTCTTTCTGAGCCTATTGGTACTCGATCGTGCGCCAGCATCTAGCCTTCGTAGCCCTATAATCCCCTGCAGTAAGAGTGAAAGTATGCTTCTTATGTGAGACAGCATCGACACAAAGGCTAGTTTCCGCGCAAACATGGTGAAAATCGACGAGGGACTTGGAATACTCCATGAAATAACAGACCTACGGAAGTCGACAGGGAATGCAGTGGGCGATAATTTAGGGGCCGTGCATCGCAAAGGGATCAAGACAGAACACACGTGCGCGAGGAGGGCAGCATCTTGGCGTCAATGCTGGTGTACCTGGTGGGAAGATCCCGTGCATATCTGTCAACGGCTTAGCGCGGACGAGGGCGGACGAGGCGGGAGGACCGCATCACTGCTGCCGTATCTAATCCCATGCAAATAACCCCCTTCCAAGCTTTCGATGCATCCCCCGCACTGGCAAATGCTTTTATTCGCGACTCGTATATTTTAACGTGCATTCCTTGCACTACCGGTCGCTGCATCTACTCTAACTGAGTACCCGTGGTATTCATCAAATGATTAGGTAGCTAATGCGCTGCATCCAAAGTCCGTCTGGCGATTTTTCTGTGGCTTTCAGGATGCGATCGAAAATGAAATGGACCCGAACGTGAATGCACGCGCGCGGCGCACACGAGCCGTGTTTGCTGTCAACCCCATGTTGATCACCCTGGCCGCCCACGACTCAGTAGTCAGACCGAAAGGAGCGTGCCGTAAAGTGATGTTTGGACCACCATAGCGTTGAGTGTTCAACAGTCTTGCTGGAAACAGGGCAATGTGGAGAAAATCGGAAAGGATTGCGTTTCAAGACCGGGTACATGCACCGAATCCGTCCATCACGATGGTCGTCATCCTTCACACTCGCTGCGGTTGCTGAGACCCACCCGATACGCTACCATACCGCTACTCTTGTCCGAGATGTGATCGCCTCTGGCGGTGGCCGCGCTTGTCTTTCGAAGGTACCTGATATTCCTTGAACATGGCGTTGCTGTCTAGTCTAATTACTACAGGAGTATTGCGCACCGAGGTATCACTGTGTGAGCCCTGCATCCTTCTCACTCACTCCTGAAACCAAGATCGCACGTGGTTCGTACCGCTTGCCTCTGATCAGTTCCTCGTAGCAACTGCAGGTATTGCTTCATTCAAGGCCATCACTCTCTTTGTTGTTACGCATCTCTACCACTCATTCATTGCCTTACTCATTAATTCTTTACATGTTCTACTGTCTTGAGTTCCTCTGCGTCAACGAGGTCTCATCATGTTCTTCTCTGCTATCTGGCTCCCTTTGCTCTCGAGCGCTGCTCAAGTCAGCGCGTTTCCCGCCCTCAAACCCGGAAACCTTGGGGATATCACCACCGAGAGATTTGATGGAGCCATCAAAGCGGTAGAGAAGTTGCAAAAAGACAAGTGCTTCATGATCGACATCAAAAAGCCCGTTGATATCAGTGGGCAGCACGCTTTCAAAGCTCCCCGAGATCGTGACCGACGCGGTCCATGCCCTGGGTTGAATGCGCTCGCCAACCATGGATACATATCTCGAACCGGTATCACCAGTTTTGCAGAGGTGGTAACTGCCATCAATCGAGGTGCGTACTTTACGTTGTCACGTATGAGCGACAATTGGAGCGTCTTCGAGAAGTGCGCTGCCGTAATATGAGCTAGGGACTATGCCTAGCAGCCCTGTTGTAGCCATAATTGTACGTTTTTCGTTCGAATTCTCACGAGGCAGTACATTGATGTCGACACCTAAATCTGGTCACATGCTGACGTTCGTTGGTGTCCAGTAATGGGTATGGGTTTGGAGCTATCTCTCATTCTTGGTGTCATGGGTACAGTCTGGACGGGAAATCCGCTTTCCTTGAACCCGGGTTTCTCTATCGGAGGCACTACTCAAGACGATGGCTCAAGCAACATCCTTGGCAACGTGTTGGGTCTTCTTGGTATGATACACTTCCCATTCTCCCATCACATACACATGCTCACAAATTGGCAGGCAAACCTCGTGGTCTGCGTGGTGCTCACAACTGGCTTGAATCCGATGCATCGCTTACACGCGACGATCTATATGTTACCGGAAATGCTTGGACGATGAACATGACGCTGTTCCGCGAACTCCATGACACCGCGGACGAGCACGGTGTTATAACCATGGACGCTTTAGCGGAGCAGGCCGCCGCGCGCTGGAAGTATAGCATCGCACACAACCCTACGTTCTATTATGGGCCGGTGACCGGGATGATCAGTCGCAACGCTGGTATCCTGTTCCTCGGTCGTATCTTGTCCAATCATACCACGGAACACCCCGACGGTATCCTCACGCAGAACGTGCTGAAGAAGTTCTTCGCCGTTTATGAGAACGACCAGGGTCATATGGAGTACCGCGAAGGACATGAGACTATTCCAGAAAATTGGTATCGCAAGCCGGTTGAGTATGGCCTTGTTCCATTAAACCTGGACATCGTCGACTGGATTGGCAAGCAGCCTGAGCTGGGGAGGTGAGCAAGACTTCTTACCACTCCGACTGCAACGCTTGAATACTGATACTGGCAGCATCGGTGGCAACACTGGCACTGTCAACTCATTCGTCGGGCTCAACATGCAAGACATTACGGGCGGCGTAGTCAATGCACAATCGTTGCTCGAGGATAACAATCTTCTGTGCTTCGCGTTCCAGGTGATGAAGACCTTCCTACCGAACTCGCTTTCTCCGCTCTTTGCCACGCTTGAAGTTCCGATCAATCTGGTAGCGAACACCCTTAGCGTGCCGCTTCTGAGTCTCGCGTGTCCTGCTTGGGATGACATAGCCAAGGATGGAGAGCCGCTGTGGAACGTTATTCAGAAAGCATATGATGGCGCACGCAAAGCAGGGTCGAGCCTGTAAAAAGGGGAGCGACGGAGAGGATACCTAGATGTATATTTCTAGCGCGGCTGGTATCACTGCAGTGGACTACAATTATTATTGTAACGATAATACCCTTCCTGTAATCCATTTAAATTTCTTCAATCGCATGCAACTCTGGAGTACAATTGTAAACCAGACTACACATCGGAAAGTTCACTGTCTATACAATGCTCTTCCCATCTCCCTTTATCCTCTCCACATCCATCTCTAACGCGTGAAAAACATCGTCCCAGCACCGACCGCAAGCAATACAACAGCAAGAGCCACGAGCTCGAGTTTGCTGATCTCCTTGCCCACAGCAGCCTTCTTCTGGGCTTTCTTCCCGCCCTTCTTGCCGCACTTGCGGTTCTTCTTCTTCAGCTCGACCGCCTCGGTCGTGAACGCCAAGTCCTTGATGGTGTGATGCTTCTCGCCTGGCATCGGGGCGCTCACTTGGTGTTCCTCGTCATCGGTGATGTCGGTCGCCTGGGACGAAGCGGATGTTGACGTCTCGGTCGAAGTAGGCTCCTTCGATGACACCGATTCAGGTGTTGAAGGAGGCTGCATATCCTCAAGGATCTCTAGCTCCTCCATGTGCTCTAACTCCTGCACGATCTTGAGCTCCACAGGCGACTCGCTACCGAGTAGTATGATGTCGAGTTCAGCGCTCTCCGACGTCGGCGCAGCCTCCATGGTCACCTCAGGCTTGGTCGCGGGCTCTTCTACATCGGAAGCAGCTTGAGCGGTGGTTGCAGCCTGGCTATCCTCGGGTGAGGGCTCAGTCGCAGGTTCTTAGTCGGCAGACACAGCTTCAGCGATGGGTGCAGATGGCTTGGAAGGCTTGTTGACCTTCTTCCCGCCCTTCTTGCCGCGCTTGTTGCGCTTCTTTTTTGAGGACTCGGTGGCCTCTGAAACAGCCTTTTGCTTGCTGTCCTGAGCGACAACAGGCTCGTGAGTCGCCTCAGGCTGCCTGCTGGTCTCCGAGCCGCTGCTTGACTTCTGCTTCTTCTTCTTGCCCTTTCATGCGCCGACAGTCTTCCAGCCGCCATTGGTCAAAGGGTCAGACAGCTTCTGCGCTGCCTCTTTCTCATCGGCTGGTACACCATCTCCATCGACAGAAGTGCCACTGGAGACTTCAGGAGCTCCGACGTGGTCCTCTCGCACAGATCCAGACTCAACAGTCTCGCAAGTTGCCTCAGGCTTCTCGATCACATCAACGCTAGTCTCCGACAAGATGCGCATCTGCTCGATGCTCTTGGTGATGTGCGTCTCCGTGGCGAAAATCTCGCGGGCCGCCGCAGCCTTCTTCGACGCTGGCCTCTGAGCCGCTCCCGGACTTCTTGTTCTTACGCGCGCCAACAATCTGCCAACCGTCTTTGTCAGTTAGAGTGTCGTGTTTTTTACCGCCGTTACGCGGCTTGGTAGCCATCTTCTTGTTCTGTGCAGCGTGGCGCTCCTGCACCTGCTCTTGCTCGCTCGCAGTGATGGCGATTAGCGGGCCGCCGCCGAGAGCGGCGTAGGGGTTAGTGGAAGCCATGCTGGGAATCTTGGTGTCAAGGTTGTGCTGGATGTATCAGCGAGGATTTGGTCGTGAAGGTTGAAGTGTTGTTGAGGTTGCGCAAAGTCGACAAGAGAGAGAGAGAAAGGGAGCGAGGTTTGCAAATGACTTGCGAACAGCAACAGTGAGTTAGGGTTGAGTAAACGAGCCTAACTTTCACCTCTGTAGTTCCATGGTTCGCCATGCAGCATGTACGCGCTAAGTAGATCTCAACCACATAAAATCACGTCACGTGAGCCTACAAAGTGGCAAAGGTCCTTGAATGGCTCAAGGAATGAAAGTGGAGGTGGAAGACGGACAATTACAAAAATTACCTCGAGAATGATCTAGTATCGATACGCCGCATACGCGCATGGAGCCGCAAGAAACATAAATGCCCAGCATTGCCATACCTTGACTGCGGCGCCATGACAAAAGCAGCACGCAATGTCGCGATCATCCTAGAGACCCAGGAAAATGAAGTACGCATCTTTCAATAGTTACGAGGATCTATGGTAGCAAAGGTATCTGTTCGACCCAGATTGGTATCGCCGAGCCCTCCTGTTGCTGTAGCTTCCTCGCGCCGCGTATCATCTTCATCGCTCTCGCAATAATCTGTGTTACGGTGAACTTGCGCAGCACACCGGTCTCGCCACAATGAGCCCTGAAGATCCTATGGAAGACTTCCGGTCCTAACCACCGAGTCAGTAACAGCATCATTTTTGCGACGCAACACAACCTACCTGCATAATCTTCTAGGCCTTCGAGCAAAGTCACCTCCTCCTCTTTTGACCATTTTGCCTTCCCAACCTCCTTCAAGAATGAGGACGGTGGTGGGTTGACCCGCTCCACGAAAACCTCCAAACGTCTCATTGGACTACCGTTTGAGTCATTTTCCTCGAAGTTTCGAAAGTCGATAATCCCTAGCTTTGGCAATCTCATGTTCAAGTCGGGTTCAGTTTCGAGACGCGTCATGTGCAGATCTTGCCAGCGTTTATATCTCTTGTTCATGATGCGCTTGGCCTCGAATTGCCTCGTATCCTCTTCAATCCGCTCTTCATTTGTGCGTCTCATGTGTTCAGCTTGTCGACGAAGTTCTTCTCTACTCTCGAGCTGGCTCAAGTGCCTGTGGTAGATGTTGTAGACTTCGCGAAGCGGGACAATGAAATGTTGTCCGACGTCGCCGATCATCCTGTCGCCCTGATAACGCTGGATAGTCTTGACTTTCCAGCTCTTAATCGTCTGTTTGAGGTCCAGAATGTCGCGCATGAGTGGTGTAATGATGCGCATATACCTTGACGAATTCATAAAGTTTTCGTCCATGTCCCTCAAACCCTCGTACAATGATTGTAGAACTATAGCGAGCGAGCGGAAGACGTAGCCGAACATGTCCTTTTTAAGCGCCTTGCGAACTTTCTCTCCATCCTTGCCAAGTTCTCCGACTTGCTTCAAGACTTCCCGTACATCTTCAATGTTGTCAGCAACCTCCTCGATAGCCACGTCATTAGTATCGAGATGAGACGAGGTATTGACGCAGACGCGGTTGATGGTTGTACCGAGCTCAGTCTGGCAAGCGCCTTCTCTGTCATCGCGATCGAGAAATTCAAAGACACGCTCCATAGTACCTAACGGATACTTCGCTGTCGAAGGCTCTCCATCACCGTCTTCATCACCTTCAGATTCATGTCGTGGTGAGCTTACAGGCTTGGCACCGTGTGTGGACTTTGGCCGTCCTTTGAATGGTGCCACTGTTTCCTTTCCGCTTTTGGCACTGTGTTGTTTTCGTATCCCATTCGTTGACTGTGTTGGCTCTGCTTCTTCGATGGAATCGGTGACTAGTTCTTGCGGATGCTTGCGAGTCGTGCTAGCAGCTACACCTGCGCTGCCACTCCTTCGCGCAGGAATCTGTACTTGAGGGTTGGAGTTGACGGTCGATTTCTTGGGTCTTTCTCTCTTGAGCGCAGCTAGGCTCGAAACCTCTTCAGCTTCCTGGCTGGGGCTTGTATGCTTCTGTCCACGCCTCGCCTTTGTGGCTCTAACATGAGAGTCGAGGTCTTCTATCGACTTGCGCTTGGCGCTTGCCCGTGACGAACTGTCGTTGTCGACTGACTTCCGAGCTGTTGACCTTGTTGCTCTTGCAGTTGCGGGTAGCTGGGACCGCCGTTGCCGCCGGTTCTCAGCTTCAAGTAGCTCGTGATCTTGGGCCAGCTCAACTGTGGCGTGCTTCAAGCACCGGCCTTTTCCACCTGTTTCAGGCTTTGGGCGTTGACATTGTTCATAACCCTTACCTTCCTTGTACGTAACAGCTGAACATCTCGTATAGCGTTCGTTTGGGATCTGCACGTCGCCAGGATCGGACTCGCTCTCGCCGGGCTCATCGTCGTTATCGGCTCTATTCAGAGCTGAATGAAGCTGTGGCGGAAAGGAGCGTACTGGAGAATCCTGCTGTGAAGGCTGTTGTTGGTCGCCATCATCTCCCTCTTCTTGCTGGCTCGGCTCAGGCAAGTCCGACGACGGCACAACAGCATCACTATGCACCGCCGACGTCGGTGCTACCTTGTTCTTCTTCAAGATCTTCAGCGGCTTCTGATTCACTATCTCAGGCAACGTGAAAAGTCCCTTCTCAGGACTGCCCTCTGGTACCTCCCAGTCAGAGTTGCCGAAACGCCTGAGTGGTTTGCGCGGCTCCGTGAATCGGCCTGCCTTGGGGAGCTTGCCGTTACCAGTCTTCGGAGCTCTTCGCGGAGGGCTACTGTGACGGAAATTGTTGCGTGCGGCGTTGAGGAAGTTTGCGCCATGGACCGCGGCCCGCGCCGGTGGGCTGGACGTCATGGGCGCGATTGTTCGTGGTGCGTTTGGGGTCCTCGAGGCGGACGCGCCGTCTTCGAAGAGCAGCTGCTGCGTTGCGGCATCGAGGTCTGTAGTGGTATGGGACGAGGGTGGCGGAGGAGAAAGATCGTGAATTATTACTATGGAAGCATTAGTGTTGTTAACAAATAGCTGGGTTGGTCACTCACAGCCTTTGCGTGCAGCCTTGCTCAACCGCGCCATCGTGCGAAAGTGGATGACGGTCGCGATTGTCACCCGCACTGACCGAGGCTGTCGGGGGTGAACGTGTGGGACACAATTCGGGAGGCTGGCAGGGCTGAAGCCTGATGGACGGCAAGCGCGACTCGACGACGCGCTATCACATGTTCAATCCCCACCACTACAACACCACCACCACATATCATGGCATCTCAAAATGTAACGTCTGCAGTACCCACGCTGAGGACGCTGGACCCGAACGGAGGCAGCAGTTTTGTAGTACCGGCAAAACGCATCAACGATGGCGACGACGTCTCTTTCTTCCTTGCCAGCAAGGCGTATGCGGATATCATGACTTTCATTTTTCAGCTCAACACAGCTATGCTACCAAGAAGAAGAAGGGACGAGAAGACAGGCGCAGTGACAGCGAAGGAGTGGACGCTCAACGACGCCGAAGTACCATGCCCACCAGTCGCCCAAAAGCTCGCCAAGCTTCTCGAGACACTCACAGCCATCATCGACGAAGCACCACCCGACCCCGGACCCCGTCGATTCGGAAACGTGAGCTTCAGGACATGGTACGACTTGGTTCGGGAGCGCGTACCAGCCCTTCTCGACGAGTACCTACCGCAACAAGTCCTCGCATTCAAGTCAACCTCCGACGTCTCAGCAAAAGCAGAACTAGAAGCCTACCTCACCGGCAGCTTCGGCAGTTCGCAACGTCTCGACTACGGCACAGGCCACGAGCTCAGCTTTCTCGCCTTCCTCGGCTGCTTATGGAAGCTCGGCGCCTTCCCCACTTCGCGAGACGGAGACATTGAACGCGCACTAGTCTTGGGTGTCATTGAGCCCTACCTAGCCCTAATCCGCCGTCTGATACTCACATATACCCTGGAACCTGCCGGCTCACACGGCGTATGGGGCTTAGACGACCACGCCTTCCTCCCTTACATCTTTGGCAGCGCACAGTTCTCACCCGCCATCACCTGCCCCGCAGACGTCGCCGCAGAAGGCTCACTACCAGACGCACCTCACCCAGGAGACGTCGCCAAGCTGCCATCCGTTACACGCGAGAGAGGGCGAAACATGTACTTCAGCGCCATCGGCTTCATCTACGACGTCAAGAAAGGACCCTTCTGGGAGCACAGCCCCATCCTCTACGACATCTCCGGCGTGAAAGCCGGCTGGGCCAAGATCAACAAGGGCATGATCAAAATGTACAACGCTGAAGTCCTCTCCAAGTTTCCTGTTGTTCAGCACTTCCCCTTTGGAAGCCTGCTCGCGTGGGAAAAGGATCCGAATGCGAAAAGCATACATACTAGTGTGCACACGTCCAGTCAGCCAAAGTCTTCGACTGTGCCCAGCTCGACGAGCTCGACGTCGGCGTATTCGTCGCCGCGGCCGCAGCCTCAGCAGCAATTGCGGGATCACATGGCTGCAACTCCAGCGTTGCGCGATCCACTCGCTGGACCAGCAACGACTGCAGCGCCTTGGGCGAAACCTGCTACGTCAGCTCAACCCCCATTACGCGATCCGCTTGCAGGCTCTGCAACAACCACAGCTCCATGGGCGAAACCTGGTATGCCAGCACGTCCGGCTGCGGGGTCCAATGTACCGAGCGGTCCTAATCAGCCCACACAAGCGCCGTGGGCGAGCAGGACACATGCGCCACCGCCGCCCGGAGGAGGAACGCAGGCGCCGTGGGCGGATAAAAAGGCATGAGACTTTAGATAGATGACCATATTCGACAAAGTCGAGACAGCATACATAGCGTTGACATGAATATATCCATGACCTTTTCGCCCTCGGAGCAGCCTCAACTACCTACTATCAAGCCACATTCTCCATAACCCCCGCGCCCACTGTCCTCCCCCTCTCCCTCACTACAACCCTCATTCCCTCCTCAATCGGCAACTCCCTCTCCAGCACCACCACCACCCTTGCCACTTCCCCGGGTTTAACAATGCGCGGTCGTTTCTTGACCACCTCGCCCGTGAACTTGTTAAGCCTTGCGCTCAATGTCCGTATGCTCCCAGGGCTATTCAGCGTGCTGCGAAACACCTCAACCGGACACGGCAAGACGTGCTCGAACGCTAGTAACTTGCTGCTAAACGCTTTGACTAATTTGACAGGCGCGCTTGGTGGGCATACAATGTCGCCCTGGCGTAAGTGAACGGGATCGATGTCTGCGAGGTGCAGGGTAGGCATCTGGCCCGCAACGGCCCAGTCGACCACCTGATCCTGGACTTCGATAGCCTTGACGACCGCAGTCTCGTTAGCTGGAAGTGCGAGGATGACGTCGCCGACCTGAACAGTGCCGGAGTCGATACGCCCCGCGATACTTAGTGGGCTGCGCATGTCGCCACGGAACACGTCGGCGACAGAGAGGCGAAGGGCTTTGGTCATGTTGCGTGGTGGTAGATCGATGCGTTCGAGGGCTTCTAAGAGCGTAGGGCCGGTGTACCAGTCTGCGGCATGGTGGTCGAGTGGCTTGACTACATTATCGCCTGTGAGGCCAGCCAGTGGTATGAAACTTATGCGCTTCTCTGAGAAACTAGCTTCGGTGAGGAACGCAGTCATGCGCTTTGCTATCTCGTCGAAACGCGATTTGGACCATGCTATCGTGTCCATTTTGTTGACGGCGACGATGATGTGCTGCATACCCATACTACGTGCGATGAGGATGTGTTCTTTGGTCTGGCCTTTGAGGCCCGCTTCGAAGCTATTCGTGCTGGCGTCGATGACGAGGACGGGAAAGTCGGCTTGCGAGGAGCCGGAAATCATGTTGGGTATAAAGTCTTTGTGGCCGGGTGCGTCGAGGATCGTGAAGCGTGTGAGGTCTGTTTCGAAGTAGTTGGTTGCGATGTCGACGGTAACGCCGCGACTCCGCTCTTCGCTGGTCTCGTCCATGACCCAGGCGAGGGCGAAGGAGGATTTGCCGATGGTCTCGGCTTCTTTTCGGAGCTTGTCGATGGAGCGTTGGTCGATGACTTTCAGATCGTACAGTAAGCGGCCCATCAGCGTGCTCTTTCCGTGGTCGACGTGTCCTGGGTATGTTAGGCGTGGCTTTACAGGCACAGATGAGAGTCTAGAAGAAAGCACATATGAAAAATGGTCAGACATACCAACAACAACAAAATTGGCCATGCGCTTCGTGCCACTCTTTTCAAACTCGGCTATTACATTCAAGTTTTTGCTCTTGACGCGAGGCTCGTCTACGGACAAGCTCCCGACCGAGTCGGCCAGCTTGTCGCCATTGGCAGCGGGCTTCTTCTTCTTGGGTGTAGTCCCTGTATGATTTAGATATATACTGTGCATCGGACAACGCAACGTCATGTGTATGTGGAGTCAGCGTCTGCCACCACCCGCACCCTTGGCCTGTGCTGCACGCACGATGTCGTCCGGGCTGGGCTTGCTGAAGGCATCGGCGCTGTCGGAGTCCTTGTTGCCAGCGTACGGCGCAGGAAATGCTAACATGGTAGGCGGTGACGGCGTGGCTACGGCGCCGCAGAGAGTGGAGGCGAATATAGAGGCAGTTGCGCGCTCGGCGGGAAGCTCGACGACGACGGCTGGCTGAGGGGCGTCCGGCTCATGTTCTGGCTCTTCGTTGGTGGCCTCGGGCTGCGGAGACGGCGAGCGCTTTCGCATGGGGTATCTCGGTTTGGACTGCCCGCTGGGTGCGCTGGGCTTGTTGCCAGCCTTGACTGAGAGCTTGTCGAGCATGGCGACGGCAGCATCCGCGTCGCCATTCGCGCCTGCTTTGGACGCCGCCTCAGCCTCCTCACGCTCCCTTCGACGTTTGGCGGCCAGCGCTGCCAGTTTCGACGAGCCGCCCAGCAGCCCGCCTCTGTAGCGCGGCGGCTCGACGGTGATGACGCCCCTCCGATGCTCGGGCACATTTCCCCACGGCACGTCCCAGAAGAAGTCATCTGTAGCGCGGGTTGGCATCGAGTGTGGCGGCAGCGGTAGGCAAGGGTGCGAAGTGACGACACTGTGCTGCGTGTGAGTGCGAGTGTGCTTACCTGTAGGTACCGGCGCCTTCTCTGTTGCCGCGCTCGCTGCCTGGTCGAACTTGGACACGGCCTTCTCCTTCTTGGGCGTTGCCTCGTGTGGTGTTTGCACGCCGCCGAGCCTGTTCTTCAGATACGTGACTACCTTGCCCACGTCGTAGTAGTAGTGCCATAGCGATTCCTGTATCTGTGCGTCGCTCACGCCCGCCTCGAACTCGCCCAGCGCTTCCCGTACGCGTATTGTGCCCACGCGCATCTGCTCCTTGTCGTCCTCGGTCATTCCGTCGCTCGCCGCTTCCTCCTCCTCCTCCTCGTAGTAATCGTCGTCATCGTACTCGTCGTCCTCGTAGCCGACGTTTTTGGCGCGTGAGAAGCCACTTTTCGGAGGCATCGTGCGGTGACGTCGGTTGTTGTATGAGATTGTTGGTGGATGTGGGCGTGTTCGAGGCGCATGTCATTGTTGGTGGGGCAATCATTGACGTGTAGTGCGGCTGCAACTACCCCACTGGCACTAACAACGCGAAGCACCAGTCGTCATTGCAGCCAGCATTTGCACATTTCACTGATCATACATTGTGGCGTCTGCAACTTGAAAAACGACTTGATTGCTACACCAGACGCTCGCTCTCGCTCCGGACAAACGCAATGGGGTATAGTATTAGTGTGATGAAAAGCAGAAATGCATCAAATATAGCACGCCCTTCCTCTCCGCAAGGCCCAACGTTCCAAGACTCATACCGCCGCTCTTTCGCCACAGAATCTCAACCTACGAATCGAACCATCTACACACCCCTCTGCCTTTCAAGCAGCTGGTGGTGCCGTGGTGGTCGTCGCAGCTGGGGCAGCAGATGCGGCTGGGGCTGGAGTAGGCGCGACGTCCTCCTTCTTTTGCTCAGGGCTGAAGGGGTCGTCGTTGAGCGGCCCGGAGGTCGCGGACATACCAGCAGCTGGCTTCGAGTTGGGTATCTCAGGCATGTTGAGTTCCGGCTTAGGAGGAGCTGGCGTCTCAGTAGCCGTTGTATCGACCGGCTTGGTCTCGGCCTCCTTTGGGACCTCGGGCGTGGAGGTTTGAGCTGAGGCAGCATTCGGCGGCGCGGGTGCAATAGCGCCGGCGGGCTCGGGAGCTGGAAAGCAAGAAGTGTTAGTCTATGGGAATCTCTAGTGTAAGAAGAAGAAGAAGAAGAAGAGGAAGAGGAAGAAGCGGAACTCCGGGATAAAGAGAAGAAAATGCGTGTCAGCGCGTGTCCCACAAGAGTGCTGGGGAGAGCAGGTCAAGGACACATTAGTCGCTGTGCAATGCCTTGTGGCGC
>Ga0265797_10004567_pt1 | contig 21021 bp, 17 predicted proteins | sample P2T30metagenome_FD_192433 | JGI IMG/M metagenome (GOLD analysis project Ga0265797, IMG submission 192433) | Plant litter microbial communities from East Loma Ridge, Irvine, California - P2 T30 | ecosystem: Environmental > Terrestrial > Plant litter > Unclassified | place: USA: California...
GCTTCAAGGCGCAGCGCTTCGGCAACCGCATGCTCAAGCAGCTCTCCAAGCCGCAGCTGGCGGCGCCACCGCCGACCACCGGCAAGGCGCCGGTGCGCGAGCAGGTGATCCACTTCATCAACAAGAAGATGCCGGGCAACCTGCCCAAGAAGACCGCGCGCGCGCTGCTCGATATCGAGGATGACAAGATCGTTCCGATCATCCGCAATCCGCAGAAGACCAATGCCGATACCGAGGCCGTGTTCTACTTCCCGGGCTGCGGCTCCGAGCGCCTGTTCTCGCAGGTGGGCCTGGCCACGCAGGCGATGTTGTGGGAAGTGGGCGTGCAGACCGTGCTGCCGCCGGGTTACCTGTGCTGCGGTTATCCGCAGCGTGGCGCCGGCCAGTTCGACAAGGCCGACAAGATGATGACGGATAACCGCGTGCTGTTCCACCGCATGGCCAACACGCTGAACTACCTCGACATCAAGACGGTGCTGGTCTCGTGCGGCACCTGCTACGACCAGCTGGCGACCTATGAATTCGAAAAGATCTTCCCGGGCTGCCGCATCATGGACATCCATGAATACCTGCTTGAGAAGGGCGTCAAGCTCGAAGGCGTGAACGGCACCCGCTACATGTACCACGACCCTTGCCACACGCCGATGAAGCTGCAGGATTCGATGAAGACGGTCAATGCGCTGGTCTCGACGCATGACAATGTCAAGATCGAGAAAAACGACCGCTGCTGCGGCGAGTCGGGCACGTTTGCCGTGTCGCGTCCGGACATCTCGACCCAGGTGCGCTCGCGCAAGGAAGTCGAGATGGTCAAGGGCGCCGATAAACTGCGCGCCGACGGCTTCAAGGGCGACGTCAAGATCCTGACCAGCTGCCCGTCCTGCCTGCAGGGCCTGAACCGCTACAACGACGATTCGGGCACCACTGCCGACTACATCGTGGTGGAGATCGCGAAGCACCTGCTGGGCGAGAACTGGCTGCCGGATTACGTGGCGCGCGCGAATAACGGCGGCATCGAAAGGGTGCTGGTATGACGGCGCTGCGTGAACCTGGCTGCGAGCTGTGTGCACTGTCCGCGCCTGCTGTCTGGCGTGGCGAGAAATTCAGCGTCATCGTGGTTGAGGACGCCAGCTATCCCGGCTTCTGCCGCGTCATCTGGCATGATCATGTGCGCGAGATGAGCGACCTGCCGCGCGATGACCGCCTGCTGGTGAACGAGGCTGTGTTTCTGGTGGAAGAGGCGGTGCGTGAAGTGATGCAGCCGCTGAAGGTCAATGTGGCCAGCCTGGGAAATGTGGTGCCGCACCTGCATTGGCATATCATTCCGCGCTACGCGGACGATGCGCACTTCCCGGCGCCCGTGTGGGCGCAGGCGGTGCGTGAGACCGATCCGGATATCCTGGCCAAGCGCCGAGCGCTGGCCGAACAACTTGGCGCCGCCATCGCGCGCCGTTTTCATTGAATAGAGAATTTGCATGCCTAATCCAACTGAACTGACCGTCCACCAGAAATCGCGCGTGCTCGACATTGCGTATGACGACGGCGCCGCGTATTCCATCCCATTCGAACTGATGCGCGTGTACTCGCCGTCGGCGGAAGTGAAAGGCCACGGTCCTGGCCAGGAAGTCCTGCAGCTCGGCAAACGCGAAGTGGGTATCGCCGATGTCGAGCAGGTCGGTAATTACGCGATCAAGCCGACCTTCTCGGATGGGCACGATACCGGCATCTTCAGCTGGGATTACCTGTATGAGCTGGGGCGTAGCCAGGCGTCGCTGTGGCAGCAGTACGTGGGCCGCCTGCAGGCAGCGGGTTACGACGAAGAGAGTGGCCGTGCGCCGGGCATGCAGCTGGCAGGCAGTGCGCCGGCAAAATCGGGCGGTGGTTGCGGCTCGGGCAGCTGCGGCTGCAAGTAAGCTGGTTTAGTGCATTCATCCACGGCCGCTCTTCGGGACCGTGGAGATCAGTTTCGCGCCACAGCTCGTGGCGTGTCCCTCGAAGGCCACCGGTACGCCATCGATCGTCACTTTCGGATCGCCTTCGGCAATGACGCATACCTGATGGCCTTGTATCGGGCACATGCAGCGGTCGCCCTTGCGCGCGACCGCGACGCCCATCACTGTCGTTGTTGATGCTGCTGCGATGACCTTGCCGCCGTGGGTGGTGGGGTCGTTCAAGCGGATGACTTTGCGCACGATGATATTCCTCGATGTCTTGGCTATTGTGAATAGCCTTGCATGTTCGGGCGAGCATCGTGGCGCACGCCCCACCACGTCATGTAGGCGTTATTCGCACCGCGTGCGCGGAACCAGGGGGCATTCGCGTCGATGGGGCGCACGATGGCTGGGGGTGTCACGATGGTTGCAGTCGGCTGCTCGAGGTCAGTGGTGCCCGCCACCAGTACGGTTGCGCCGATATGGTTGGCGTAGCCGATGGCCAGCGCGACGTTGGTCAGTGCGCTGCCCGCCCGCATTTCGCCAAGCAAAGCTGACGTGTTGAACGTCTGCTTCATGAAGTCCAGGTCGGGTATGTTTTCTGTGACGGTGCGGGCTAGTCCTGCCAAACGGTCGGAGGATTGAGGATGCGTGCTGTTGGCGTCGTGGATCACGAAACCAATGTCGGCTGGACGTTTTCCTGCGTTCTGGGATGCCTTTTCCAGTACCGTTTTCCAGGCTTGGATCTGGCGCGGGGTGCTGTCGTTCGACACGACGTCTTCTACCTTGACTTGGGACGGGTAGGACAGCCACGCCAGGGGCGTGCGGCCGGTCTTGTAATTGGGGCCGGCCAAGACGAGAAGGACGAGGTTCTCGTTGAGTTGCTCATCCAGAGGACGGCTTGGAGCATCCCAATTCATGACCCATACGGTTTCTGATGGGTGTTGCTGGAGATAGTCCAAGGCTCGGATCAGTGAGGTGAAACCGGCGTTGGCGCCGCCTAAGGTGATGTGCACATCTGGCGGGGTATTCCGGGTCCACGAATTCGGGAAGTTGGGATTGCCGATATCAAAGGACTCGATAATCGTTTCCTTAATATAATCGGCTTCGTTGGAAGGGTTGAGCGGTCCCTCTGGAAGAGAAAATTCGACGCGAATTCCGGCAAGCTCTCGCCGTGTAGATTTATCTTTGATCGAATGGGCGTTGTAGAAATAATTCTCATCACTGAAATACTTGTCGCGGTAACTCACGACCGTTTTTCTGAGATAGGAGTTGAAATAGAACTTGAACGAAGCTTCGCCATCCCAACCATTTGCAATCGATCCGATGACTTGGAGAGAGCCGAATAATTCAGGTTCTTTTTTTACCATGTCGTCATCGATGTTGGGCTTGACCAAACCTAGAGTCCAGAGCAAATGCCACTCCGTTGGGTAATCCATGCGCTGCAAGGGATTCAGCCATTGAAGTCCTACGACTTGCGCCTGAAATGGCTTCGATTGGGTCTGTGCCTCTGGTGTACTCGAAAATTCGACTGATTTGGAAGGAAGACTCGCTCCGAAAGTTGTTAGGAAAAGTACAAACGCAGAGATGAATGCAGGTACCACGGTTATGCGAATCATGAGTTCTCCATCAGTGAGGGCTAGTGACGAATCCGCCTCGATTCGCCAAATGGTCATGAGTGAAATCCATGCTGAAAGAATGAAGATCAGCAGTGCCAGAAAGAATCTTCTGGCTTTAGTACGTGTCATCGAGACGGAGAGGTTTTTTGTGTGCACAATGATCACCTCTTGTTCATGATTTTTTCCGGCATCCGGCCTGGACTTGCAGAATCGGTAGCCCACGCTAATGACGATTTTTTGACAAGCAGTCCGGATTCGAAATACTTGTAGAGTTCGAGGCTTGTCGCGTCCGTTTGCTCGTCAGATTCGAAGCGCCAATCGGCAGAAGCTCGCAATTTGAGCATATCCTTTCCCCTGATTCGGCAAACCCCGATGGCTACGTCATATGCCAGTGCGCTCTGCGCATGTGCCGGATTTGTCATAATCGTTGAGTGATCTGTCGCATGCGTATCGATGCTATTCGCGAAAGAGGCTCGAATCTTTTCGTTACGCCAATTGGTGTATTTCGCGCCGGTGGTTGAAGGGTTGTCTTCTTCGGTTACGGGTACGTCATTCTTGTACAAACCCTCACGCTTCGCCTGCATCCTCAGCATCGCGTGGTGTTCGTATTTCAGTGCTGCCTCGCTGGCCGTATCCCCTTGCGCCGCGTCCGTGGTCGCCCCATCGGCGTACGCGAGGTGCTCTTTTTTGATTTCACGGTTGTCTGCATAGGGATCGCCCGCTTCGCGCTTGCGACCCTTGGCGCGGTAAGCTCCCGGCATGTCAATGCCCTGATCGAAGGCCGCGCTAGCCACGCCAAATCGCACCGCAGCCGGCTTGAAAGGCTGCTTGAGATCCGGCGCGTTGAGGGGCGTTTTCCAATCCTTTGGCGGTAGCGCATTGATGCGCGTTTCCGCTAGCGTCGATACGATATACATGAGCGGCGATGTTGCGACTGTGAATACCTTGCCCACGACGCCGGTATTCGCTTCCAGCCCCTTGCTCAGCGAATACAATGCCTTGGGCGATTCGGGAAACCAGAATGCGTGGCTGCCAGCAGCGGGCTTGTTATGCTGGTCGTTCCACATGTCGTAACTGCCTTGCTTGCCGACGTCGAATCCCTGCGCAAATACACGCTGGCTGAATACGCCGGCGCCATTCGCGGCATCGATTTCCATCTGGTCCAATCCACGCCAGCCGATGCCCTGGATCGTGCTCGCGGAAATAACCTGGTCGTGCGGGTTGAAGTACAACGTGACCCGGCCATGAGTGGAACGCACTTCGCCAAAGCCGAATCTATCTCGATCCGACTGTGCATCGAATCCATGCGCCTTGTTCGCCATGGCCTGGTCGATGGCGGCGACCTGCTGTGCTGCGCTTTTCTGTTGGCCGACGATTTCGAAGAATGTCCGCAGAGTGCCAACGCGGGCGTTCCAAGTCTGGCGACCGGTATTCCCGTCGGCATCCACCAGATTGCGCTCGACCCAGCCTTGGGCGACGTTGTCTTTGACAAGGCTATAGGGTGGGTTGCACAGCACGTAGTTGTCAGCCACACAGCGACCAGTCTTACCTGCGGCATCGGTAACTGGTTCAAGCCGGTCGCCGAGGAACGCCGCCGCCATGCCGATCATATTTCCTTGGCTGTGACACACAATGGTGATCGGGACGTCGGCTTGCTTCCTGCGAATCGATTCAACCAGCTTCGCCAGTCGCAGCGCTGCCACCACATAGTAGGGGCGGGGAGGGCATGCATACACTTGGCGATCGTTGGTCGGATTCATGTGCTGGACGTGCAGCCACAGGAACAGCTGGTCCGACAGACCAGCACCCCACAAGTCCGGCAGGGCGGTGCAGCCATTCGCGAATGGTCCGCCGCCCCAATAGTCTTTTTCGTTCAGATAGATGGCATTGCCGAATAGCTGCAGTTCCGAGGCGCTGGCTTTGTATCCCCAGCGAAACTGGATGACCGGCGAGAAGTTTTCATCATCTTCGATAAATTTCTTGGTAGTGCGCTTTGGGTTCAGAAAGCCTTCATCGGTTAGCTCCGCTATATAGCGCACCGGCCGCAATTGCCCGCCCCCGACAGTAGGATATGCCATATGCTCGTCACGCCGTTTCAGACGGTCATTGAGCCCTGCGCATAAGCCTTCTTCTGCCTGCGCATACCATTCGCCATCCGAATTCACCCCATGAACAAAAATAACGATCCCTGGCAGCGGCAACTGCATGATGACATCTAGGTGGCTGGTGTTCAGGACGGTGCAACCGCTGCCTTCGCCAAGTACGATCGTGGCAGGATCGTCAAACGGATTGCAGTCGGCCTTGTCGGATTCTTTCAGCGGAAGTGTCATGGCATTCATCCCTTGGTGGTATGGAAGATCACCTTCAACTGCTCTATCTGATTGGCGTTGACCGGCTCGCTTTCTCCCGCTGCATTGGTCTTGCCGTCGATCGCGCTACCGTCCGGACGCACCACGTGCACGTCGAGACCTTCGACCGGCTCTCCATCAGTGGCGCGCAATAGGCGTGGTGTGCGACTGAATTCACCCTTGCCAAAAGTCGGCAACTCGGCCTTCGCACTTGCCGGGCCGCCCCAGTGATGTCCATCGGTCTTGATTGCAATCGCCCCCGGCCCGCCGATCTCCACTGCGCCACCCTTGAGCGTCAGGTAAGCCCCGCCAGCGACGATGAACGTAATTTCCTTGTCGGCCATGAAGATCATGCGCTGGCCTGCAGTCGTCTTGAGGTCCTTGGCCGCATCGACTTGCATGTCGTCATGCTGGCTCTGCATGAGGAACTTGCCCTTGTGCGCCACCTGCACGATCCCGTCTGAGTGTGCAAACAGCGAGACGCCCTTGCCGGCATTCACGCTGAAACGCTGACCACTGGTGAGCTGTAGATGCTGTTGCGCGACTGTGTCGAGGTTCACGCCCGCATAACTGACCATGGTTTTCGCGGTGCTGAACGCCAGTCCTTCCGGCGCCGTCACGCTCAGCGTCGGCCTGCCTCCGTCCTTGGCGTCGAGGTCCGCTTTCAAAGAAGCTTGCGCCGATGGATCGACTGCTAGCCCCCGGTGCTGCGCCGCATACTCGCCAAGCGACTTGAACAAATCGAGACAATCCTGCATCAACGCCAGGTGCTCCTCTTGGCTGAGCTGGTCTCCGCAAGCATCGAGCCGCTTCCACGCCGTGATGAGCAGCGACTTGGCGCTGCGGATCGCGCCGCTGTCGTTCGTGGCCAGCTCGAAGCCCTGTCCGCGCGCGGTTCCCACGCCGTCGCGGCGCGGATGCACGAGGTAACCCAGGTTGAGCTGGCTTTGCCCATGCTCGCTGGCCAGCTGGGCACTGATCTCCCCCGGCGTGTCGTCCATGCGCAGCTGGTTGTAGCGTTCCGTTCGGCCTTCCTTGCTGACGATCCCGGACAGGTATCGATCACCCGGCAAGCGGCTTCTGCCGCTGAACGAGGTAGGTGGATGCCGGCCGCCGTGCGCACGCCCGATGATCAGCGGCTTGTCCGGATCCCCGCCAACAAAGGCACACAGCACCTGGTGCCCCACGCGCGGCAGCGAGATCGATCCATACTGCTCGCCGGCCCACGGCGTGGCCACCTGAACCCAGGCCGAATCGCGGTCGGTGCCAGAGGCGCCCGTGCCATCCGCATGTGCATGGTCTTCAGGCCGGCAACCAGAAAAGCGGATCTTGACCCGGCCCAGATGGTCGCAATGGATTTCTTCATTGACCGGCCCCACCACCGTCACGTACTGCAGGTCGGTACGCGGCAGGTCGACCCGCGGATCATAGGCAGGCACGATCGGGATGCCGCGCCGCACACAGGTAAAACGGTTGGTGTAGCGCACGCCGCGCTCGGCGCTGGCCTGTTCGAGCGCGCCATTGTCGGCGCGCCAGTGATTCAGTGCGAACAGGCGACGCACGCGGTCGTCCAGTGTCTTGGGCAGATTGTTCTCGGCCTCGATGCGCAGCTCAGTGATGACAAATTCGCGCTCTGGGGCGGGGTGGGTGTCGATCTCGGGATGACCGGCGATCGGGTTCCACTGCCCGACGCACATATTCCGGTCGCTGCCTTCGCCATGGAAGAACTTGGCCTCGTACTCGTGGCGCCGGATGCGGGCCAGTCCCAGGCTGCGGTAATCGTCGCCACTGTCGCCCGCATGCGGGCTGTCGATCAGGTAGTCGTCCAGGCCGCGCGCGAACTGGGTGCCGAGCTTGCCCTGGTCGATCATATTGTCGTCCTGACTGGTCATGGCCCGGCCCTGAACATAGTCCCAGCTGCTGCGGTTCGCGCCGCCGGGCATCAGATTGCGCACCGCGTGCCAGGCAGTGATCGTATCCCTGGCTTCGGTACCGTCGTCCCGATGGAAGCGGATCTCGCCCGCCGCATTCGGCGCCAGCGCCATATTGTCATCGAACAGCACCAGGGTATGAACCGGCATGCCGGACTGGCCCGCGCTGGCGGTGCCCGGCTGGATGAACCAGCCGATGCCGCGCCGCTTCCACAGCCTGCGCAGGAAGTTGGCGGTCGACTCGTTGTACTGCAGCGTAAAAGCGCGCTGCGGGTAGGTCTTCAGCCGGCGCATGTCGACATCGAAGCACCCGCCCACGACGCCATTGGAAGTGCGCCATTCCCTGAGGATGGCGCGCGTGATGTCGACTTCGCTGGCATTGCGAAACACCCGGGTGGTGCAGGTTTTCTCGAGCAGCGACAGCGCATCGCGCACGATCAGCTGGTACGTGGCCAGGCCGCCATCGCCTTGCCCTTCGGATGCTTCGGCGACGATGCCGCAGACCGATCTCAGCGTGCCGGTGTCAGTGACAAATTGCAGTTCGACCGGGTTGGCGATGAACTGCTTGAGCGCCAAGCCCGCATCAAGCGCCACGCACAGCAAGGCATACTCGATGCCGCCAAACATGGTCTCGCTACCGCTGACATGCTTGACCAGCAGGAGCGGGCCGAGATCGCCGGCATGACCGTGGATGCGCAGGCGGATGGGGCGGTTGACGTCGGTCAGCGTGACCGCAAAGAGAGACGCGCTCATGGACGAATCTTCCTGTTGGCAGCGAGACCTGAACCGGGCTCGTGCTTGTTGTCTGGGGATAAGGTAATCCCGTCAAGTTTGACGACAACAGATCAGAAAGGTGATGCGTCAGCGCAAGGGCAGTAGTTGTTGAACAGCATGGCGACACGCCGAGCGACTTGAAAGCCGCGTCTCAAAACAAAAAAGCACATCCGTGGATGTGCTTTTCGTCGTGTGCATGCCCGCTTGCGCGGGCAGCGCAACATCAGGCCTGTGGCTGGATGTTTGCGGCTTGCTTGCCTTTAGGGCCGGTGGTGACGTCGAAGGTCACGCGCTGGTTTTCCTGCAGCGACTTGAAGCCGTTGGCGTTGATCGCCGAGAAGTGTGCGAACAGATCTTCGCCGCCGCCATCAGGGGTGATGAAGCCGAAACCTTTTGCGTCGTTGAACCATTTGACAATGCCAGTAGCCATGTTTATTCCCTCAGTAAAGTTATTTTGCGTTTTGCCCTGCTTGCGTACCTCGGGCAAAAACCTGGGCCACGCTCTACATTGCAAATCCGATTATAGAGACAATTTATTAAAACGGAAGCAAGTTTTTTCAATCGTGCAGGTATTTACCACAAGTCATACAAAACGCATGTCCCGCACGCAGTGAAAGTCGATCAGAACGTCATCGGCACGCGCAGTGTCAGCGTCACGTCCGGGGTGTCGCGGGTTACGCCCGCGCCCACCGCGATGTTCAGCGTGCGCTTTGGACTCAGCCGATAGGAATAGCCCAGCAGCAGGGTACCCAACTGGGTCCGCACCGAACCGGCCACCGGCGCGCCGTTCTGCTTCATGCGCGCAATAGTGCTGTGGTCGTAACCCAGGCTGAGCGAGGCCTTGTCGTTCAGCGCCAGGCCCATGCCGAAGTTAAAGCCCAGCACATAGCCCGGTTCCAGCGTGCCCAGCGGCTCGCGCACGCCGTTGCGCACCAGGCGCGTCACGTCTTCGCGCTTGAAGTTGTGCACATAGCTGAGGTTGCCGAAGAAGACCGCCGGGTCGGATGGATACAGCCAGGTCAGCGTGCCCTGCAGCGAGTGGAAACCGGAGCCGGTCGGCAGGTCGAGCGGCAGGCCGGTGCCGGTCACGTTCTCACCGATGCAGCGCTGGTCGCAATCGGTCACGACCTCGAACGGATCGCGTCCGGTGCGGCTCTTGTAGCGCAGGCCGGCGATGTAGTAACCCTTGTCGGCGCCGCCATTGTTGAGCTGGTAACGGCCGGCCACCTCGATGTCGCCCATTCCCTTGCCGCTGGTGTCGAACACGCGCTCGACCGCGGTGCCGGTGAACAGTTCGCGGCTGACGGTGGCGTCCGAACGGTAGACGTAAGGCACCTTGACCTCGACCTCCATCCGGTTATTGATGCCGGTGCGGCCGGTGATGGCGGTCGTGAAGGTGTTGCGCTTGATCTCGCGCACGTCGACCAGGCCGATCAGGATCGCCGGGATCACCGTGTAGCCGACCAGGGCCACGCGGTTGCTCGACGAATAGCCGTACTGCACCGACGGCTCGAGCACATAGGTGCCGCGTTGGGTCAGCACGCCAGGCTGGTCGCCGATCGGCGCGACTTCGGGCGGGCGGTTCGGTTGGTCGTTCTGCGCCTGCTGCGGCTGGTTTTGCTGGGCCGGGCGCTGGGCTTGCGCCTGGGCCGGCGGCGCCGGCTGGACCGGGTTCGGCCCCGGCACGCCCGGCTGGCCCGGACGCGGTTGCGGCGGCAGCGGGGCGGCAACGCCGCTCTCTGCCGGGGGCAGCACCGGCGGCTGGGCCACCGGCGCCTGGCCGCTCATCGAGCCGCCAGTGCCGCGCTGCTGCGACAACAGCACGCCGTCGGCCAGCGCGGTCGGTACCGCAAACGGGGCGCCCGACAGCGGGCTGCCGTCATCGACGCTGCGCTCGCGCGCCGCGACGGCAGTCGAACCCTGGATGGTCTGGATTTGCTGGCGCTGTGCCTGGAGCTCCAGCATCAGCCGGTTCACCAGTGCGCGCTGCTCGGCCAGTTCGTTTTTCAGCTGTGACAACTCGTTCTTGTTCTCTTGCACGCTGCTGCCGTCGGCTGCAGTCTGTTGGGCGAGCACGGGCGGCGCCAGGAGGGCGGCGGCCAGGCCGGCGGCGCCAAGCCGCGCGACATGTGGATGCATCCAGATTCTCCAAAATAATTATTGATTATTTAGCAATTTTACAGGGTTCCCGGGGAGCGCACGACGGCGTCGCGTATCGTGCTCTGGAAATTCATGTCCTTTAGCAAGGACATGCTGTTGACGGTCGATGTGATGGTCGTGGCGGTGCGAATATCCTGCCCGTTGAGTGTGTTCTGGATCAGGGTCGCGCCATTCGGCAGATTCAGGTCGGCAGCAGCATAGTTGTTGCCGCCGATCTGGATCATATGGGCAGCGCCGATCGCGTCCTGCGTCAAGCGTGCCTGGTCGGCTGTCATTGCTGACAGGTCTGGGATGGCGATATTGGTGCGCGCCAAAATCTCGCCGTTGACCGATACCACGCGCTCGATACCGAGCGAGAGCGACAGGCCGCCGGCGACCTCGAAGCCGCCCCGGGTGCGGTCGAGGGCATCGGCATCGACCGGCTTGCCGAAACGCTCGGCGGCGTGGACCGCCGGCATCGTGCCCAGCAGGCACAGCAGGCACAGCAGGCCGAGCAGGGCGGCGCGGCCGCGGTAAAAACGAGAAGTGAGATTTGGCCAGCGCATGGTTCGTCCTTGATTCAAAAGTCGCCCGGGCCGAATTTCGGCAGCGAGGCACTGAGCTGGTCCTGGTGCATGCCGGTACCGACCGGGGCGCGCGGGGCGCCGCGCCAGTCTTCCGGCGTGTTGAAGGCCACCTGGTCCTTGTGGCTGTGGATCACGAACAGAATCTTGTTGCGCCAGATTTCCTGGAACCGCTCCATGCTCACCACGCGGTTGCCGGTGGACGGGTCGCCGATCAGGATGCGGCCGTCTTCGGCCCCCTTGATCACCACGAAATGGTTGAAGCCGCGGTCGGTGATCAGGACGATGGCCGGCAGTTTTTCGGCGATTAGTTTCTCGAGCGGCAGCTTGAAGCCATCGGCGCGAAAGCCGCGCGTGGCCAGGAAGCGCTGCATGTCGAGCAGCGAAAAGCCTTCTTTATGGATCTTGGTCTTGTCGCCGCTGGCGTACATCTGCTGGAACACGTCCTGTTCCGGCGTCGGCGTATGGTAGTGATGCGACAGCAGGGTGGCCAGCGCGGCGGCGCCGCAGCTGTAGTCGTACTGCTGGCGCAGGGTGCGCTGGAACTTGATGTCCTTGAGGCTGGTGACCGGCACGTTGACGCGCCCGACCACGGCCAGTTCGAGTGCCGGCGCCGGGACTGGCGCCAGCAGGGTGCCGCACAGGGCGGCGAGGAAAAGGCCTCGCTTCATGCTGTTGGCGCCCTAGTTCAGTTGCAGGTTGATGACGGTCGCGTTCTGGATCAGGACGTTCGCGCCGGAGTTCTGGATCACGACGGGCAAGCCCGACGCGTTGGCGAACGAACCGTTGTCGATCACGTTCATGCCGGTGGTGATATTGGTCGCCGTGTTGTTGCCGACCGTGCCGCCGAGCGTGGCTTCGGTGGTGATGATGTCGGCGCCGCCACGCAGGTCGCCCAGTACCGCGGCGTCCGTGGTCGTGCCCCAGTCCTTCGAGAAATCGTCTTGCTGGGCCACGTTCACCTTCGACAAAAAGCCCACCACGACCGGCAGCTTGGCCGGTTCTGCGGCGTAGGCTGCGATCGGCAGCGCCGCCAGCAGGAGAGTGCACATCCGGGTAATCCGTTTCATGATGCCTCGCTCGTAAAATCGCCACGCAGCGCATGGCCTCATGCGCCGTGTGACGGGGCGGAGCACGGACATTGCTGTCCATGTTCCGCCGGTTTCCAGATTACTGGCCGCCGCTTGGGGTGCCCGAACCGCCGACGTTCATGTTCGACTGAACGTTGACGCTTTGCTGGATCAGCGAGGAGAAGCCGTTGTTCTGGCTGATGATCGAGATGCCGGCCGCCGATTGGGCGATATTGCTCATCGAGTTCGACATGTCGAACGAGCCTGCGCTCACCTCGTTGGTGCCGCCAGCGCCGCCGGTGCCGGCGCCGCCGAAGCCGCCCGTGCCCGCGCCGGCCACCATCTCGCCGGTCGAACCACCAGCGCCGCCGCTGCTCGAACCGCCCGCGCCGCCTGCGCCGCCGGCGCCCGAGCTTGCGTCACCCGAGGTCGCCGAACCGCCCGTTGCCGAGCCGCCGGTCGAGGAACCGCCCGCGCCGCCGGTGCCGGTCGATGCGGTCGCTTCCGCGCCCGCACCGCCCATGCCGCCCGTGCCTGCCGTGCCGCCCTGGCCTGCGCCGCCGGCGCCGCCGGTGCCGGTGGCGCCCGAACCGCCTGCGCCGCCGGTGCCAGCTGCACCCGAGCCGCCAGCACCTGCCGTGCCGGTGGCGCCTGCGCCGCCGGTGCCGGCCAGCGATGCGCCTGCGCCAGCGGTGCCGCCGGTGGCTGCGCCGCCTGCTGCGCCTGCGCCCGAGGTGTTCGAGCCAGCTGCGCCCGAACCGCCCGCGCCGCCCGCTGCACCGGCGCCGCCGGCGCCGGCCATCGATTCACCGGCGGTGCCGGAGCTGGCGCCGCTGGTTGGGCTGCCGGCGGTCGAGGTGCCGCCGGTGTTGCTGGCCGCGCCGCTGGCGCCGCCGGTGCCTGCGGTTTCCGAACCGGAGCCAGGCATGCCGCCGGCACCCGAGGTCGAAGTTGCGTCGCCGATCGTTGCGCCGCCGCCGCTGGCGCCATTCGATGCGGTCAGGGTCGAGCCGCTGGCTGCACCGCCAGCACCGCCAGCCGCGCCCATGCCGCCTGCCGCGCCCGCGCCGCCATTGGCCGAACCCATGCCGCCGGCGCCGCCGGCGCCGGTGCCGATGGCGCCGTTGGCGCCGCCATTGCCGCCTGCCAGTGCGCCGGTCGCGCCGCCGGCGCCGCCGGTGCCTGCGCCGCCCGCCGCGCCCGCGCCGCCGTTGGCCGCGCCGCCCGAGGCGCCCGCGCCGCCGGTGCCCATGCCGCCTGCCGCGCCGTTGCCGCCGGCTGCATAGCCGCCAGTGGCGCCGGCTGCGCCCGCGCCGCCGGTTGCGCCTGCCGCGCCGCTCGTGCCGCCGGCGCCGCCGGCTGCGTTACCGACGGTCGAGGCGCCGGTCGATGCGGTGCCGGCGGCAGCGTAGCCGCCTGCGCCGCCCGCCGCGCCCGCTGCGCCCGATGCCGCGCCGCCGGCTGCGCCGGAGCCCGAGGTCGAGCCGCCGTTGCCCACGCCGCCGGCCGAGCCGGTGCCGGCTGCGCCGTTGGCGCCACCGGTGTTCGCGGCGTTGTTGCCGATATTGCTGATGTTATTGCCCGACACATTGCCGGTCAGCGAGCTGGTCGCGGTGGCCGACGAGGTGTTGAACGAGTTGGCAACCGACGAGCTCGAGGTGCCGCCGTTGTTGGCAGCGGATGCGCCGGCCACGGTGGCAGTGGCGTCACCCGAGCTGTTGTTCTGGCCCGAGCTGTCCTGGCTGCTGTCGTTGGTGGTGTTGGTGGTGGTCGACGCGCTGCTGGTGTCGTTGCTGTCGATCGTGGTGGTGTTGGTGCGGGTGTCGGACTGGGTGTTCGTGTTGGTATTGGTGGCGGTGCGGTTGTCCGAATTGTCCACCTGGTTATTGTTGTTGGTCGTGTTGGTGCTGTTGTTGTTCTGCTGGCTGTTGTTGTTGGCCTGGCTGTTGTTGGTGTTGGTGCTGGTGTTGTTGCTGTCGGCCTGGCTGTTGTTCGTGCTGGTACTGGTGTTGGTGCTGCTGTTGTTCGCCTGACTGTTGTCGTTGGCCTGGCTGTTGTTCGTGTTCGTGGTCGTGCTGGTATTGGTGTTGGTCGCCGTGTTGTTGCTGTTGGCCTGGCTGTTGTCCGTGTTGGTCGAGGAGTTCGTATTCGTGGTCGACGCGGTGTTATTGCTGTTGCGCGAGTCGGTGACCGTGCTGTTATCGGTATTCGTGTTGATGGCCGAGGTCTGGGTGTTGCCGCCGCGGACGTCGCCGACCGTGTTTTCTTGTGCGTGAGCCATGGTGAATGCCAGGGCGATTGCGGTTGCCAGGATAGTGCGCTTCATTATTGCTCCCCTAATGTCACTGTTTAAGTTGCCCGACGTCGTCATGACGCGCGGTCCACTTTTCAATTAGCAGGAGTCATGCCAGCTGAATGCGCGAATTTAAGTGTTTGATTTTGTAGGACTATTTTGATGAGTTTATGTAGGACTACCGGGAAAAATGAAAGCCGACAATAGCTAGAGATTGAGGTGTCTCAAGCCTGTTACATTGTTGGCGAACAGTTCATATAACTGTATCAAATTGTCACTGCCATGCAGGGCTCATAGAGTGACAGCCCGTCTGCAATACGCTGCCATGGGGCCAGCGCATTGGTGAGAAAAGCCAGCCAAATCAGGGGGCTGCGGCGTAGGAAGAGGACGACAGCGGGGAAAGGACGAGACTTACGGAGAGATCGCGTGCTTGGCCATCAGACGATACAGTGTCATGCGCGATACACCCAGGTCGCGCGCGGCTTGGCTGATATTGTTGCCGCTGCGCGCCAGGCTTTCTCCGATCGCTACGCGTTCGGCCGAAAGGCGCGAGGTGCCCAGGCCTTTATCGACCGGGCAGATCGGGCCGGCGCTGGCCAGGTCGAGGTCTTCCGGCGTGATCAGGCGGTGTTCGGCCAGCACCATCGCGCGCCGCACGCGGTTGATCAGCTCGCGCACATTGCCCGGCCAATCGTAGCGCGCCATCGCCAGCAGGGCCTCGCGGCTCACGCCCTTGAGTTGCGGGCTGCGTTCTTCGGCGTAGCGATTAAAGATGAGGTCGGTCAGCAACGGCAAGTCTTCCTTGCGTTCGCGCAGTGGCGGCACGCGGACCGGAAACACGCTCAGGCGATAGTACAGGTCTTCACGGAAGCGTCCCTCGCCGACGGCCTGCGGCAGGTTGACGTGAGTGGCGGTGATCACGCGCGCATCGACGGCGATGGTGCGGGTGCCGCCGACGCGGTAGATCACGCGCTCTTGCAGGAAGCGCAGCAGGCTGGCCTGCAGGTCGAGCGGCAGGTCGCCGATCTCGTCCAGGAAGATGCTGCCGCCGGACGCCGCTTCGAGCAGACCCGGTTTTTCGCGGGTCGCGCCGGTGAAGGCGCCGCGTTCATGACCGAACAATTCAGAGTGGATCAGGGCCGGCGACACGGCCGCGCAATTGATGGCGATGAAAGGACCGGTCGCGCGCTGCGAGCAGCGGTGGATTTCCTGGGCTGCGAGTTCCTTGCCGCTGCCGCTTTCTCCCGAAATCAGCACCGGCGCGTCGATCGCGGCGATCTTGTCGATGTGGGCGCGCAGGCGCACGATGGCGGCCGAGATGCCGTCGATATGGCTGCTCGGCGTCTGGCCCCGGCCCTGGACCTGGCGCTGGTGCGGTGGCGTGCCTTTGCCCAGCGTCGCCATGCCATGGGCGTGGCCCAGCGAATGCTGCAGGCGCAAGGCGTCGACCGGGCGGGTGTGAAAGTCGAACAGGTGGGCGGCGACCAGCTCGCGCAGCGCCGGCTGCTCGAGCCGTGGCGCGTCGAACACGCCGATCCAGCGTGTGTGGTGGTGCTGGCGCAGGAAGCGTTCGGTCTCGTCATCGCCCGAACCATCGCAGCGGTCGAGCAGCAGCCCGACGCCGTAATGCTGTTGCGACAGTACCTTGCGTGCCGCAGCCATGGTCTCGACCACGCACACGTCCCAGCCGGCCAGTTCTCCATGGCAGGCGCGGGCCAGCGCATTGCCTTCACTCGAGATGCACAAGAGACGTTTTACAGACACCGTTTTCCTCGTTATCACTGGATCGTGCCAGCTTCATTGTTGTGAGTGCCGATACGCGGGCATGACTCATCCCTTGCCACACATGTCCCCGTCGAACAAGCTGCCCATGTAAAAGCGCAATCCATTAAACCTGAAATACACCACGCATGGCGCACAAACATTAATAAAAAACTAATGACATGTGCAATAACGAATCTTGTGTTTGCGTTTTCGTATGTAATCAGTCAAATAATGTTGGCGCCGTGCTACCGATCTTACCGGTCTCGACCATGAGCGGGAAGAGGGCGGAGGCTGCCGACTGGCTGCCGAGCGGGTAATCGGCGTGCATACGTTGTGGCGGTCCAACAGCGACGCCGGATAGATGCTGGGCAGCACTGGATTTGGGGCTGGACGGTATCCGCCGCAATGGCGCGGCCGGGCGCCAGCCTGCTTGTATAATGTGGCAACCCCCAACCTGCTTGTACATATGACCAATACCACCCACTTCGGCTACAAGACTGTTGCCGAGGACCAGAAGGTCCAGGAAGTCGCCAAGGTTTTCCACTCGGTCGCCGCCAAGTACGACGTCATGAACGACCTGATGTCTGCCGGCCTGCACCGCGCCTGGAAGCTGTTCACGATCGCCCAGGCCGGCGTGCGTCCCGGCTTCAAGGTGCTCGACATCGCCGGCGGCACCGGCGACCTGGCCAAGGCATTTGCGAAGCAGGCAGGCAAGACGGGTGAAGTCTGGCTCACCGACATCAACGAGTCGATGCTGCGCGTCGGCCGCGACCGGCTCTTGAATAAAGGTCTTGTCACCCCAACCATGTTGTGTGACGCCGAAAAATTGCCGTTCCCGGACAATTACTTTGACCGGGTCAGCGTGGCCTTCGGTCTGCGCAATATGACGCACAAGGACCAGGCGCTGGCCGAGATGCATCGGGTGCTCAAGCCCGGCGGCAAGCTGCTGGTGCTCGAGTTTTCGAAAGTGATCGCGCCGCTGCAGAAACCGTACGACGTGTATTCGTTCTCGGTGCTGCCGTGGCTGGGCCAGAAGATCGCAGGCGATGCCGAGAGCTATCGCTACCTGGCCGAATCGATTCGCATGCACCCCGACCAGGACACCCTGAAGGGGATGATGCAAGATGCGGGACTGGAACGGGTCCAGTATTTCAACCTGACGGCGGGTGTGGCCGCGTTGCACACCGGTATCAAACTGTAGTGTCAATCAGAAGGATGGAGACAATGAAAAAATTCCTGGTCACGACGATGTTGGCAGTCACCGCCTTTTCGATGGTGGCGGACGCCTTCGCCCGGCCAATGGGTGGCAAGCGCTCGGTGGGCCGCCAGTCGCAATCGGTGCAGAAGATGCAGCAGCCGGCGCCTGCGCCCGCCCAGAGCATGCAGCGCCAGGGCCCGAATTCGGCCGCTCCGGCAGCCGCCGGCGCCGGCGCCGCGGGTGCTGCGGCCGCCGCCAAGAAACCAAGCATGATGCGTAACATCCTCGGCGGCGCACTGCTGGGCCTGGGCCTGGGCGCGCTGCTGTCGCACCTGGGCATTGGCGGCGCGCTGGCCAGCATCATCTCGACCATCCTGATGGTCGCGCTGATCGGCGGCGTCATCTTCTTCATCGTGCGCATGATCCGTCGCAAGGACACGCCGGCCAATCCATCGGCTTTCGGTGCCGGCGCTGGCGGCTTCAAGCCGCAGGCTGCCGGTTCGAGCGCCACGCCTGAAATCGGTTCGGGTCTGCGTCACCAGCCAACTGCACAACCGGCTGCTTTCCAAGGTAATGTTGGTCTGGATAAAGCACAGCCAGCCGCGGCCGGTTTCGGCGCCGCTGCGCCAGCCCATCAGCAGTGGGGCGTGCCAAGCGACTTCGACAGCGAAAGCTTCCTGCGTCATGCGAAATCGTCGTTCATCCGCATGCAGGCAGCCTGGGACCGCGGCGACACCAACGACCTGCGCGAATTTACCTCGCCTGAAGTCTTCGCCGAACTCAAGATGCAGATCCAGGAACGCGGCGACGTCGTCGACTTCACCGACGTGGTCAATATCGACGCCCAGCTGCTGGGCATCGAGCAGACCGCCACCGACTACCTGGCAAGCGTGCAGTTCAACGCCATGATCCGTAGCGCAAAGGATGCGCTGCCGGAGCCGTTCGTCGAGGTCTGGAATATGTCCAAGCCGCTATCGGGCGCGGGCGGTTGGGTGCTGGCCGGTATCCAGCAGCCAAACTGATCGGTGGAATTATTTTTCGATAAACATTCCGTACCGCCGGGTTTGCACAAGGCAAGCTGGTAAGATCGAAACCGCCCGAATCACTCCGGGCGGTTTTGTTTTTTTAGGGTTAGTTCCACATGCTCCCGAGTTTTTCGACCTTGTTGCCGCAACATGCCCTGGTCCTGCCAGCGGTCGCCGCGATCAATCACTTGCTGGCCCAGGAAAACTGGGCCCGCGCCGCCTTGGCCCGTCACGCCGGCAAACTGGCGCATATCGATGCCGGCCTGGCCGGGCTGCGCATGCTGGTCGCGCGCGACGGCTTGCTCGAGGCCGGCCCGGCCGATGGCGTGGCCAACGTCACCATCCGCATCAAGCCGGCCGACCTGCCGCTGATTGCGCAAGACCGCAGCCGCGCCTTGTCGTATGTGAAAATCGAGGGCGACGCCGAGTTCGCCAACGTGATCTCGCAACTGGCCAATGGCTTGCGCTGGGATGCCGAGCATGACCTTGAAAAAATCGTGGGGCCGCTGGGCGCCATCACCCTGGTCAAGGGTGCGCGGCGCGGCGTGCACGGCGTGAACGAAGCAGGGTGGCGCCTGGCCGAGAACCTGGCCGAATTCCTGGCCGAGGAACGCCCGGTGCTGGTGCGCCCGGCCCAGCGCGAACAGTTTGCCGCCGACGTGGTGCGCCTGCGCGACGACGTCGAGCGCGCTGCCAAGCGCATCGCGCGGCTTGAGCAGAAGCTGGCGCAACAACCTTCCACCATCATTCTCCCCAGCGCAGAACAACATCCGGACCGTCGATGATATTGAAATTCCTGCGCCTGCTGCGCATCCTCACCGTCTTCACCAAGTACGGCCTGGACGAGATTGCCGTCACCAGCATCAATGCGCCGCGCACTGCGCGCCTGATGAACACCTTCTTCTTTTGGCGCACGATCACCTCGCCGCGCGCCGTGCGCCTGCGTATGGCACTCGAAGAACTGGGTCCGATCTTCGTCAAGTTCGGCCAGGTGCTGTCGACCCGGCGCGACCTGGTGCCGCCCGATATCGCCGACGAACTGGCCATGTTGCAAGACCGGGTGCCGCCGTTCAGTTCCGACCTGGCCGTGGCCCAGATCACCCGTTCGCTGGGCGCCCATCCGGATCTGCTGTTCGCGCATTTCGAGCGCGAGCCGGTGGCCTCGGCGTCGATCGCCCAGGTCCACTTCGCGCGCCTGAAAGATGGCAAAGAGGTCGCGGTCAAGGTGCTGCGTCCCGGCATGAAGAAACTGATCGACGAGGACATGGCCCTGATGAACCTGGCGGCCACCCTGATCGAACGCGTATGGGGCGAAGCACGGCGCCTGAAGCCGCGCGAAGTCGTGGCCGAATTCGACAAATACCTGCACGACGAGCTGGACCTGATGCGCGAGGCGGCCAACGCCAGCCAGCTGCGCCGCAACTTTGCCGGGTCCGAATTGCTGATGGTGCCCGAGATGTACTGGGATTACTGCTCGAGCAGCGTGATCGTGATGGAGCGCATGCACGGCATCCCGGTATCGCAGATCGACCGCCTGGCGGCCGAGGGCGTCGACCTCAAGAAGCTGTCGAGCGATGGCGTGGAGATCTTCTTCACCCAGGTATTCCGCGACGGCTTCTTCCACGCTGACATGCACCCGGGGAACATCCTGGTGTCGGTGGCGCCGGAAACCTTCGGCCGTTACATTGCGCTCGACTTCGGCATCGTCGGCACGCTCAACGACTTCGACAAGGATTACCTGTCGCAGAACTTCCTGGCCTTCTTCCGCCGCGACTACAAGCGCGTGGCCGAGGCCCATATCGAATCGGGCTGGGCGCCGCCGAGCACCCGCGTCGATGAGCTGGAGGCGGCGGTGCGCGCCTGCTGCGAGCCGATCTTCGACCGTCCGCTAAAAGACATCTCGTTCGGTCAGATCCTGCTGCGCCTGTTCCAGACTTCGCGCCGCTTCAATGTCGAAGTGCAGCCGCAACTGGTGCTGCTGCAGAAGACCCTGTTGAATATCGAGGGACTGGGACGCCAGCTCGATCCCGACCTCGACTTGTGGAAGACGGCGAAACCGCACCTGGAGCGCTGGATGACCGAGCAGGTCGGCTGGCAGGGCCTGGTCGAGCGCCTGCGCGCCGAGGCGCCACGCTACGCCCAGATCTTCCCGCAACTGCCGCGCCTGGTGCACCAGGCGCTGGAGCGCGAATCGAAGTCGCACCTGGCCCATCCGCATGTGGCCAATGCCGACCTGCTGGCCATGGTCCTGATCGAGCAGCGGCGGACCAACCGGATGCTGGCGTTTCTGACCGTGCTGGCGACGGGGGTGATAGCAGGGGCGGCCGCGTTGTACTGGCTGTGATTGG
>Ga0265797_10004568_pt1 | contig 21020 bp, 17 predicted proteins | sample P2T30metagenome_FD_192433 | JGI IMG/M metagenome (GOLD analysis project Ga0265797, IMG submission 192433) | Plant litter microbial communities from East Loma Ridge, Irvine, California - P2 T30 | ecosystem: Environmental > Terrestrial > Plant litter > Unclassified | place: USA: California...
CTCTGGGTGGTGGTCCTAGTCGAGCGGCGAGTGCGCCTGTCGTCGTCGGACTCTGGAACTGTGAGGCTATTAGCTTCGTGGTCTGGATCTAAGTCGGACGTCTTCTCTTCCAGGAGAGCAAAGGGGACACTCACTGGTCTCGCAATACCCGGATCTTGGCTGCTGGAACCGCGACTGGGCGGCGAAGTGGGCTTCGTGCATGTGGGCCTGGCGCGCCGACTCACGGTTCATCGCGTTGCAGTACATGTGGGCCTCTTGCATACGGCGGTGATTCTCGGCCTCGATCTGGGCGATCAGGAAAGGGTCCATGGTTGTTGGTGGGTCTTGAATTGAGTGGGATTGATTGTTGATGGTTGAAGGGATGAATATAGGATTCCGGGAAGACAGGAGGTGTATGGTAAGGTTGAATGGAGGTAGTTATGGGGAAGAGTTGGTGAAGTAGGTTGGATGATGTCAGTTGGAGAGGGAGAGGATGAGTGTTTCGATCTTGCGAGCTGGAAGAGCAGGGCGTGACGGCAACTCGACTGCGCGGGTAGTGAAGGCGGGGGAGTTGTCTCTTCACAACGAGATCAGTCACTTTGAATCTGGTTGCCTAATTTGACTCTTCACAGCGTTGGTTCACTGGATGGACAAGTTAGAGCAGCAGCAAGCGAACTGATTGGCTCATGGAAAGTGTATGGGGTAAGTGAAGTCTGGAGTCGAGTCTAGATGATGACTTATGGACTTCGACGCTAGAGACGGTCACGACAAGGTCGAGTTCAATCCGAATTCGCTTCAATGCTCTCATGCTGACAAGATGCTGCCAGACTTTGCGAGGAGACAGATCATCCTCGGATCCCTGCTTGGTATAAGCAAAGCCGCCTTGTGGACTTCACAGCTCCCATCTCCGAGGACTGCACACCATCGTTGTAATCACATTGCAGCCATTCTGGCAACCGGCAGCCTTTGCTCTGTTGGGGGCGGTGACTCTCCTACTGTGAACTGCTTCACGACAGATCCCCTGCGAACCGTAACTTGGTCGCAGATCGCCCTCCATAAGTTAACACTTCACTGTTACAACACAAGTTCACATAACACGTCACTACTGTCGACACTCCCATTGCTACCTACACAAACTCTCCTCCTCTTGCGTTCTTCTTCCACTACCCATCCAACTACATCCGACTCGTTCCACTTTTTCTTCCGACCACTCCGAGATCCCTGCAGCCCACTACTCTCTGAATAGATTCAACATCTCAAACGACTCAAAGCCTCCCACTATGAGCCAGCGCTCTCCCAGTATCACTCATGCCCACGGCTTGGACACTCTCGATCCGAGAGAGACCTACACCTACAATCCTCAGCCGGCGGCGGCGGCGGCGACCAAGAGCAGAGAGTCCGCAAGCAGAGTCAGCCGTGCTTCTTCTCCTCCTCGTACCGTCACTCGCCCTCACGGCAGAGATCCTCTGGACCCGGGTCAGACTTATATCTACCGCGCAGATGAGAGGCCCCGTCCATCTGCACCTCCGACTTACCACTCGTCGGCTTCTCGTCGCTCCGACGCTGCTCCGACTACTGCCCACCGTTCATCGGCTTCCCAATGCCAATCACATGCCCCTACTCACCATACATCAACCTCTCGCCACCAACCACAGGCGCCGATCTCCCGTCCCTCCGGCCACAATCTCCCAATTCCCATCCCAAGCCGCGCCCCAGCTCGTGGCCCTCCTCCTTCCACCTACCGCACCGAGACCCGCAGACCCGAGTCTACTTTTCAAAGCGGCGCTGCTACTCGAGGAAGCAGTGGGTTCTCTGGCCAGTACTACGATGGTCCTGCTACGTCTTGGAACGGCACGGAGGACGAGTTTGAGTACTTGCAGGCGCGCATGTCGGGGTTCTCGCTGAGGCGTTGATTGTGCGAGAACGAGAAGGTGTGTGGATGATTGGGAAGTTGGAGGAGCTGAGGGAGTGAGGGCGTTCCGGCAATAGCGTTATTGATTGATAGGGTTTCTTCGTTTGGTTCTCGGGGCTTCGCTTTGAGTGTTCGGGCTCTTGGAGTCAATGGGCAATTCGTCGATGCCTATGGGTGGAGATGAGATTTGGCGGGCTTTTCTTTGTTAAACATCGCCCATTTCCCGAGACGCCTGGTCTGCGAAGGCGCGAGGCATGATTATGCAAATATGCTGCTGGGGAAGTCAGTGAAGTAGGCCATGTGGTTTCAGCGGCTTTGGTACTGGCCGCGTTTCGAACATTGTATTTGCTTTGCTTGCGCGAAAGTTCTTTGTTTTCAAGACCTCGATGATGAGGCGAGCTCTCTTGGGCTGTGTCGAGGTCCTTTGGGAACGACGGCAAAGATGAGATTGTTGCATTGTTCTGCGAAACGGCTTTGAATCGAGCTATGTTAGTCTGTAGCCCCAGTATTGTTAAAATGAGCTCGGATCAGATGCTGTTATACCGGGTTACCGTGTAGTTACAACTTGCAGTGCGGTAACATCCATCACTGCGTGCGGAGACGCACGGTGTCGCGAGACGCTTCTGTGTTCACACCTTCTTTTTTTCTCCAGCGGCTTGAAACTCGACGTCGCTCGCGTTCTCACCTCCTCTCCAGCTGTTCCCCTTTCATACAAGAGGTGTGCATGAGCTGTGGAGCTGTATAGGTCCTCCTGTCGATCTTTTCGTGGCTGATATCTACCATCGCTCTGTCACTTCGGCTAGGATAGAGAGTGGGTCGACTCGTCGATGAAGTCGAAAGTAGGTTCTGTAGGTTCACTGCGGCAAGAGGGACACCCTGCGTCAATTTTCGGGCCGTCGAGTGTCGTTGTTGATCGCTGTGCGTAATCGTAAGCGCTAGATAGGCTTTCTGGTGGATCGGGCTTTGGGGCTGCAAACAGAGCCTGCCTGCCGAGAGTCGCCGATGTCGCGCGTCTTCTCGTCTGTGATTCGGTGATGACCCTTGCGGCGAGACCCGCTTGCCGCTGCGCCGTCTGCTATGACACAGTTTCCAATGCTTTTGGCACAGAGCCAGATATGATGGCAATCTAAATATGGCAAAGCGAAAGACGGCTTAGAGGTTCCATCGCTTTCTGCGGGTAGAGAGCGCTTGGATTCGCAGCTGGCGCATCCCTAGACTCTGTCTTTTCCTGCGACCTTCGGTACAGTGCATGTACAACAGTACTCTCGAGACAACCACATGGCCAGCATAGACAAAGCTAGTCAAGTCCTGGCGCAGGGCCCTGACCCCGGCGTACCCCGATCATATCGTGCTATTGCAGATCACAGCGGAGTCCCTCGGTCCACCCTCTACCACCGTGCACGCGGCCGACGCTCTATCGAAGCCAAAGCTCAGAGCCAGCAGTATCTGGCCCCATTCGAAGAAGAGGCAGTGGTGGAGTTTATCTTGCAGATGGCCGATCTGGGAACACCGATCCGAATAAAGTATATACCCGCTATAGCCTTCAGTGCCACTCGTCATAGGTCGGAGGCGGACAGACCAGTCAAACCTCCGGGTCCGAATTGGTCGAAAGCTCTTGAGAATCGGCATCCGGACCTCAAAGCGAGAAGGGTGAAGGCGCTAGACTGGAACCGTCACGAAAATAACATATATGACAAGGTAGAACACTGGTTCGAAGTAATCTACAAGGTGTTGGAAGATCCTGCCATTACGGCAGAAAATGTGTATAACATGGACGAGACCGGGGTGATGCTTTCCATGCTCGGCTCCGTCAAAGTGCTTGTGGGGAAGGATGACATGCGAGATTAACGTGGCGCCCGAGTAAAGCGCACGATGGTGACTACGATCGAGTGCATTAGTGCTGACGGTAGGTACCTGGATCCTCTGGCCATTCAGCCAGCTACTACCTATCGAAGCAACTGGACAACGTTTCCCACGCCCGGGTGGCACTACGGATGCTCCGAATCTGGGTACACGGATTCGAAAATAAGCCTAGAGTGGCTCACGCGTGTGTTTGATCCTTAGACGAGGGAGCGAGCGAATGGTAAACCGCGGGTGCTGATCTGCGACGGGTTCGGTACGCACGAGACGCTCGAGATCTTAGAGCATTGCTTCGCCAACAACATCCTTCTCTGCCGCCTTCCCTCTCACACGTCTCACAAGCTCCAGCCCTGTGATATTGCAGTCTTTGCTCCGTTAAAGGTAGCCTACCGCGACAATGTTGAGCGGATGGAACGTGGGGGTGTGAACTCCATTGGCAAGCAACATTTCACATCGTTATATAGTCCTGCAAGGGCAGCGGCGTTTACTAGGAGGAACATTCTCGCAGGATGGAGCAAAGGCGGGCTGTTCCCGTTCAATCCCCAAAGAGTGCTGAGAGATCTTCAGAAGCCCTCCGGGCCAGCAAAACTTGTCGGGGAACTAGTCGCACGTCGCACCCAAGACTCGACGGTGCCGATGCTCACCACGCCTGTAACGCCTGTAACGCCTGTGACACCTGTCTCAGCAGAGGCCTTTAGGTCATTACAGGATCTGATCATCGAACAAGATGCTCGCGCGCTCGAAGATGCGAACAAGCAAGACCTAGAGCGGCACTTGCAGAAGCTTACTAGAGCCGCTCAGACGTCCATCGCGAGGAACGTCCTTCAGCAGGAGCGCATACAGTTCTTGCTCAGCGTGGATAACGAGGCCAAGGTGCGACGATCGACCAAGTCAGTTGTGCTAGGAAAAGCGAAAGTGATGAGCTACGAGGATCTCACCGCTGCGCGTACAAGGAGAATGGAGAAAGAAGCCAGCGCTAAGAAGAAGACACGTGGACAGAAGCGCAAAGGCCGAGCGCAAGTGACGAACGTGCAGGGAACGGGGACCGAGACGGCTAGCCCAGACGAACCTAGGCGATCGTGACAGAACCTATGGAGGGCTTGAGCGCACCGTGTCTGGGGAGAGCACCAGTAGCGCGGATGTGGTAACTTGCATGAATTCCGAACTTGGTCCAAGTTCCAGCACACACGCTGGAGACAAACTCAACAGAGCGACGGGCTTTCTCGCATTCTGATCATGCATGGGGTGGGGTAGTGTCTTTTGGCTTAGGCAACACATTATAGATCAAATGGGAAAATGTACTGCATTACATCTGGAGTACCTAACGGATGTGTGAAGCTGGCGGCGCAGAATCAGAGAGGGGAATCAACCTTTTGTTCCTGAGCAACTACCAATGTGCTTGCTGGTCACATTATCTGACCCCGCAAAAAATGACCCGACGTACCAGCGTGGCATGTTCGCGGCAAAGCTGTCACGCTCCGACCAGTGATATGATGGATAAGCCTACTCTTGCATCCCGCCAACAAAGCCACTATGCATGTTTCCGCTGAGTCTGAGGTAGTTGGCCTTGGAGATGGCATAGGCAAGCTGGCTGGGACTCAGCCTCGTCCTCCGCTGCTTTTCTCGTTACCAATTTCAACTCCCACGTCTTCGAGTTTGAGCGACGGATGCTTAGACGACACCACCTACCGTCAGATAAGTCTTGCCTCTTTTGAATTACATTCGCCCAAGCCACCCGGCTTCGAACGACCATGTCCGGCGCAGAGGCAGCTCTCGTGCTTGGGCTCGCGTCTTCGGCCCTAGCCTGTTTCGAGGCCGCCTACCAAGTTTACACCGCCGCCCACGACGCGAAAGGACTAACAAAGTCCTTTCGAGTCATAGCCGATCAGATACCGCTGGTGCTGCATACGCTGCATCTCATCGAGCAGAGTATCAAGGTAGACACCGTTAGCGAAGAGGCACTCAGGACATCGAAGCCAGTGCTTGAGCGATGCAAGGAGAATGCGAGATCGCTGAAGGCGGCTTTCGAAAAGGCTCTACCACCAAAAGACGCGTCAAGGGCAGACCGATACAAGAAGGCCGTTGAGATGAAATGGAAGGGCGGCGAGGTCAAGAAGAGCATGGAGCTCGTGATGCAGGATCTGGACTTGCTGGCACAGCATCAGATATTCCAAGACGCAGGTGCATTGGAGGACATCAGGACTGCTATTGACGAGTTGGCTCAGGTCAGCGACGAGGAGGAGAGTTCTCGCTCCGTCCATTATGGATCGGGGAACATCAACAACTACACGGGATCTGGGAATCAGGAGAATCACAGATACGAGATCTCAGGAGGAGGTGGCAGCTTCTACAAGGCAGACAACATAAGTTTTGGTAAGCAAGCAGGATAGTTTCGCTTTTTTTCTGTCGCGGTCGTTAGTGGTGTCGAAAGTTTATCAAAGATTGTCTGTAACGAGGAGCTCACTGACTGAATTTTAACGGATACTTTTCCATGAACGAGATACTTTTCTCCACATGATAAGCATTCCTCCGGGACGTTCAGAAGTGAAATGATTCTCTGAAGGACAAAGCTGACGGTATTTCCGATAGCCCATACTCACAACCATCTGCCGCAGGGTAAGCCTCACCTCGGATGCCTCCACGATATTTGTACTTACCTGTGATGGCCGCTAACGATGGCGCGATTATAGAACGACCCGAGACACCACCTGAACCATCATCCAACGTCCCTTTCCGCCCTGACCCACAATTTGTCGAACGTGCCGCTTTGACAAACCAGATCCGCGCCAAGCTGTCGGTGCCAGCGGGCAGGGCCGCGCTCGTGGGGCTCGGCGGAGTTGGGTAAGTTCACGCATGACTGCGTAGAGGGTAGCGTTAACATGCGAAATGCGAAAAGCAAGACACAGCTTGCGTTCGAGTACGCCTGCCGCCTCAGGCAGCAGTATCCACAGACGTGGGTGCTATGGCTCCATGCAAGCAATTCCGCACGCTTCTACCAGAGCTTGCGCGACATCGCGAACCAGCTCAAAATTTGCGACAAACATGAGGGCGGCAGAAAGGAAGCCGACCTTCTTTTGCTGATCCAGAAACGGTTACGCCGCGCCAACAAAGAAGACTGGCTCATCGTTCTCGACAATGCCGACGACGCTGATTTCCTCCTCGAGCCGCCGGCGACATCGAATGAAGCGGAGCCGATGCAGAGACGAATCGACCACTTCAATCCCGAGCATGGATCGATGATGATCACGACACGCAGCGTGAGAGAGGCACTCAAGCTAGTCTACGCAAACCAATTAATTGAGGTAGGGCCAATGGGCGAAGATGAAGCAGAAGCACTACTCGAGGACAAGCTTGGACATGCGAGTACGGACATCAGACGGCTAGGAGTGGCCCTCGAGTGCATGCCGTTGGCCATCACACAGGCTGCAGCGTACATCTCAGAGATGGGATTGATGTGTTCGGTGAAGGAGTACCACGAAAAGATGGAACGGAGCCGCGCATCTCGAACAAGTCTTCTCCGACGCAAAATCACACTGCCAGGCAGGGATAGGGAAGCGAGCAACTCGGTGCTGCTAACATGGCAGATCTCGTTTGAGTACATCCTCCGCGTTAAGAAGTCTGCGGCTGATTTGCTGTCACTGATGAGCTTCTGCGACCGGCTCTCCATTCCCGAGACTCTGCTGCAAGCAGATGTCAAAGATGGGCGACTCTCTGAGTGCAATTCAGACTTTGATGATGACATCGCAATGCTCCGCAGCTTTTTGTTTATCTCAGATACGACAAGTGCGCGGAGCTGGCAAATGCACAGGCTGGTCCAAGATGCGACTCAAACTTGGCTATGCGACAATGGAAACTTCGAAAAATCTCTTCACCTATTCGTTCATCGCCTGCGGACGTCGTTTCCGACTGGTGACTTTGACAACTGGACAGTATGCGATACTTTGTTTCCCCACGCGAGGAGTGCAATAGAGCACGCACCCGTGAACCAGGAAGTCGTTTTGGAGTGGGCCTCAGTGATGTACAACTCTGCATGGTATGCGGGTGAGCAAGGCAATTTCCTGGATGCGCTGAAGATGGCGACAGCCTCAATGGAGGTCAGAGCTAAAGAGCTAGGCGAGGAAGACAAGTTGACGCTTTGGAGTACGGCGATGGTCGCTAGGACGAATCGGAGTCAAGGACGGTGGAAAGAGGCGGAAGAGCTGGAGGTGAAGGCGATGGAGACTTGGAGGACGGTGCTTGGAGCGGAGCATCCAGACACGCTGACGAGCATGGCCAACCTGGCGTCGACGTACTGGAACCAAGGACGGTGGAAAGAGGCGGAAGAGCTGTTTGTGAAGGTGATGGAGACAAGGAGGACGGTGCTTGGGGCGGAGCATCCCTCCACGCTGACGAGCATGGCCAACCTGGCGTCGACGTACCGGAACCAAGGACGGTGGAAAGAGGCGGAAGAGCTGTTTGTGAAGGTGATGGAGACTTCGAGGACGGTGCTTGGGGCGGAGCATCCCTCCACGCTGACGAGCATGGCCAACCTGGCGTCGACGTACCAAAATCAAGGACGATGGAAAGAGGCGGAAGAGCTGGAGGTGAAGGTGATGGAGACTTCGAGGACGGTGCTTGGGGCGGAGCATCCAGACATGCTGGCGAGCATGGCCAACCTGGCGTCGACGTACCTAAATCAAGGACGGTGGAAAGAGGCGGAAGAGCTGTTTGTGAAGGTGATAGAGACTTCGAGGACGGTGCTTGGGGCGGAGCATCCCTCCACGCTGACGAGCATGAACAACCTAGCTGTCACTTACTCGAAGCAAAGAAGATGGGCGGAAGCTGAGGCACTCCAAAGAGTGGTAGTGTCTGTCTGCAAGGACAAATTTGGCCTACATCATCCTAACACATCTTCGGCAATTTCTACACTTGAACACATCCAGCGTACGGGAAGGCAACCTACACTCAGTCGCGACCTGACGGAGCTCCCTACCTGACCCACGCGCTAAGGGGTACTTCGTCTCCCACCACGCACGATTCCGCAGCCACGCTTGCTCTTTGTTTACGACCCATCACATCATCTTCTTGGACCATTTGCGCATCTATAGAGTGTGATCAAGGCATTAATCGAGCCTGGGTTGGCTGCACCAAAAGCCTTGAAGTAGATACCTTTGCTCAAGTTGCATGACCGATTTTCTGTTCCACCGTGCTTTGTGCCCGCTTGTCGAGCCGCGCGCCCTCAAAATAGAGTCCATACGTTCCGCGACATCAAGAAAAGCGTTCGACTGTGAGTCGGATGGCAGTAGCACCAAGCAGTAAGCACTTTACAGGGGTTCGTAAAGTATGGGTCGGTACTTCGTAGCGCCCAAAATTGGGGTTCAGCCCGCTAGCTGCCAGCCGAACGGGCTTTCTCGGTCGCGCGGCTCTCCAGCTCGCCCGCTTCGAGGTACCGGCAGGAATGATTACAATCCCTGCAAAGCGCTTACACCATGGTGTTCTCCAAACTCTGCTACCTGCAGGTCGGCCGTTGAGACGTGGAGAATGTACCCATGTCTATTTCAACGACGTGCGAAGCAGTGGCGGCGTGTATGATCGCATCTCCATTGTGCCATGCTCAGCAGAATATGGGAGTCTCCCACTTCGAGAAGCATTAGCATGACCAACGTATGCATTTCATGCGGCGTGACTATACTCTATCGGAGCGTAATGTCTAAGAGAAGCCTTTGGGAATCATCGTGGAGAAAGAGAATGTATTGTCGCGTAAGCGTGCCTGTGCAAAGTGAAAGTACCTCTTAGCGTGTGGGTCAGGTAGGGGGCTCCGGTAGGTCGGGACTGAGTGTAATTTGTCTACGCTTCCAGCAAACGAGCTTCATATCAGCAGTCCAGCGCGGCCTAAGTAGCATCTCGTTGGAGGTGATCAAGCAAGCCAAACAAGGGAGTATCCCTGGCGATGGTTGAGCAATGTTTGTAAGGGGAGGTAAATACTTTACCGTATTCGAGGTTACTCAACATATTGATGTGTATGGAAGATGAGCGAGACCCTTAGCTCCAAATTTTGGAAGAGAAGGTCTGTCAGAGCACAACGGAAGATACTTATCTATGCCTTCTGCCACAACCGCGCTACCAGTGAACTTCCTGAGCAGGGTACGATTAGAGAATGCGGTTGTGAAAGATGCCATGCATGCCACCGCACATGTCACGCGTTTCCTTTTCCGTAGCGAAAGCTTCCCTGCGCTTACAGGCTCGCGGACTTCGAGCCTGCAGCTTAGGTGACGGCACAAGGCGAGTTGTTTATGCTCGGGGTCAAAAGTAGTGGGATTTGAGTAAAGTTGCACGGCTCAGCGGCAAGCGGGTCCCGCCGCGTCGGTTGTCTTAATCCAATCAGAAACGAGGGTCGCGCGATGTCGGGGACTCTTGGTGGACAAGCTCCATCTGCTGCCTCGAAGCCTAATTTTCCAGAAAACCTGTCTGGCGCTTATGATTACGCAACAGCGATCAACCACAACGATCGACGCCCGAATATTGATGCAGCGTTTTCCTCCTGCCGCATAAAACCTACAGAACTTGCTTTCGTCTTCATTAAAGCGGCAACTTATTCTCCACCCCAGGTGAAGAGACGGCGTGATGGTGGGAAGCAACAATGGAAGGATCAAGAGCAGGACTTATACGACTCCCGGAGCTATCGCGCACTTTTTTGGGAAAGAAGAACAGCCGGAGAACAGTTAAGGACGAGTGCGATGTCACGATCTGCGCTGGTGGAAGAAGGAATAAGGTGTGAATACAGAAGCGTCTCGCGACACCGTGTGTCTCCCCATACAGTGATGGACGTTATACTGCATCTAAAGCTTCTCCAACCCGGACAAGCCCGTCAGATATCAACGTGCGCTTGTCGCCCATCTTCAACCCTCGCAAAAAAACCGTGTTCAGACCCTCCCACAGAAAGCGATACCTGCAACTCTCTTGTGCATATGGGCCAGAGACTTTGAAACAGAGCAAAAAGCAATAGGATGCATCGGCCGGGAATCGAACCCGGGGCTGGCCGACATCTGTGAGATGGCAACGGCCAATTTTACCACTAAACCACCAATGCTATTTCATGTTAACTTTGGTGTTGAGTCATAATATATCAATCGATTCAAAACTTCGCGAGCAGGATGCGAAGAACGAGAAAACAGATGGGCCACAGGTGGAGCGGAAATGGCAAGGCGCAGCTGAATTTGGGTCAGAGACTTGTTGAGGCATGTGTCGTGTCTTTCATGTAGAGGTGAGTTGGGTCTCCGAAACAAGGGTGGCGGTGCGGCAGCGTTGTGAATATAGCCGTGGATAGACACGCCTAAGGCCGGGTGTGTGACATCTCAGGTCTCCAATTGAGTGATTTTCTGATATGTTGCTATTCAAACGTGCTCATATGTGCGTATGTACCTCGTGTATGTGTACATTGATAAGTAACAAGTATGTGTTTTCTTCCACGTATGGACAGGCAGGAAGATATATTCGCGGGCAGTCTTGTGCTGCCCTCCGCTAGATGGGGATAAACTGCCTGGAGAGATGCGAGTACCAGTAATCGTGGCCATTACCATGGCCAGTAGGGGCGCAAGCGTGAGTTCGGCTCGTCGCTTATGTGGGTCTTGCTCCGATGCCTGAAAGCTTTGCTTGGCCAGCGTTGCCACGCCGCAACAAGCTCACCGGACTTCGTTGTGAGTTGCAGGCGTAGACTTCCTGGGATGGCGAGACATAGACGACGGTGATCCGAGTCTGCGGCACTTTTGTCGCTGTGGCATGTGTGCAAGGCTGTGTCGAGTTGTGTCGGTTCTTGTCAGCTCAATTTGCGTGGGTTGGAAAGCCTGGGAGACGTAGCGGAAGTAGTGGCCGAGAGAGCGTGTTGGCGACGATGGTCCACTGTGCCGTCCTGGAGTGCATCGCTTTTCTCAGGCACGGCGCTTGGGAGTTGGGCAAGGTTGTAGAATGAGCAAACACCGTTAGCCGCACAAGTCATGACGATTTTTCCAGCCTTCCCAGTGCCGACCTCACCGGTACGCTGGCCTCCTAGTCCAATAATACCCAGGCCCTCTCCACTGCTTCGGTTTCATTCTCTCATCAGCCATGGCATCGTCCTCGCCAGCCTTGACTTTACTAGCTCCTGGTGGCCAAGTGCCCGGCCTGACCCTCCTATGAATCAAGTTCGGACGCCCACCCAAACAGAGTCTCTCAAGTCTAGGCGAGTCCAGAATGCTAGCCTTGCTGTCGTCATCGTCGTCAAATAAGCGGTCTTCCATGACTTCCCTGTCCTCGTCCCAGTCACCGGGAGTCGTCTCGAGCGGGTCCACCAGCCAAGAAGAAGACTGACTCAAGCCCTCGGCCGAGCCAGAGGGGTAGCGCTGGTGCTCAAAGTGGTGGATCTCAATCCCAGTCAGATGCAGGTTATTGCGGATGAACTCGCCAAAGGGAAACATGTCTTCCTCCTCGTCGAGCTCGCTCATTTCGTAATCGCCTCCCTTCCAGGCGTATGGGCTCCCGCAGGCGAAGGTGTTGATCAAGTGGAGGGTTCGGAGGGTTGGCGCGTGGGCGTCTAGGAAGTTGTAGAGGGCGGCGTAGTCTGTGACCCAGCCTTCGAGTTCAAGGGAACGGAGGTGAGGGAGGCGGAGCCTTGTGACGAGTGAGTTGAAGGGTTCAAGGGATAGCAGGCTGGCGGGGGCGTCTTGGTGTTGGAGGAAGCCGTCGATGGGGCCTTTGGCGACGAGCGCGAGGTTGGCGACGGTTTCTGGAATGGCGTCAAAGACACGGCAGAGTTCTTGACCCACGCCCTCGGACAGTGGTGGTAGCGACTCTTCGAAAAATAGTGGCAGCCGAAGAGACCTCAAACCATTGAACAGGCCAGCCCAGTCTCGATGTGGTATGGGCTCGCCTGTTATCCTACAGCGGCTGAGATCTGTTTGGTGAGCAAATTCGTGATAAAATTCGTTGAGGCGCTTTGGGTGGTCCTTGAACTCATCCGTGGACATGAATTGCGACTCCTTGTAGAGCGCAAGAGGGTCCGTAGAATTACAGCGCTGCTCGAATGGGTGAGGGCCGAGAGATACGGAGCGGAGTTCTCCTTTCACTTCCATGATGATCCTCCACGCCTCGAGAGTTTCTTCCGTAACGTCTCCATTGTGCTCAAGGTTGTTCCAACGCTCTGGCTCGCGAACGTTGCCAAACAGGCGGGTGCACAGGTCCATGTAGCACTCTCCTGGGCGTGCGAGCTCCCGGTAGTCGGTGAAATGTACGTGTCGCAGCTTCGGAAACCTACTGACAGCCTGACTGAGGATGTTCCAGTACTCGCCTGTGGCTTCCAGCGATTGGTGCACAAAATGAAATCTCTTGTATATCGGAAAGCTCTGACGGGCGCCCATGCGGTCTGCAATGTTGGCACTTTCGCCTTGGGTGGCGAGGATGGAATCTCTCGACGCTTCGTCTACGAGTTCATGGCACTGACTTTCGGTCAAAGGACTGTCCAGCCTTTGGAAAAACGCAGCCGCTGCATCGAGTGAAGGCTCGCCCTTGTTGGCGATACAGGATGCGTAAAAGTCACTCTCCGCACGGGCACGCCGCAGCCAGTCTTCATCCACGAAGCGGCGGACGCCGCTGTCTTCTATGCTCTCGCAGTCGTCCACATAGTTGTCGTAAATTGAAGCACTGTAAGGGTCGAAATAGCTCACGTCGTAGATCAGGCCGGTGACATGACGGCTAAAGTAGGGATGACAGGCCACCTCATGTACTTTAGCAATCTCACGCAGCCGTTTCGCTAGTACAACCTTTGTGATCAAGAAAGGCGAGCTGAGTTCCTTGAAGCGCTGGTTGACCAGTCTGCAGGCAGAGATATCCGGGCGATGTTCTCCCAGGTATTCGAAAACGCGGGCGAGAAGTTCGGCCGGAAGAGAGACGATACTGGACTCGGCCATGAGCACAGTAGATCCCCAGGGCAAAGTCGGGCAGGGCTAGTTAGCGTGAGCGCGGTGTGGTGTCGCCGTAGTACGGTGGCACAGTAGCCTCTTGTGATGGTGGGCTCCTAGCACTTGCAACGTTGCGATCGTAACGGTCGTCGGAACTCCGCGGGAATTTGCAAGCTGCCTGATTGGGCTTCTCGTAGCGATTGAGTTTGGGTACAGTATAAATAGAACAAAGAACTGTGTCGTCGTACACAGCAGCCACAAAGCAAGGGCTGGCACGACGGGCAGGGGCGAGGCTGGAAACAGCAAATGTAAGTGAACGAGTGTTTTGTGGTAGGTTGGAGAGTGTCGCAGTGTGTTGTTGTGATGAAGTTCCTCAGCCCTGCCGCACAACCGGACCTCGCCCCGCGCCGGAGTCCGACTTGGCAGCATGGATGGCTCGGGCGGAGTGACATTTTCCGTCTATTTTCACGCCTGGAAGCTTGATCTATGACCTTGATGTGACTCTGGACAATAATATCTCCAACCTCAATCAGCCTTATCGACAGGGCTGGGAGACTCAACATACCTTACTCAACATAACTCCTTATTTCGTAGTCTACTTTCCACACGACCTGGATCCTCGCCTGATTATCGTCGAATTAGCGCCAAGTCGAGATGTTTCACAAGAATCCTTCGCGCCATCATCGCCCTGTGTATGAGTGGAGCTTCTGTACACAAGTGAGTTGTATGCTACCGTTTCAGCAGGATGAAGATCTTGACAGGACGTCAACATGGTCGTTCCAGGATGATGAACAAGGCAGCGAACACAGTCGATCTCGCTTGCCGTGTTGCCAAACACCTTCGCGGCTCCCAGAGTTCAGGGGCTGTAACACAACATGACATCGGAATAAGCATTAAGGTTGCCTATCATTCCTACCGTCTCCACGACTCCCTTGCCTTGCCTGCTTACTGCTGACGGTCTGCATATGTATACGGATGTAACCTTCTCTCAGCTTTGCGTTCACTTTCTCTGTATAAGTACTGTCCTGTCGACCGGAAATTGACAACTGCAAGAATACAATATTCACAAGCGATCAACCCCTACAACAACACAGCCAAACATTTCAATATGCGCTTCATACTTGCCCCAGCTGCCTGGCTCTTCGCCATTCTGGCCAATGCCTCCAACTCAAGCGACTGCACCACGTATGTCTCCACCCAAGCCAAATGCTGCCCGTCCGCAAGTAGCAGTACCGTATACACGCCCGTAGACTGCCACGGCTGTTCGCTCGCTACAACCACTACCGGAATTCATTGCATGATAGTATGGCACTCCCTCACTCCTGAAATCTCCATAGCCTCCTAACACACGCCACAGATTTGTCCGACCGACCCAATGACCCTCCCCGGAACCACAACTCTCGCAACTTGCTCCGAATCGCCGACTTGCACTAGCACCATCACTACGACCCCTCCCTTCGGTTGTACCGTTACCGCAGCACCTGAGACAAAGGTACAACACGTTGACTGCCATGGTTGCGCTCTGGAAACCGAAACACTGCGCGATGCAAGGTTTGGCATTGGCCCGGTCTGTAAGGAGGGGAGGCAGACGGTCACTGGCTCGACTGGTACTGCGACTGTCACGAAGTGCAGGAAATGAGTGTTGTTCGTGGTAATATCACTGGGGTTTGATGATGTTTACGCAAGGTTTCTGGTATGATCTATGGCTCGTTCGTTTTACTGTGATCGGTTACAAGTGTAATTCGCTACCCTCCGTCTTTAGGATACAAAAGTCTCTGCACTGTCTTTAAGTCACAAATGCCTACCTGACGTTGCCATTCCTTCATTCTCTACCAGAAGTCGAATTTCATCGGAAGCAATCCGATATCCCAACACAATCTGCCACTCGAAGCCTTCTACCCATCGAAGCCGCCTCCCAATCTCAAGCATCCCACATTACAGACTTTAGTGGAGGGACGCCGCCAAGCGCGCTGTCTCACAACACTTTGTAGCATGCTGGACAAAGCGACATGCAATGCTGTCTTACCTCGCCGCAGCCGGGTACAAAGAAACGAGAGGCTTGAAGATTCTCGTGGCGCAAAGACATTGAAAGCCTGTCTCGACAACTTCGAGATTTCGAATGTCGGTTTGTCTAGCAAACAGTCAATCGCCTGTCGCTAACATGGCATATGTACACCAGACTGGGCCCATGAAGAGCGATCCGCTATCCCAACACTTTTACTATGTGTCGCAGAAAACATATAATCCAATCACACAAGCGGTTCATGAGCTGCGGCCAGATCGAACTGCGCTCGCCACCGCCACAGTCTTCCGTCGTCGCTCTACTGGAGCTGACAGCAGTGCAGTGGCCTGCTACATCGAGCTCGCTGCCTGTTATGCTCAATCAGTCAGGTTCAATGGCATTGTTTCCTGCCCGACATCCATCGGACCTGCCGTGGATGAATCCATTCTAATTCACCAACCAACCATCCAGAAAGTCATGCTCGATCAAGAGAGCATTAAGTCTAGGTTGCCATGTCAACTTCGACTTTTCCATCCACAAGGTGGAAGGCAGCCGCAAAAGCGGCATTGAGGAGGTTCAGACAAAAGGACAAGTGGGCTGAGAAACTCAATTTCTGGGCTGACAAGCTCATCTCACGCAAGCCACCCACCGACGATACCGACAAACACCCCGTCGACGTTGCCAGCAATCCTCCATTGAATGTAGGTGCAAGAATCCAGTATGCAATGGAACCGAGACGAAATTGTGGCAAAAAGTCCAAAACCTGCGCGTTGCCCTGCCGTGCGGAACGACTCGGTGGAACGGCAGCACTTGGCTCGACGTAAGTAACACCAAAATCATGGCCTCAATCCTGGGCGTCCAGTATTCTTGGCGTTTTTCTTGCCTTCGTTCCTCGGGGCGACCTCCCAATGACATTGGTTGAAGGCGCTTGAACCACGACTGCAGCCTAATCCCTGGGACTGTGAATTCCGAGATTCGACAAGACGGTCCTTTCACCAACCCCTTGACGACCTTCGCTTGCTTTGTTCTTCTGACTTGAAAAGCAATTCCGTTGTTTCCATCATATGGCATTCACTGACGACACCGCAGTCTAAGGCCGCTGGCTGGCCGGTACCAGAGATCTGATGTGAAGATGAGTGTCGACCACTTCACTATAGCATGGACGACACTCATCATACACAATGGCTTTGCCTTCACCACTTCACCTTTGCCGTTCACAAACCGACACCTAGTTGCAGAAATACTGCAGACCCTCCTTCCTGTTTCTGAATTCTCCAAACACCAACTCACTACATCCGCAATCCTTGGTCTTTCATTTTCGAACTCCATCCTACCGACACCACCAGACACACCGGAAGAATCACCAACATGGCCATACGACACCTCTTCAACCCCCTGGAGCAGGTCGACCCTCACGACTGGGAGTACTCCAACTGCTGTGTGGAGTACCCCTCCACATCGCCGCCCTGGTGCGGTGAGGATGAATCCCTCGTCTGTGCGGAATGCATCAAGAGTAGATTCGAGCACGCTCTTGGACATGCGACCGAATGGCCTGCTCGCTGGGGCTCTGACAACCTGGATGTAGAGCACTACCGCAGCATCCTGGGAGACGAGCTCTATAATGCCTACACGGCCAAGGCAGCTGCTCGCGCTTCAGCACCGCCTATCGTGCCTAAACTGCCAGATGGTTGCACTTGGGGCGTCCAAGTCCAGTCTTGTCCTGGCCGCAAGAAAGTCGGCGGTCTCTCATCTGGCTGCAACCACATCGTGTGCGAGGCCTGCCATACGAACTTCTGCTTCATCTGCGGCAAGGAGGCCCTCGATCGCAGTGGCCACTGGTCTCACGGCAACCCCTGTCCACGATTTGGCGCCAAAGATTCTCCGAGAGCCATCTTCGATGACGCTGAGCCCGACGCACGCACCCCAGAGGGGATCGAAGCAGAGGAGCGTGGCGCGCTTGTATCTGCCATGCTGAGCTGGAACATGGCAATGCGGACTTCGGACATCGACACTCGAATCGTCCTTCATCGCTTCGTGGACACCATCGACCGCCCATTTGCCACCGGCGAGGACATTCGTACGGCCATAGCTGCCATGGGAATCAACCACCCTCTCTCCGGCACCCCAGACGCCGTCTGGTACCAACCTCCAGAGATTGTCGTTCGTCGCGCCGACAGCCGCACGCTAATCAGGATGCTGCTCGAGATCCGCGACGAACTTGGGGCTCTCGAGGCCGTCCCGCTGCCAGAAACCAGCATCTTTGCGCGCACAGCACCTCTCGAGGGCCTGATCCGCGGCCCGGTCATGCGAGAGTTCAACATGGGTGCTCCAGAAACCCGCGACTCCTCTTACCGATGGATGGTGGCGCATCTGCAGGATCAGTCAGTGCCCACACAATTTGGCGTTGCGACCCAAGAGAACAGCGCACTTTTGAGCGGCATTTCGTCGTGGGCCGAGATTGATTACATCGCTTTAGTCTTCGACAGCGTCAACTTCCGCTTCCGGGCATCATCGCTGACACCTACCTCGGTGATCTTGACGGTCCGTGGAGACGTTCTCGGGGATTTGAATGCGGGTCTGACGGTGGAGGGGTTGCGGGACAGGTTCAGGCCGCTTCTGGATGATGCGATCCAATAATGAAAGATGGAACAGATGGAGAAATTGAATCCGATCAGGGGGCGCATGCTTTTTCCCTACGGGGTTTTTTGAGCATGTGGGAGTAGTACGCTAAATAAAAGCAATATGAAGACTTTACAAAACTCATCGTGCCACCATGATCGTCCTCAATGTTTAAATTTACATCCAAGTGATAATGTAGTCAACGCTTACAAGAGCTCATGTGATTGCGAATAACCCATGCCCTTCGCCTGAATTCGAGATACTGACATAACAAGAAGGTAGCAAAATCTGGTTTCTTGTGCAATTCCATCGCTTTCTGGCCGCATACGACTATACTCTCCTCTGTAGGCGTTCAATATGCATTGATAGCATCTGTCGTAGAAGCGGCTCCAGCGTGATCCTCCCCTTGTAACAATCCTCCTCGGATCTGCTATCGAGTCCATTGAATGCCTGCGTGACTCCATGTTCACATTGCGGTATCATCTTTTGCTTTGTTGTCATGTCAGCCGTGGGCTATCCCCTGGGATCATGACTTGGCTGCTTTACTTCTACTATTATCATTCATTGATGCTGTTCTAGTTTTTACTGCACTCACGGCCTTTCGTGGCATCATCAAGTTGAGTATGACCCAAACGTTGAGACACATACTGTAGTGCGAACATTTTCAAGTGGTACTACCCTCAAGTTCGGGGAACTCCAGATACATACGATCCATTGAGATACTGTCTTCGCTGTCGCGGTCATTCCGCGGCGTCGACGCCACCAAGTTGTGTTACCTGCATCCATAAGATAGTTGTATCGCATGCGATCCACTGAGATGCTGTATCTCTTATTGAGACCACACAGCGGCATCGATATCACCAAGTGGTGATACCATTGTTGCTATTGCTCAATCTGGAAGACGCTCGAATCCCATACTTACTATTTACATGCGAACGATCCTATCGTATCGCTCCTGGGTAGCCTTCTTCAGCTCCACCATCTCCCAGCTCCTCAAGGACAGCACATACAGAGGTCCGTTCACCACCACAGTCTCCCTGTCAGCCGGTGGATGGTACTTGTGGCCGATGTAGAAGCGCTTGGTGCTGTAACCTCCAAACCTCCTCGTGGACCAAAAAAAACCAAACTCCTTCTGCCGCGGCATACCCGGACTCGGGATTCCCTCGTCTTGGTACCACAGATGGCGTGAGCTGCTATAATCAGGTAGAGGGGATCTTCCGTCGATAATGTTTTGCGCTTCAGCACACAAGGCCTTCCCTTCCTCTTCGTTGACGTGATCGTGGCTGTCAATAGCGCTAGAAAGCCAATCTGCCGCTCCATCCATCCACAGATCCAACCGGTTCGCTTGAGCACCCTTGATCTGGACGCTATCGGTGACTTCGTCCTCGACCCTCCAGGCAGAGAGCATCTTCTCCGGTTGCTGCGGTCTGATGCAGCGCAGGAAACTCTTCAGCTGCTCAGGGCCGTCTTTCCCACGGACGACCCAGGCTGTCTTGGGGATGTAATCGACGTAAAGAAGCGGCAGTGCTTCGTTGCGAAAGAGCTTGCAGGTCGCGAGAAGGGCGAGGAAAGGGTGGAGATGCTTGAGCGGCTTGTAGGCGTATTGGCCGCTGTGGCCGCATTCGCCGGGGGTGAGGCGGCATGGGCATAGTGTGTCGCTCTCTTCGGGTTGGAGGACGTCTTCGAAGAGGGAGGAGTAGATCCTAGCGCGAATCTTTGGTTCGAGCTTCGAGAATAGGCCGATTCTCGAGGGGGCGGCCAGTTTGGGGTGGTATTCGGCGACCTTTTGCGCGACCTTTTGCGCGTGGAGGGCTTGCTTCTCGGCGGTCGACATGATTGATTGTTTGACGGTAGTGTATGGTAGTTGCTCGATTGATTTTGGGATCTCAAATGTCGTTGTTGTGTGAAGAGTGAGTGGCGACAAACGATCGTTCGGAATCAGCCTGTGCGGCTTCCAAGAGCTCAACCTCACCTCACTCTCACATGCACTCCGCCAAGCAATCGATCGATCAAAACGATCACAGAACTCCTCTTCACACAACCCGAGTCGACGGCTTTTCTCAATCACCACGAGCTACTACCTAAAATCACAACCACAACACAACATCAACCAATCAACGAGAAACACTCACCTCGCCACCATGTCCGACAGGAAATGCCTCCACTGTAATGCCGCTCAGACCAGCGAGCACCGCCTCAAGACCTGCAGCCGCTGCAAAGCAGTCTCATACTGCAACACCACCTGCCAGCACGCAGACTGGCCCACCCACAAGCTCGTTTGCAACAAGCACGAAGGCTTGCGCCTAGGCTACGCCAGCGGCGCCGGCGAGAACGTCGTCTTCCAAGACCCTTCCGGCGGCACCTGTGACGAGGTTTGCTCGCGCGGGGCATCCATTTCCCTACGCATGCCGCCTTTGCCCGAGATCCCACTGGGCTTGGCCATTCTGCTCGAGATCGAGCCTGCCGTCGCGGAGGAACTTGCGGGGCTCGCAGCTGGGGAGAGGGTCGCTATCGAGCAGGCTACGGGTGAAATGATGAAGGATATGGTGCACGAAGACATCATCAGACAGGCGATCGTTGAGGCCATTGAAATGGCGAAGAAGGCGAGAATGGTTGCTCGGAGGGGGGAGGTTGAGGATGAGAAGGATGGTGGGGGCGAGAGCGAGGGAGGGGACGAAGACGACGACGAAGATGGTCTTTGGGAGAAGGTCAGGAAGATTCTGGCCATCAAGTACTA
>Ga0265797_10004569_pt1 | contig 21018 bp, 16 predicted proteins | sample P2T30metagenome_FD_192433 | JGI IMG/M metagenome (GOLD analysis project Ga0265797, IMG submission 192433) | Plant litter microbial communities from East Loma Ridge, Irvine, California - P2 T30 | ecosystem: Environmental > Terrestrial > Plant litter > Unclassified | place: USA: California...
TAAAAACCTTCCTCGACCAGCAGGTCCATCTGGGCGATGTCCACCAGGCCGATGTTGACCGTGACCTTCTCGGTCTCGGGGAGTTTGGATTTGGATTCGACGAGTTTCATACGCCCACCATACTCCCACTGGAGTATAAGCGGCGTATTTTTTTGTAACAGCCGGTGTTCCGTTGCCCTTACACGACGTCCGGGGAGGGTTCCGGCTCGAGCCTTACGAACCGGCTCAGCAGCAATGCCGGCAGTGCCGCCAGCAGCACCCACAGGAAGAAATGGCGGTAGCCCAGCGCCTGCTGGATGTCGCCGCTGACCATCTTGAACAGCACGAACCCGAGCTGCATGAAACCGGTGCCGAGCGCGTAGTGGGCGGTCTGGTAAGGTCCGCTGGCGATCACCTGCATGATGAACAGGATGATGCCGACGAAGCCGAAGCCGTAGCCGAACATCTCCAGCGCCAGCGCGGCGGTGATGCTGCCGACCGCTTCCGGCTGGGCCGCGCTCAGGTAATAGAAGACCAGGTTCGGCAGGTTCATCGCCAGGATCAGCAGCGGCATCGCGCGTTTGAGGCCGATCCAGGACGTGAAGTAGCCGCCCAGCACGCTCCCGGCCAGGAAGGCCGCGGTGCCGGCGGTGCCGTAGATGGCGCCCACTTCCTGGGTCGACAGCCCGAGTCCGCCGATCGCGCGCGCGTCGCGCAGGAACAGCGGGCCGATGGTCTGGATCTGCCCTTCCCCGGCGCGGAACAGGATGATGAAGAGGATGCCCAGCCAGATGCCGCGCTTGGCAAAGAAGGCCTTCACCACGTCGACCAGCACGGCGGCGGTGCCGCGGATCGAGGCCGGCGCGGCGTGCACGCCCGGATTCGGCAGCGCCCACCAGTGGTACAGGCCGAGCGCCGCCATCAGCGCGCCGAGCAGGCCGAACACCGTGGACCAGGCCGGGGCCGCGCCGAAGCGTTGTTCGAGGTGCCCGGCCAGGATCACCAGGCCCCCCAGCGACAGGAACTTGGCGCCGTTGAAGAAGGCGCCCTGCCAGCCGGCGTAGGCCGCCTGCTGGCGCGCGTCCAGGCTGGCGATGTACAAACCGTCGGCGGCGATGTCGTGGGTGCTGGAGGCGATAGCGACCACCGCCAGCAGCGCGATCGCCAGCGCGAACCAGGCCGGCAGCTGCAGGGCCAGCGCCAGCATGCCGAGCGCCGCCCCGCCCAGCAGCTGGAAGCATACGACCACCACCTTCTTGCTGCGCGCCAGTTCCAGGAAGGGACTCCACAAGGCCTTGAACACCCAGGCCAGGCCCAGCACGCCGGTCCAGTGCGCGATGGCGTCGTTGGGCACGCCCATGCTCTTGAACATCAGCCCGGCCACCAGCGCCACGCTGTAGAAGGGCAGGCCCTGGGCCAGGTAGAGGGAAGGCACCCAGGCCAGCGGATGGCGGGTGGATTCAGGCTGCAGTTGCGCGGGTGTGGCCTTGTCCATGTTCAGGACTCCGGAACTAGGGTGACGGTGCGGCTCTTGCGGCCGCGGGTGTCGAAGCTGGCGACCTTGAACACGGCGCCGGCAGCCAGCGGCACCGGCGCCCGGTAACGCGGCGCGTCCACGCCGGGTTCGCTGCCGTCGACAGTGTAATGCAGGGCCAGGCCCGGCAGGGCGACATTCGCATGGGCCCTGCCCGCCTCGACGATGGCGCCGGGCGGCGGCAGGCGGTAGCCGTAGGCCAGCGGCGCGCGGTCCAGGCGCGCCAGTTCGCGCTGGCCGAGGCGATTCGCGAATTCGTTCCAGTCGGCGCCGATGGCTGCGGCGCGTTCGGCGCCCACCAGCGCGCCCCAGCCCGGATCCGGCGCCCAGGCCCGCTCGGCCAGCGCGATCAGGCGCGGCGCCGCCAGGTATTCGATGCGCGCCGGCGAGCGCGCGTTCTCGCCCCACAGCTGGCCCTGGATGCCGGCGATGCGCAGGCGTCCGCCGGCATCCAGGCGCTGCATGGCCGCCACCCGCGCCGGAGGGACCGCGCGTCCCATCGGGTCCTTGGGCGCGCCGCCCAGCATGTCGAAGGGGCAGAAGGCAAAGGTGTCGCGCGTCTCGACAAAGCCGGCCCAGTAATAGCCCGGCTCCTCCGGATCCTTGGCGTAGGCCAGGTCGAAGTACAGGTGGGCGGCGTTGGCCAGCACGACCTCGTAGCCGGCATTCGCCAGCCGGTAGGCAACATCTTCCTTGCCCGAGCCCCAGGCATTGTTCCAGGCGTAGACGTGGAAGCCCGGTCCCGCAAAGCTCGGATTGGCCGCCGCTTCGCTCTGCCCGTGCACCAGCGCCGTCTCTTCCCAGCCGGCGAAGGCCAGGCCGTGGCGCGCCAGGATCGTGCGGCAGCGCGCCACGAAGTCGGCGTGCAGCTGGCCGACCGTGGCCCAGCCGCGCTCTTCCATCAGCGCGCGGCAGCGCGGGGAGCCGAGCCAGGCCCCGGCCGGCACCTCGTCGCCGCCGGTGTGGATGGCGCGCAGCGGCACGCCGGCCTCGCGGTACAGCGCCGCCACATGGCTTACCACGGTGTCGATGAAACGGTCGCTTGATGGAAGCGCAATGCAGATCACGTTGTCGTGCCACATCTGCACCGATTCGTAAGTCGAGCTATCGTCCGGATCGTCCAGGCGGTAGCGTTCGGCGCCTTCGATGTCGCCCCGCGCATGCAGGCGCGCGTGGCGGGCACGCATGGCCATCACGGCGGCGCGCGCATGGCCCGGCATGTTGAACTCCGGGATCACCTCGATGTGGCGCGCCTGGGCGTGACGCAGGATGGCGATGAAGTCGGCACCGTCGTAATAGCCGGTGCCGGCGGAACTGTCCACGTCGGCGCCGGAGCCGAACGAAGGCGGCAAACAGCCGCCTTCGGGCGGTAGGCCGCGGCGACCAGCCGCAGGCTCGCAGCGATCAGCTGCGAGCCAGCTGCCGTCCTTGGTAAAACCGCGGCGCGCGCCGATCTCGGTCAGTTCGGGCAGCTCATCGATGCGCAGGCGCCAGCCCTCGTCGTCGGTCAGGTGCAGGTGCAGGCGGTTCAGTTTATAACGCGCCATGCAGTCGATCAGGCGCAGCACCGTTTCCTTGCCGGCGAAGTGGCGGGCGACGTCCAGCATCATGCCGCGGTAGCCGAAGCGCGGGGTGTCGAGCACGCGCACCGCGGGCAAGCTGCCGTCCGGTTCGAGCAGCTGGGCCAGGGTCTGGATCGCGTTGAACACGCCGTGCGGACTGGCGCCGCGCAGGCGTACGTGCTTCCCCTCGGCCTCGAGCAGATAGGCTTCCGGTCCGCTGGCGTCGACCGGTCCCAGCTCGACGTCGATGCGCGCCGCGCCCTCCCCGCGCCCCGGCAAGCCCCCCAGCAGCGCGCGCAGGAAGGCGGTCTCACCCTCGAGCGCGCCCGATGCCGTCAGCGGGCTGTCGCAGCCCAGCATCAGCGTGCCGGCACGGAAGCGCGCCGACAGCGGCCGCGGCGTGATGCGGCCGACGGCGTCCGGCGCCAGCACGCGCAGCGCCGCGTTGTCGCGATAGCGCCAGATCGCATCGGCTGGCGGCACCAGGTCGCGCAGGTGGCGTTGCAGCTGTTCCGGCCGCGCGAACGGGACAATCTCCGGGTCGCCGATATCGTACGCAAGCCCGTCAACCGTGACCAGGTAAAAGCCGAGTGGCGCATCGGTCACGCTGATGGCCCAGAACCCGGCTTCGTAGTGCAGCACGTGTTCCTTGCCCGGCTGCCAGTCCGTGTCCAACAGGGCCGTCAGGCGGAACAGGTCGCCGTTGACATGCTCGATCGCGTAACCGGCATCCACGCTGCCCGGCCGCAGCGGGCGACAGGTATTGAAGTAGAGCGCCCACCCCGCTTCGATCGGCGCCCCGCTCTCGTTGCGCAGGGTCAGGCGCGCCGAGAAGGCCTGTTCGCCGATCAGGTTGGACAGGCATTCCCAGCGGACCGCAAGCTTCATCCGCGGCACGATCAGAGCTTGCCGCGCAGGCCGAGATAGAAGGTGCGGCCGTTCGAGTAGAAGGCGCGCGGGCGGTCCTTGTTCTCGGCGTACATCTTGATCGTCTCGTTGGCGAGGTTCAGCGCGTCGAAGGTCAGCGTCAGGTGCTCGTTCAGCTTGACGTTGAGCGAGGCCGCCAGCGAAGGCATGCCGTCCACGTGCTGGCTGGCGCCGCGGTCGACGCCGGCCTTGTACTCGGAGCGGTAGCTGTAGGCCAGGCGCGCCGAGAAGCGCTCGTTCTCGTAGTAGCCGGTCAGGTTGTAGGTGTTCTTAGAGGAGTTCAGCAGCTCGCCGCCGTCGTCCAGTTCGCCGTCGGCCCAGGTGTAGTTGGCCAGGAAACCGAAGTTGTCGAACAGCGGATGCTGCCAGCTCAGCTCCACGCCCTTGTTCTTCGCGCCGGTGTTGTAGGGCGAGGTGATCTGGTACTCGGTGAAGGTGCCGCGCTTGTTGTTGTAGTAGCTGCCGGTGCTGGTGCCTTGCGCCACGATCGAGCTGAAGTCCATGTAGAACAGGCCGGCCGACAGCAGCGCCTTGGGCATGTAGTACCACTCGGCGGACAGGTCGAAATTGGTCGAGCGCACCGGGTCGAGGTTGACGTTGCCGCCGCTGCCGGACAAGGCGTCGTCGTTCAGCGAGACCGAGCCGCCCAGCGCGCTGTAGTCGGGGCGCGCCATGGTCTTGGCGATGCCGCCGCGCAGCACCAGGTCCTGGCGCAGGTCGTACTTGAGGTTCGCGCTGGGCAGCCAGTCGCGGTAAGTGCGTTCGAAAAGCGTCGGCGTGTACGGACCGAAGGCCGAACCGGTGATGGCGTTGGGGCCGCCCGGCAGGTTCACGGTCGTGGTCTGGCGCGTCTCGACCGCGCGCACGCCGACATTGCCGCTCCAGGCGTCGCCGCCGCCTTCCAGCATCACGTACGCGGCCTTGGTCTTTTCGGCGACGCGGAATTCGTCCAGCCAGTTGTGGCGCAGCGTGTAGTCGAGCAGGCGGTTGCCCGGCACCGCGCCCCAGGCGCCGAGGGCCGAACCGTCGTACTTGAAGTAGCCATTGAAAAGGTTGCCGCCGAGGTCGTTGCCGAAATCGCCCGGATACATGCTGCCGTTCCAGGCCGGTCCAGGGTTGGTGAAGCCGTTCGGGCCTGGACGGGTCTCGAGCGGATGTTCGGCGCTGCGCTTGTGGTCGGTGAAGCGCGCGCCAAAGCGCAGCGCGCTGGCCCAGGGGTTGTCGCGCAAGCGCCATTCGCCGTCGACCTGGGCATATTTTTCCTGGTCCACCGACTGCGATTCGCCGCCGCCGGCCCAGGCCGTCGAGCCGGGCTTGCCTGGATTGCCGCCGGGGTAGCTGACGGTGGCCGGGGAGAGACCATTCAGCGCATACACCATGCCGCCGTCGACGTTGTTCTGGTAAAAGACGTCGTCGCGGTCGTAGCCGACGCCGTGGGTCTTGCCGATGCGGCCGGTGAAGCTCAGGTCCTCGGTGGCACGGAAACGGCCGTTCAGGTCCAGGTACCAGGATTCGCCGCCCGCATCCGGGCGGTAGGCGTTGTCGACCTCGCCCGAGTTGGCGGCGAAACCGGCGCCGACCAGGGTGCCGTTGCGGATCACCGGGTTCTGCGGGATCTGGTTGGCGCTGTTGATCGAGTTCATCGGCGAGGCCAGCCAGTTGGTGTTCTGGTTCGGCGCTTCCAGCTTGGAGTAGAAGCCGTTCAGGTCGATGCCGAAGTCGCGCGAGGGCTTGGCTTCGATATCGAAGGCGCCGCCTTCACGCTTCTTCTTCTGTTCGAACAGCGCGGCGCCGATGAAGGTCGGCAGCACCACGCCGCGCAGGGACGGGTTGGCGATGGCGGCGGCGCTGGTCGCACTGATCGGGGTGTAGCCGAGCACCTCCTGGCCGTCGCGGCGCACCGACTGCTTCTCGGAGAAGCCTTGCGCCAGCACGCCGAAGGTGCCTTCCGGGTTCTTCCAGCTGACCAGGGCCGACAGCTGCGGCTCGGTCTTCTTCGACAAATCGTTGTAGTTGGCCTGCACCGAGGCCTCCACCGTGAGCGGCTGGCGGAAGTCGAGTGGACGCCGCGTGATCACGTTGATGGCGCCCGAGACGCCGCCTTCGACCAGGTCGGCGCTCGCGCTCTTCTGCACCACGATGGAGCCGACCAGTTCCGACGGCAGCAGGGAAAAGCTGCTGGAGCGGCCGACGTTGCCGCCGAACTGGTTCAACACGAACCAGTCGCCGGTGCTGATCGCGTGGCCGTTGAACAGGGTCTGCTGCAGGCTGGGGCTGGTGCCGCGCAGGCTGACGCGGTCGTTCTCACCGAAGCCGCCCTCGCCGCCCGCCTACGACTGCGTGTTCACGCCCGGCAGGCGCTGGATCGCGTCGGCCACATTCTTGTCCGGCATCTTGCCGATGTCTTCGGCGGTCACGACTTCGACCACGGCGTCGGCATTGCGCTTCTGGCGCAGCGACTGTTCCAGCGCGGCGCGCACGCCGTTCACGATCACGGTCTGCGCTTCGCCCGGACGCGCCGGCTGCGTCCCCATCGCATCGGATTGCTGCGTGGCCTGCGCCTGCGCCTGCGCGGCGCCCGCCGCCAGCAGCGACACGGCGGCCGCGATCGCGGTGCGGCGCGCGGCCTGCCCCCTGAATTGTGCTCCGGACGACTTGCTCATGTTCTCTCCCTGGACAACGACATCGATAAGTGAACCTGCCCGTTTCGAATTCGTCCGACGCTGGCGCGTCTCCGGTCTTCGCTTTTAATGGGGGCATTGTGTCGTTGAATTCCTGTCCATGTTTGTCAAATCTTGCTATCGCGAACACGCGCGTCATCTTTTCGACACGCGCGTGTGCTAGCCAGGGACACTATTCAAGAGCGTCTGACGAAGCCTCCAGGGCAAGGCGCAGCGTCGAAGACAGTACGAGTAGTACGGCGAGACGATGCAACGCAGCCATGGAGGCTTTGTCAGACGCTCAGCGCCGGAATATCCAGAGGATCAGGGAGAGGACAATCGAGACGACGATGCAGGTGACGATGGGGAAGCTGAAGCTGAAGCCTTCCCGGACGACGTGGATGTCGCCAGGCAGACGGCCGAACGGCAGGCGGCGCAGCCAGGGCCAGGCCAGCCCGGCTGCGACCAGCACCAGGCCGGCGATGATGAGGAACTTCTGCATGGGCTCAAGCGCTCGATGCGCCGCCCTTGCTGGTCGGCGGCGGGATGGCGCCGCTGCTCGGGTCGCCGCCGGTCACCGAGCCGCCCTCGCCGCTGCTGGTGCCGGTGCGGGTGTCGTCGGCGCTGTTGGCCTCACCCAGGCCGGTGCCGCCGGCGATCGCCGCGCCGGCGCCGGGGCTCGGGTTTCCTTCCACGGTGCCGCCCGGGGTGCCGGGTGCGCCGGCGCCTTCGCCGCCCTGCCCGCGCAGGCCCTGGCCGCCGTCACCGCCCATGGCGGCGCCGGCTGCGGCATCGGTGCCGCCGGCCGCCCCGGCGATCTGCGAACCGGTACGGCCCGATTCGGACTGGCCCTGGACCGGCTGGGCGCCGGCCGGGGACGTGGTGTCGCTGCGTGACGTGTCTTTCTGCTGGTTGCTCATGGGTGCTCCTTCCACATGTCGAACAGGATGATTCGTCATTCTGCCGAAGTCCATGCGGACGGGGCGCCCGGATCAGAACTCTTCCCAGTCGGCGCCGCCTGCGCTGGCAAGCTTACGCGAGGCAACAGGCGCCGGGCGGCGCAATGCGGGCGTCGGTGCCGCCTTGGCCGCCTTCGGCGCAGCCGGGAGGGCGCGGCGCGGGGCCGCAGCCGGTGCCGGTGCTGGCGCTTGCGCCATCGCCGCGCGGTCCAGCTTGAACACGCTGACCGCCTCGGCCAGGCTGTGCGCCTGTTCCTGCATCGATTCGGTGGCCGCGGCCGCCTCTTCGACCAGCGCGGCGTTCTGCTGGGTCACGTGATCCATCTGGGTGATGGCGTCATTGACCTGGGCGATGCCGGCGCTCTGCTCGCGCGACGCCGCCGAGATCTCCGCCATGATGGCCGTGACCTGCTGCACGCTGGCCACCACTTCCTGCATCGTGTTCCCGGCTTCGTCGACCAGGCGCGAGCCGGCGCCGACCTTCTCGACCGAGTCGTCGATCAGGGTCTTGATTTCCTTGGCCGCCGCGGCCGAACGCTGGGCCAGCGTGCGCACTTCGCCCGCCACCACCGCGAAACCGCGGCCCTGCTCGCCGGCACGGGCGGCTTCCACCGCCGCGTTCAGGGCCAGGATATTGGTCTGGAAGGCGATGCCGTCGATGACCGTGATGATGTCGACGATCTTGTGCGCCGAGGCGTTGATCGCCCCCATGGTGTCGACCACCTGGGACACGACCTGGCCGCCGCGGGTGGCGATGGCGGACGCCGACTCGGCCATGCGGTTGCCCTGCTGGGCGTTGTCGGCGTTCTGCCTGACGGTGCTGGTCAGCTCTTCCATCGAGGACGCGCTTTCTTCCAGGGCGCCGGCCTGCTGCTCGGTGCGTGCCGACAGGTCGATGTTGCCGGCCGCGACTTCGCCGGCCGCGGTGGCGATGCTGTCCGCCCCGCTGCGCACGCGCGCCACCAGGCCGTTCAGCTTGTCGTTCATGGTCTTCAGGGCGGCCATCAGTTCGCCGGTCTCGTCGCTGGAGCTCACCTCGACGCGGGTCGACAGGTCGCCCCCGGCCACGGCGTTCGCAAGGTCGACGGCCTGGCGCAGCGGACGGGTGATACTGCGGGTCAGCACCCAGGCCAGTGCCGCGCCCAGCGCCAGGGCCAGCACGGCAAAGGTCGCCAGCGTGGCCACGCCGGCCGTGTAGGCTTGCTGCACCGCCTCGCGGGCCTCGGCGGCCATGGCGCTCTGGCGCTCGGACAAGGCCTTCACGGCCACTTCATAGGCATCGACGGCCGGGGTGACGTCATGGTCGAGCATGCGCTTGAGCGTGGCCGCGTCGGCGCTGCCGCTGTCCTGCAGGGCGAACAGCTTGTCGCGCGCCGTGGTGTAGGCCTTGCGCTTTTCCGCGATCGTCGCCAGCATTTCGCGGCCCTTCGGCGCCACCACCAGCTTGTCCAGCTCTTTCTGGATGCCGGAGACGCCGCCGCTGACTTCGCTCATCCTGGCGGCCATGGCCTTGACGTCGGCCGCGTCCTGGCCGCGCAGGCGCGCTTCGCCATAGCCGCGGTTGGCCTGCATGGAAGCCACCCACTTGTCGGCCAGGCGCATCTTGTGGAGGGCGTTCACCATGTCTTCCGTTGCGGTGGAGACTTCGTGAAGCCGGGTCACGCCGACGACGGCAAGCAGGACGGCCAGCGCCAGCACGGCGGCAAAGGCCAGTCCCAGGCGCGAACCGATTTTCAGATTCTTGATATGCATTTTTCACCCCAGAGAAAAAGAAGAAGACGGACCAGGCAGGCGGCAGCGGAAAGGCTGGCGGTGCTTGGCGGGACTGAAGGCGGGGATTTGGCCTGACGGAATGAAAACTTTCCGTGTCACAATGGCGTGATGATATCTCAAACCGGCAAATCCAGCAGCATGAGTTGTTATCAAGCAACAAAATTCCGATAAAAGACAGCCTGGGCGTGCGCGCCATCCGTAATGGATGACGCTACAATCGCAGGTTGTTCTCAGAAGACAGGATTCTCATGCCATTCCGTCATCCCGTTCCCTTTGCCATCCGATGGGCACGCCGTGCCGGCGCCTGCGCCCTGCTGCTGGGCGGCCTGGTGCACGCCGCCGGGCCGCAGCCGGTGCTGCTGGGAATCGACGGCGAGTTCGGCCTCGACAACAGCACCTCGGCCCAGGCGGTGGAACTGGGCATGCGCGCGGCGATCGACGAAATCAACCGCGCCGGCGGCGTGCTGCACGGGCGGCAGCTAGCGCTGGTGATCAAGGACCACCGCTCGATCCCGGCGCGCGGCATCCGCAACATCCAGGAATTCGCCAAGATGCCGGACCTGGTGGCGGTGTTCGGCGGACGCTTTTCTCCCGTGGTGATCGAGGAACTGCCGACGCTCAGGGCCACCCGCACGCTGTTCATGGCGCCCTGGTCCTCGGCCGACGATATCGTCGACAACGAGATGCGGCCGAACTACGTCTACCGCCTGTCGCTGCGCGATTCGCTGGCCATGCCCCGGCTGCTGCAGGCGGCCGGCGCGCGCAAGCTGAAGCGCGTCGGGCTGCTGCTGACGAATACCTCCTGGGGCCGCAGCAACGCCACCGCGGCCGAGCGCGCGCTGCCCAGGCTGCCGGGCATGAAGATCGTCGGCACCTCCTGGTACAACTGGCGCGACACGAGCCTGGTCGACAAGTACAAGCAGCTGCGCGCGGCCGGCGCCGAGGCCATCGTGCTGGTCGCCAACGACGACGAAGCCGCGGTGCTGGTGCGCGAGGTGGCGGCCCTGCCGAAGGACCAGCGCATCCCTATCCTCAGCCACTGGGGCGTGACCGGCGGCGAGTTCACCGCCCAGGCCGGGCCGGCGCTGCAGCAGGTCGACTTTTCCGTGATCCAGACCTTCAGCTTCTACAGGGCCGATCCGGCGCGCGTGCGGCGCTTCCTGGCCAGCGCGGCGAACGTGTCGAAAGTGAAACGCATCGAGGACGTCCACGGCGCGGTGGGTGTGGCCCACGCCTACGACCTGACCCACATCCTGGCGCGCGCGATCGACCTGGCCGGCAGCACCGAGCGTAGCGCCGTGCGCGACGCACTGGAGCGGATCGGCAATCATCACGGCCTGGTCAAGGATTACGCGCCGCCATTCACGCCGGGGCGCCATGAAGCCCTCGGCCCTGAACAGCTGTTGATGGCGCGCTACCGCGCCGACGGCGTGCTGGTCCCGGCATCGAATTGACGATGGCGCCCATCCCCGAGCCTGCCGGCGGCGCAAAGCCGGCCAGCCTGTCGCGCCGCTTCGCGATCGCGGCCGCGATCCTGACCGCGGCCGCCGTCCTCCTCATCTCCGCCGCCTCGTTCTGGCTGATCGACCGCCAGCGCGAGCAGGCCAATGCGCTGCTGCAGCAGCGCGAGGTCGCCTTCCATGCGGCCACGGTCGGCACCAACCTGGAGGCCCTGACCACGCGCCTGGCGGAAGTGGCCAACAGCCCGATCCTGGCCAATGCCCTGGTCGACAGCGCCGGCAAGGAAACCTATCTGCGGCCCTACCTGCACGGCCTGCGCCAGATCAACGGCATCCGCCTGCAACTGGTCTTCACCGACTTCGAGGGCGCCCCCATCGCCGACAATGGCACCGCCGGCTTCACGCCGGACGACCTGGCCTGGGTGCGCGCGCGCATCGACAGCGGCGACGAGCGGGCCGCCCTGCGCACTGGTCCGCAGGGCGAGGAACTGGTCGGCGTGAACCTGCTGCGCTACTCGCGCACGCGCACGGCGGAAGGCGCGCTGATGTTCAAGGTGCGCCTGGCCGACCTCAAGCCGGTGCCATGGGCGGTGTTTGGCCGCGCCGATGCCACGCCCAGCCGCGACCATCGCATCGCCGCCGCCGTGCCGCTGCCGCCGCGGCTGGACCACCTGCACATGGTGCTGCGCGAGGACGCCCAGCGCCTGGCCGCGCCGATGGTCGGGCCGGGCCCGCAATACCTGGCGATCCTGGCCGCCGCCGTGATGCTGGCGCTGGTGGTGTTCCTGCTGGCCTCGCGCCTGGCGCTGGGCCTGACGCGCGACCTGCGCCGCCTCGAGACCTTCTCCGGCAGCCTGGGCGACGGTGGCGGAGAGCAGCGCGCACCGCTGGTCGGCAGCCGTGAAGTGGTCAGCCTGGCCGGTGCCATCAACCGCATGCTGGACCGCCTGTACGACCAGCACGCGCGCCTTGAAGCCGAACGGCGGCGCTTCCTGCAGCTGTCCAACAACATCCCGCAGCTGGTGTGGATGGCCGACCCGGACGGCGCCATCACCTGGTTCAACGAGCGCTGGTACGAATACACGGGCACCACGCCCGAGACCATGTCGCCGCAGGACTGGCGCCGCTTCCACGACCCGGCCATCATGCCGGCCGTGGTGCAGCGCTGGAAGGACGCGCTGCTGAAGGGCGAGAGGGCGCAGATGACCTTCCCGCTGCGCGGCGCGGATGGCCAGTTCCGCAGCTTCTTCGCATCCGTGGCGCCGCTGCGCGATACGAGCGGGCGCATCGTCCAGTGGTTCGGCACCGGCACCGACGTGAGCGAGCTGGAACGCGCCGAGCGCGCGCTGCGCTACAGCGAGGACCGCCTGCGCCAGGGCCTGGTGGCGGCGCACATGGCCGTCTGGGAACGCGACCCGGTCGCAGGCACGGTCGGCTTCTCGGCCAACCTGCAGAGCGTGTTCGGCAAGGACTGGCACAATACGGACGAATTGTGGGCGCTGATGGAGCCGGACGACGTGCAGACGGCGCATGCCAACGTCGAGCGGGCGTTGCGGGAAGGCGGCGAATTCAGTGCCACCGTGCGCATCCGCCGCGCCGACGACGGCAGGGCGGCCTGGATCGACATGCGCGGCCGCCTCGGCCCCGGTGCGGACGGACGCAGCAGCGTGGTGCACGCGGTCGCCATCGACATCACCGAGCGCAAGCGCGCCGAGGAAGCGCTGCACCTGGCCGACCGCCGCAAGGACGAATTCCTGGCGATGCTGGCGCACGAGCTGCGCAATCCGCTGGCGCCGATCGCCAGCGCGGCCGACATGCTGCGCATCGCCTACGCCAGCGAGGCGCGCATCAAGCAGATCAGCGAGATCGTCGCGCGCCAGGTCGCGCATATGCGCCACCTGGTCGACGATCTGCTCGACGTCTCGCGCGTGACGCGCGGCCTGGTGACGGTGGCGCGCGCGCCGCTCGACCTGGGCCGCGTGGTGACCGAGGCGGTCGAGCAATCGCGCCCGCTGGTCGACGCGCGCCGGCACCAGCTGCATGTCGACGTCAATCCATCCGCGGCGCCGCTGATGGTGGACGGCGACCATACGCGCCTGGTGCAGGTGGTGGCGAACCTGGTCACCAACGCCGCCAAGTACACGCCGGAAGGCGGCCGCATCGATGTGAGCCTGGCAGCGGACGGTGCCGATGCGGTGCTGGCCGTGCACGACAACGGCAGCGGCATCGGCCCCGACCTGCTGCCGGTGGTGTTCGACCTGTTCACCCAGGGCTCGCGCACCCTCGACCGCGCCCAGGGTGGCCTCGGCCTCGGCCTGGCGCTGGTGCGCAAGCTGGTCGAACTGCATGGCGGCAGCGTCACCGCAGCCAGCCCGGGACAGGGACTGGGCAGTACCTTCACGGTCAGGCTGCCGCTGCTGGCGGCCTGAGCCAGAGTTGCAGCGCGACACTGGTTTGACGCTGTGCAGGATTCGTTGGAACATGGGGCCAACATCAACGAATCCTGCTGCCCCATGTCTCCCGAGCTCGGCCTGGTCTGCATCACCGTATCCAAAGATATCCGTTACCGCACGGTCACACGCAAGCGCCTGCTCGAGCAGTCGGATGCCGGCCAGCGCAAACTGCTGGACGACATCTACCGCGACAACATCCAGACCCTGGACGGCGCCCTCGCCTACTGCCAGCGCGAGGGCATCCGCCTGTACCGCATGCCGTCCTCGATCTTCCCCTTCTTCGACGAGGACATCGGCCGCGACGTGATGCAGCCCCTGGCGCCAGCGCTGGCGCGCACCGGCGCGCGCGCGACCCGGCTCGGCCTGCGCCTGGTGATGCACCCGGACCAGTTCGTGGTGCTCAGTTCCGACTCGCCCGAGGTGGTCGCCAACAGTGTCAAGATCCTGCAGATGCACGCCGACATCATGGACCTGCTGCAGCAGCCGCGCTCCCCCTGGGCGCTGCTCGAAGTCCACGGCGGCAAGGCAAACCGCAGCGACGCACTGGTGGCGCGCATCCAGGCGCTGCCGGATGCGATCCGCACCCGCCTGTGCCTGGAGAACGACGAATACGCGTACAGCGCCGCCGAGATCCACGAGGTCTGCGTCAGGAGCGGCGTGCCGATGATCTTCGACGCCCACCACCACATCGTGCACGAAAAGCTGTCCAGCTACGACGACCCGAGCGTGGCCGCGATGCTGGCCGCCGCGCGCGCCACCTGGGCCGAGCCGGCGCACCAGGTGGTGCACATCTCGAACGGCCGCGAGGACTTCAACGACCGCCAGCACTCGGACCTGATCGCGACCATGCCGGCGTCGTACGCCGGTGCGCCCTGGATCGAGATCGAGGCCAAGCTCAAGGAAGAAGCGATCGCCGGCCTGCGCGATTGGCAGGCCGTGCAGGCCGGCCAGGCGGCCGTGGTCGGATAAACGGCATCAGCGGTTCACCGCCCCCATCTGCGCTTCCGGATAGCGCGTGCCGGAGGCCGCCCCGCGCGGGAAGATCGCTTCGAGCTCGGTCAGCTGCGCCGGTCCGATGTCCAGGTCGACCGCTTCCACGTTCTGTTCCAGGTACTTCCTGCGCTTGGTGCCCGGGATCGGCACGATGTCCGGTCCCTGCGCCAGCACCCAGGCCAGCGCCAGCTGGCCCGGCGTGCAGCCGAATTCCGCGGCCAGTTCGCGGACCTTGTCGACCAGCGCGATGTTCCTGGCAAAATTCTCGCCCTGGAAGCGCGGGCTGTTGCGGCGGTAATCCTCGGGTGCGAAATCGTCCGGCGTGCGGATCTCGCCGGTCAGGAAGCCGCGGCCCAGCGGGCTGTAGGGCACGAAGCCGATGCCGTGGCGGCGGCAGGCATCCAGCACGCCGTCTTCCGGATCGCGCGTCCACAGCGAGTATTCGCTCTGCAGCGCCGTCACCGGATGCACCTTCACCGCGCGTTCGATGGTCTCGCTTGATGCTTCCGACAGGCCGATGTAGCGGATCTTGCCGGCGCGGACCAGGTCGGCCAGCGCGCCCATGGTGTCCTCGATCGGGGTGTCGGGGTCGACCCGGTGCTGGTAGTACAGGTCGATGACGTCGATGCCAAGGCGCTTCAAGCTGCCCTCGACCGCCTGGCGGATGTAGTCCGGGCTGCCGTTGACGCGGTAGTCGCCTGGATTTTCCGGCGTGCGCATGATGCCGAACTTGGTGGCGATGACGAGGCCCTCGCGGCGGCCGCGGATCGCGCGTCCCAGCAATTCCTCGTTGCTGTGCGGGCCGTACATGTCGGCGGTGTCGAACAGCGTCACGCCGAGGTCGATGGCGCGCTGGATGGTGGCGATCGATTCGGCGTCGTCGCGGTTGGCGTAGAAGTCGCTCATGCCCATGCAGCCCAGGCCGATGCTCGAGACCTGCAATCCGGTATTGCCAAGCTGGCGTGTTTTCATCGTGTGCTCCGTCGTGGCTGGCCCTGCGGCCGGGTGGCCTACGATACCGCCTTTGCGGCGCTGCCGGCACACGGTTCCCGGCCGGGCCGCCGTTCAGCGCTCGGCCGCCGCCGCGTCCCGGGCTGGCGCGCCTGGCCTGCGCTCGCACGGCGCGTCTTCGTGCAAGCCTTCCTTCAGGAAGTACAGCGGACGCTGCTTGCTCTCGTTGAACATGCGCGCCAGGTATTCCCCGATGACGCCGATGCCGAGCAGCTGCAGTCCGCCGAGGAACATCACGGCGACCAGCAGCGACGGGTAGCCCGGCACCGGATTGCCGAGCATGAGCGTGCGCAGCACGATATACAGGCCATAGCCGAACGCGCCGAGCGCGCTGGCCAGGCCGATATAGGTCGCGACCTTGAGCGGCACGCTGGTGAACGAGGTGATGCCTTCCAGCGCAAAATTCCACAGCTTCCAGTAGTTCCACTTGGTGGCGCCGGCGTGGCGCGGCGCGCGCCGGTAGGGCACCGCGACCTGCGGATAGCCGATCCACGCGAACAGCCCCTTCATGAAGCGGTGCTGCTCGCGCATGCTGCACACGGCGCGCACCGCACGCCTGCTGAGCAGGCGGAAGTCGCCCGTGTCTTCCGGGATGCGCACCCGGCTCATCTTCCCGATCAAGCGGTAGAACAGGAAGGCCGTCAACCTCTTTGCCGCGCTCTCGCCGTCGCGGCTGGTGCGCCTGGCGTAGACGACGTCGTAGCCTTCGAGCCAGTGCGCGACCAGCTCGGGAATCAGCTCGGGCGGATCCTGCAGGTCGGCATCGATCACGACCACCGCGTCGGCATCGGCGTGATCGAGGCCCGCCGTGAGCGCGATCTCCTTGCCGAAGTTGCGCGACAGGTCGACCAGCATCACGCGCGCGTCGTCCTCGGCCAGGCAGCGGATGATCTCGAGGGTGTCGTCGGTACTGCCGTCGTTGACGTAGATGACATGGCTGGGCAGGTCCAGGCCGTCGAGCACCGCTTTCATGCGCGCGTGGAACGCGGGCAGCACGGCCTGTTCGTTGAAGACCGGTACCACGACCGCCAGCGTGTTGCGCAGGCGCGCCTGTTCCAGTTCATTGAGCTGCATGTTCAAATCCTCCGGCCAGAACGGAAAATCGACAAGGTGCCGGCCAGGTTGCAGGCCACCACCGCCGCCAGCGCCAGCGCCTGGGCCGGCAGGTAATGCCAGCCGAGGCGCAGGCAGGCACCCATCACCGCGAAGTTGACGGCGGCCCCGCAGAGCGCCAGCAGCACGAAGCGCGGCAAGGCTTCGCGATGCGGGACGCGGCTGGCAAAGGTCCAGCGGCGGTGCAGCAGGTAGTTCTCGGCGACCACCACGACGAAGGCGAAGGTGCTCGCGCCCAGCGCCGGCACGCCGCCCAGCTCGACCAGGCTCCACAGCAGCGCGTAGTACACGGCGGTGCCGCCCAGCCCGACCAGCGCAAAACGCACCAGCACGGCGGGCGCCAGCACCGCGCGCGCCCGGGCTAGGCGCCGTGCGCCACGTAATACTGGGTCCACAAGAGGCTCCGGCCCAGGCCTTCGCGTGCGCGTGCTTCCAGCCGCTGCGCCAGGCGCAGGCCGCGCTCGCCGCCGAATTCGGCCAGCAGGGGCAGGTACAGCCCCGAGCGGTGCTGTTCGGCGATATCGAAGCCGGCCTCGCGCAGCTGGCGCTGCATCGTATGCGCCGTCATCAGGTTGATATGGCCGGTCTCCAGAACCGGTTCGCGGTAGATCCGCCGTACCAGCTGGATCACCCCGGGCAGGAAGGCGATCTTGGCCGCCAGCTCGAGCGGGCTGTAGCGCTGTGGGGTCGACAGCACCAGCACGCCACCCGGCTTGAGCAGGCGCCGCATGCCGCGCAGCGCCGCGGCCGAATCGGGAATATGCTCGACCACCTCGGTGCACAGTACCAGGTCGAAGCTGTGCGCCGGCAGCGCCGTCGCGCAGATGTCGTCGCGCACCAGCGCCAGGTTCGGCACGGTGCCGCGCAGCCGGGCGGCATGTTGCAGGTAGGCGGCTTCGATATCGGCCGCCACCACCTCCCCGAACAGCGTGGCGAGCACCGGCAGGTAGACGCCGCAGCCGGGCCCCACCTCGAGCGCCCGGCCGCCCGGCCGCGCATGGCGCTGCAGCGCGGCGACGATCCAGTCGCGCCGCGCGCAGTGCAGCCAGCGCCGGGTCGGGTTGCCGGACCGGTACAGGGTCTCCTGCAGCGCCACCAGTTCGGACGGGGATGCCATGCCTGCCTCCTTTAGTAGGTACGCGCCGGATGACGCTGGAGTACCGAGCGGTGCTTGTCGCGGTAGACCTCGCGGAAGCCCGCATCCGCCAGCAGCAATTGACGGATCGGCGCGTCGAGCGGCAGCACGGCCAGGTCGACGGCCAGGCGGTCGAACTTCGCCTTCCAGTCCGCCGCACCGCCGTAGACGTGCAGGTAGTCTGCGATGAAGCGGTCGCCGTACACGTCGGCGCGGCCGTCGACAGTGACCTTGAAGCGCGGCGCCAGCCGGTAGATCAGGTAGCCGCCGTCGCCGTAGCTGTTGAACAGCCGGGTGCCGGCACCGTGCGCGGCGACGAAATCGGCGGCGCCGCGCGCGTCCACCCCGGCCCCGTCCGGGTGCATGCCGCGCAGGAAGGGCGGCAGGCACAGCACGACGGCGGCCGCAAGCACCCAGTTGGCGGCGAATTCGCGCTGGCCCAGTTCCTTGTCGGCGCCGCGCCGCGCCAGGTACCAGCGCACCGGCGCAAGGCTGCGCGTCCAGGCGTCCAGAAAGGCGAGCGGCCCGCTTGCCAGCGCCAGCGCGACCGCCGGCACCAGCACCAGCACGGCCAGCGGCATATGGCGTGCGGAGATGCAGCCGCCCGCGGCGAAGACCAGCGGCAGCGCCGCTTCGGTCAGGTCGGGCTTGCGCCTGGCGTAGATCCACGCCACCGGGAACAGCAGCACCAGCACCAGATAGGCCTTTGGCCCGAACTGGTGGAAATCGGGGCTCTGCCACTCCTGGATGACGGCGTTGACCGTCATCCCGAGCACCTGGAAAGGATAGGCCCAGCGCTCGAACAGTCCCGGATTGGCCAAGCTGGCCAGCAGCACCAGGCAGGCGACGGCGCTCAAGCGCAGCAGGCGCTGCTTGTGCTCCTGGCTGCGCACCGGCGCGGCGGCCCAAACCAGCCACTCGCAGGCGGCAAACAACAGGACCAGGGCGATACCGATCGCGTAGGCGGCATGCGCGTTCACCCAGACCACCATCAGCGGCGGCAGCACCCACAGCGCACGGGTGGTCCCCGCGTACTTGAAGCCGAGCAGGACCAGCAGGTACAAGGCAAACAACAAATAAGTGAGCATCTGCGGCCGCGGCGCCATGCAGCCGACCATGACCAGCAGCGCGAGCACCGTCGGTATCCACGCCGCCGCATCCGATCCGGCGAACCGCCGCGCCGCCCGATACGCCAGCCCCAGGGCGGCCATGGCCAGGGCGACGGTCAGGATCTCGACGGCGCCCTCCCCGCCCGCGGCAAACACACCGTACAGCAGCACTTCGAACAGCCATTCGTGCAGCACCCAGGGTTGCCCGTCGCGGGTGAACGAGAACACGTCGCCGCCCGGCAGCGCGCCATGCGCGACGATGGTTGCGCCGGTTTTCAGGTGCCAGAAGTAATCCGAATCGGTGGCCCGGAACAGCGACAGCAGCACGATGAACAGGACGATACCGACCACGCCGGTCTTGCTGAGCTGCAGATAGCGCATCATCGTTGCAAAGTGGGATCGTGAGTGGAACACGCATTCTGCCGTACCCGGCCACCAAGAATGATGACGCAAGGCAACGTTCGTCTTACCCTCGCGAAATTGCCATGTCAACATGATTCACGTACGGTATGCATGACATTCAAAATGTGAATTAGGCTTTCAGTGTCCCAGCGTACACAATGAGTGATCCCTTCCTGTCCGGACGGGTACAGTGAAACACCGTTGAGAGCATGAGCAACCGAATTCCAAGCTCGCACCTCGCTTGCGCGGAGGGCCTGGCATGATCGTCCGTGAGCGCCCGAACGCGCTGCGCCTGTTCTTGATCATGCGTGGCTCGATCCTGCCGAGCATCTGGAAGAGCCTTGCCGTGACGACCCTGCTGGCCGTCGCGGTCACCCTCATCGACAAGGTCCTGGGCGGCATCAAGCCGACCATGAGCCCCATCCCCTTTACCCTGATGGGCCTGCCGCTGGCCATCTTCCTCGGCTTCCGCAACAACGCCGCCTACGACCGCTACTGGGAAGGCCGCAAGCAATGGGGCGAACTGGTGCTGCGCAGCCGCACTTTGGCCCGCCAGTGCCTGTCCCTGCTCGATCCGGCCCGCCCCTTCGATGCCGCCGACCGCGCCGACCCGCGCACGCGCATCGTCCGGCGTGCGGTGGCCTATGCGCACGCGCTGCGCCACCGCCTGCGCGGCAGCGATCCAGGCGCCGACGCCGCGCCCTGGCTGGCGGCGGACGAATGGGAGCGCATCCGCACGCTCCCCAACCTGCCGCACGCGCTGATGCTGGAGATGGGCGCCGACCTGGCCCTGTGCCTGGGCGCGCGCCGCCTCGACCCGATGCTGGCGCCGGTGCTGGACGCCACGCTCTCGAGCATGACCGGCGTGGCCGCCGCCTGCGAGCGCATCCGCGGCACGCCGATCCCGTTTTCGTACACCCTGCTGCTGCACCGCACGGCGTACATGTACTGCTTCCTGCTGCCGTTCGGCCTGGTCGACACCATCGGCTACCTGACGCCGCTGGTGACGGCCCTGGTGGCCTATACCTTCTTCGGCCTGGACGCCCTCGGCGACGAGCTCGAGGAACCGTTCGGCGACTCCGATAACGACCTGCCGCTCGAGGCCCTGTGCCGCACGATCGAGATCGACCTGCGCATGGCCCTGGGCGAGCGGGACCTTCCGCCACCGCTGCTGCCGGTGAACTACCGGCTCAGCTGAGGCATGATTTGCCAAGAGTAGAGTAGAGATGAAGACCGAATACCTGGACCGCATCCGCTGCGCGCAACTGCGCCAGCGCGTCACCGGCGCCCATGAGGCAGCCACCTGGATCAAGGACGGCATGACCGTCGGCATGAGCGGCTTCACCCGCGCCGGCGACGTCAAGCTGGTGCCCGCCGCGCTGGCCGAACGCGCCAAGCTCGAACCCCTCAAGATTACGCTGCTGACCGGCGCCTCGCTCGGCAACGACACCGACAAACGCCTCACCGAAGCCGGCGCACTGACGCGGCGCATGCCCTTCCAGGTCGATCCTGTGCTGCGCGCCGCGATCAACCGCGGCGAGGTGATGTACATCGACCAGCACCTGTCGGAAACCGTCGAACAGCTGCGCAGCCGCCACATCGCGCCGGTCGACGTCGCCGTGGTCGAGGCGGTGGCGATCACCGAGACCGGCGCCATCATCCCGACCACCTCGGTCGGCAACAGCGCCAGCTTCGCGATCCTGGCCGACAAGGTGATCGTCGAGATCAACCTGGCGCAGCCGACCGGCCTGGAAGGCCTGCACGATGTCTGGATTCCGAAAAAGCGTCCGATGCGCGAGCCGATCCCGATCATGTCGGTCGAGCAGCGCGTCGGCACCACCGCGATCGAGATCCCGCCCGAGAAGATCGTCGCGATCGTGCTCTCGGACCAGCCGGACAGCACCTCCTCGGTGCTGCCGCCGGATGCCGAGACCGCCGCGATCGCCGG
>Ga0265797_10004570_pt1 | contig 21017 bp, 21 predicted proteins | sample P2T30metagenome_FD_192433 | JGI IMG/M metagenome (GOLD analysis project Ga0265797, IMG submission 192433) | Plant litter microbial communities from East Loma Ridge, Irvine, California - P2 T30 | ecosystem: Environmental > Terrestrial > Plant litter > Unclassified | place: USA: California...
GGCGTAGCGGTCGCTCGCAGCCTCGAAATCACGCGTTGAATCCATCAGGGTTCTCCTCTCGCAGTCGTCTGAACTTAGGGCCAAGGGCCATCACGTGGAACACCTGGGCTTCCCGCCCCGAGCCGTCGACAGTCATCTGGACGATGACCTCGAGCTCACGGGTGGTCTGGGCGTGCTCGGGACCGATGAACAACCGGTCCACCGTGCCATCACCATTGACGGCGAGGTCCACGACGTAGGTCGCGTGGAGCATCGCATACATGGCATCGGATCTACTCACGCCGTGCTTCGAGGTTGAGTCAGTCCATCGTGGTGCCATGCTCACAGTCTAGCAAAAGCGGCACGTAAAAGCGAGCCGCTTTAGCAGAATCGCCTCGGGGCTTAGCTGGCTCTGCACGCTTCCGCCTCTCCCCAGCTAGCCGATAATATACGTTATGTCAGATTGTTCGAGCGGTGAACACCAATGTGAACTGATAGATGAACGCTTACCCTCTCCCCCATGGAATCAGTCACCATCAGCCGACGCGGCGACCAATGGGCGTACAGCATCGAAGGCCACGGCGCTGGCATGGCCGATTCGCTCTTGACGACCACTCGGGCCGTGAACGAGCGCATCGGCGCTCCGCCCGGGCAGAACGTCAGCGCCCAGTGGAACTGGAGCGACCCGTTCGTTGAGGAAGCCCTGGCGGTGAACCGGACTCGCGAACAGCATCGCCGAGAGAAGCGACAGCTCGACGTCGAAACCAGGCGCACGGCCGTCAGCCTCGCCGATCGTGGACTCACGGTTCGGGACATTGCCCAGCTGCTCGGGATTAGCACGGGTCTGGTCTCGACTCTCACATCCTCGAGCGCGGTCTTTGGCGGCCCCGGTGACGTGTCTCTGCCAGTGGAGGTTGTCGACCTCCTCACCGATGCCGGCGCCGTCACACGTCACGGCTACGGAGATCGCCCCCAGCAGTTCGAGTACGAAGGCGTGATGTACGAGGCCACCGGGGGCTCTCACCAGGTCGGCGGAGGCCCCGAGGTGCACACGTACGTGCCGGTCGCCTGACGCGGGCCCTGGCGTCGCCTTGAGGCTCAGCGAACTGGGGGCGCGAAATCGACCTACCTGTCCACGACCGTCGTGATCAGGAAGGGGGGCCTCCTACAGTGATCGACGCCGCGCCCGCCCGATCCGATCCGATCCGATCCTCAAGGAGACCTCGTGATCATCACCAAGCTCGCCCGGCTGTCGTTCCCCGCAGCAGTGCTCACCCTCGTGCTCGCCAGGTGCTCCGGCGTCGCTGACGAGCCGACAGCCGGCGCTGAGACCTCGACGTCGACCGAGGCGTCCCCAACCGCGACGTCGACGCCCATCCCGGTGGTCTTGCGCGACGACGAGCCCGGGACGAAGATCTGAGACACCGATCTCGTGATCAAGTTCGGAGATCCCGCGTTCTCCTTCACGGACCCGGCCGCGGGCGACAACCAGATTGAGAGCGGCCGTGTCGTCGTCGACAAGTTCATCGACAACTACGAGACCACCGACGAGTTGCAGACTCGCCTCCGCGACGATGTCGGCAACGAGACCGACACTGCGATCGCCATCGCCGGCACTCTCACTCTCGTCCACGTCACGATGGGCGTCAGCACGGCGTTTGGCCCCGATGGGCTCAACTACGGCGAGGCTTTCACGCTTCAGGACGGCCTGGGGCACTACGCCGACATCTTGCCGATGGACGAGGAGTTCGCCCTCGATGCCGACGATAAGGGCGTTGGGCCCTTCCTGATGAACAGGCAACAGGACCCGAGCCTGACCGACAAGAACGTGCTCCTCGACTTCAATACCCGCGTCAAACCCGGCCAGACGGTCAGCGGGTGGATTCCTTTCGTCACGACGACGGACCACTCGAAGCTCGAGTTCGGCTTCTCGTCGAGCTGGGGCGATGGTGTCGTCGATCTGACCTCGGACCAATAGGCGCGGCTGGGGCTCGCCTACTGGTCCACCGTCTCGACCTGTGCGCTGAGGCAGGCTTGCTCTCCGGCGGCATTCGACGGTTCGTTCAGCTGCGCACTACCGAGCAGTACGAGCAGAAGAGCCGCCGTGAAGGCGATGGATTTCCCCGCCGCGTCGATCACTTTCGAGGCCGGGAGCGCGCCGAAGTGGGCGAGCAATCGCAAGAGCGCCCCGAATGCAGCTGCGGCACCGACGCCGACGGCGATCACGGCGTAGGGCTGGCACGTCCTGTCCCCAAAGTGAGCCATCACGGCGAAAATGATGGCCAGCCCGAGTCCGAACCCCGCAAAGACCCCCACTCCGTTCCACACCACGCTTGCTGACGGCTTCCAGGAACTTCTCGTCGCCTTGGGTTTGTCATCGTTCATGTTCTTCTTCTTTCGTAGAGCCGGGGCGGCCCAGTGCCGCACCGGCGTTGGCGTCTCAGAACGGGAGCAAAGCGTCGACGACCCCCATCTCCCCTGCGGGTCCGAGCTGGACTCTCTTTCCCTGCGCTGCGCGCGTGAGCAACTCGAGGCCGGCGTCACCGAACGGGAACAGCTTCGGGCCCCAGACGACGAACATCCGGAGCCCTGCCGCCTTGGCCTTGTCGGCGCAGTCCCACGTCCCGCGCGACGTCCTCTCGCGGTTCTCCCCCGGCGCCAGAGCGTAGCTGTATGTGGGGAAGGCGAGCACGAGGTCCGCGCCGGCGGCGATCATGTCGGCGTTCCGGCGGTGACCCGCCAGCTTGCAGGTGGCGCGGCCCTGGCACCAGGTCGGGCAGCTGGCGGTGTGGACGCGCCACTCAACCGGGTGCGCTTCCGTGGCGAGACCTAGGTGCTCAGCAGCTGCAGCGAGGACTGGTCAGCGCCCTGGGCACCTCCGACTCGATCCTCGTGAGCGAGGAAGCTCTTAGCCCGGAGGAGAAGGCTGCAGCGGAAACTGTCGTCGGCGCCGGGGGCAAGTCCGTCGACGGCCACACGGTCAGCGTCGAGCTCTGCACCGCTTGAACGGCTTCCTGGCCGCCAGCGGAGGTGTCTCGACGAACCCGGACTAAATGGGAGTTGACGCCCAAAGCCGCCCACTCTGCTCACGATTTGGTGTCTAAGATAAGGCTTCCTCGAAACCTCTGTGACTGACCTTTCAAACTGATATGTATAGTAGCGTTCACTCGAACACTGAGTGGGCTGGTGCTGGAAGGCCCCCCCTGAGTAGCGTTCGCGACTGGCTCGGCAGTCATTAGACATGAGGGAAAGAGCTCACTAGGTGATCAATACGACAGCCTCTACAGCCCGGAAGCGCATCTCGCAAGGAGTCGTCGCGGCGACTCTCATGATGGGGATGCTCATCGCGGGGACCGCTGCTCCCGCCCGGGCAGCTACGGCCCACTACATTGAGGACGTCCTACCCACGTCCGGTGCGGCCAGCGAGGACACGCTTTTCAATCCCACGAACGCGAGCACGTACTTTTTTGAGCGCGTCAGCAACCTCCTCGTGATCGTTGACGAGAACGACGTCGTCCATGAGGTCCCGATACCGCGGCCCCTCTCGATGGCCCTCGACGTGCGGAATGGTGACGTCTGGGTCAGCGGCGACGGTGTCGCTGTGCGGGTCTCGGCAGACTTGTCGACCTCGTCGATCGCCGCGCCTCGGGGCTACCTCGATGTCAACCCAGTGTCCGACCGCCTCGAGGTCGTCACTGCGACTGGCGAATGGCACCGCATCCCCTTCGATGGCGGCGCGTCGCAGTCGGGGTCTGTACCCGACACGCCCACCGATGTCCGCGTTGACCCCGTAACGGGCCAGACGTTCATTACGACCACGGGCGCAGGCATCCCTAGCGAGGTGCGGGTAGCCCCGGCAACTTCGAATTCACTTGGCACGCTGCCTCTCCCGGGGCGTGTGGGTGAGGAATCGATGAAGTTCAACGCCGTTACGGGTGAGATGGTCGTCTCAACCGACGGTGGAGTCACGATTGTTCATCCGGGTCTGAACTTCACGACGTACGCGTTCGACAACAGCAACGTCGCATCAATCGACCGCCCGTTCATCAGGGCGGACGGCTCTGCCGTGCTCGTCACAGACGTGCGGAACGCCGTCACCACGATCGGCCCCGACGGATCCGTCTCGACGGTCTTCGTGCCGGATCCGTCCACGGTGGCTGAGGACAGCCAGGGCGACCTCATCGTGACGAGCGGGTCAGGGGTGGCCATCACGCGCTCAGACGGAGGAACTGAGTTCCTCGATCTCGGCATCGCCCTCCGCCCGGACCTCACGCAGGCAGTGGCGAACCTCTCTAACAATCACGTTCTGGTTTCCGACGCCTCCGGGGCCATCTCCGTCGTCGCCGAGGCCTCGACTCCGGAGATCACCACCCCGTCCCTCCCCGGCGGCACGGTCGGGAGCAAGTACGAGACGACGGTGACAGCATCGGGAGATCCCGACATTGTGTTCAGCATCTCGGAGGGGAGCCTGCCGACCGGACTCACCCTCGATGCGCGCACCGGCGCCATCACCGGGATCCCCACGACAGCCGGGTCACTGGCGTTCACCGTGAGCGCCGCAAACCCGTTTGGCAGTGACACCCGTGACTACACGGTCACCATCGCGTCCGTCGGCTCCCCTCCCACGATCACGACGCCGGACATCCTCGACGGCACCGTCGGTGACGATTACGAGGACGCGATCACCGCGACCAGCGACAGCCCCGTGACGTTCGAAGTGACAGCCGGGGGCCTTCCTTCCGGGTTGCAGCTCGACTCGGCGACCGGGTTGATCGCCGGGACACCCACGACTGAGGGCCAGTTCCAGTTCACGGTGTCGGCACGGAATGCCTTCGGCACCGACATTCGTGACTATGCCCTCCTGATCTCCGAGCCCGCAATCACTCCTCCGCCTACCCCTGATCCGAGCGGGACCCCATCGCCCATTACGGAAGCCGGCCCGAGCACACCAGCCACAGGCAAGCTCGCGTTCACCGGAGTGGAAATCGGTACATGGCTGGCCATCGGCGGCGCGCTCCTCACCGCCGGCATCGCTGCAGCTGTAACGGCATATGAAAGGCGCCGACACAACAACTAAACCTCACGGTAAGGCGCAGCCCAGGGCACTCCGCTCGTCAGGCTGCGTCTTGGCCCGTGGCGATCGTGCTGAACCTCGAACGGAGCCCGTGAACACACTCCCCGACTCATTAGCGGTGAGGTCGACAATGAACGGCTTGCCACTAAGGTGACATTTGATCAATACTGATGTCTTTCGGTCCTGCCAGCAGTTTACCTTCAAATCATATTTCACAGAACAGACCATCAGTCTGTGATATGTTTCTGACTAATCAGTTGAAGTATGGTTTTGAGCGGCGTTCGGTCACGCCCGCTCTTTCGACTTCCCATCCTTAGTGCCGAGTAGGTTGTCATGAAATCTGTTCCAGTCTTCCGCCATCGAATGGTCATGGCAACCGCCGCGTCATTGGCCGCAGTTATCGTCGCCGCAACCGGGGGGACGGCGATCGCCGTTGTTCCAGGTCCGTTCGATGCAGTGGCATTCGGGGAGGTCGGTACAGCGATTGGTGACGGCACGACAAGCGATGTCATCGATCAGACGGCGGTGGATTTCACAGGGACAGATCTTGATGGAGCCTCCTTGGAAACCGTGTCCCTAGCAGGGACGATCGGTGGCGCCGTGGCACTCACTACCGATGGCCGGGTCCTCGCATGGGGTTTGAACTACTACGGCGAGGTGGGCGACGGCACGACGACCGCGCAGCCCCGAGCAACCTTCATTGACACGGCTGGAACTGCCCTCGACGGCAAGACGGTCACACAAATAGCCGCCTCGGCGTCTTCCGTGTTTGCCCTTACATCCGATGGCTCCATCGTCACATGGGGAACCTCAAGAGGTGGCTCCTTGGGGCTGGGTGCGACCACGGAGGCGTACCGCCCCACCGAGATCCCCACCGCCGGATCGCCCCTCGAAGGCAAGACGCTGACGGGACTGTTCCCCCGTACCGACGGCGCCTTCGTCCAAGCATCGGACGGGTCGCTGTATGGGTGGGGGCGAAATGGTGACGTCGGCACCCTGGTGCCAGGCGGGGCCCCCTCTTACTCAACTCCGGTCGCTGTCCAGACCACAGGTTCTGCCCTCGAGGGGAAGATGATCGCCCAAGCGGTCGCTTTGCCCTACGCCGCTGGCACCGGGGTGACCGACATGGTCCTCACCACTGAGGGAGAGCTCATCTCGTGGGGTGACGACCTCGGCATTGGCGGCCAGCCTGGGTCTTCGTCGACCCCGGCGGCGATCCCGGCCCTGGCCGGTGTGGTCATCGAGGCCGTTGATTCCCGGCCCGGTGAGTACCTCGTTATCGCCCGCTCGACCAGCGGTCGCGTCTACACCTGGGGCAAGTGGGCCGGCCAAAACTCGACTGACCCGGTTCGCGAACCCACTCTGCTCGACCTCCCCCTCCCGGCGACGGAGGTGGCGTCCTCCAACGGCGCCGGCTACGCCCTTATGACCGACGGTACGCTGTACGCCTGGGGTGACGGGAGTCGAGGCCAGCTGGGAGGCGGCGTCCAGGACGACGCTCTCACCCCCGTTCCCGTCCCCACCAGCGGGACTCCGCTCGACGGCGCCAACATCGTGGGGATCGCCACGTTCTTCTGGGGCATCGTCGTGTACACGAGCCAGGCCGCCGTCGTGACACCTGTTGACATCACAGCGCCGGAGAACGACTCGTCCGGGACAGCCCTCCGTCCGCAGATCACCGGGACGGGCGAACCGGGCTCCACCGTCACCATCGCCGACGGACCCGACACCCTCGGCACGGCCGAGGTCGACCCCGACGGCGCCTGGACCTTCACCCCCACCACCGACCTCCGCCTCGGCGAGCACACCCTCACCGCCACCCAGGACGCCGACTTGTCCACCGCCAGCGTCACCATCACCATCGACGCCGCGGCCATCGTGACACCTGTCAACATCACGGCACCGGCGGACGGCTCCTCCGGGACAGCCCTCCGTCCGCAGATCACCGGGACGGGCGAACCGGGCTCCACCGTCACCCTCACCGACGGACCCGACACCCTCGGCACCGCCGAGGTCGACCCCGACGGCGCCTGGACCTTCACCCCCACCACCGACCTCCGCCTCGGCGAGCACACCCTCACCGCCACCCAGGACGCCGACCTCTCCACCGCCAGCGTCACCATCACCATCAACGCCGCCGTCGTGACACCAGGCCCGGACCCGACCGGCCCTCCCGTCGGACCGGACACGACCGACGGCCGCTCCTCCCGGGGCCTCGCCTTCACCGGGTCTGATGCGCTCCCCCTGTCGCTGGCTGCCGGCCTCCTGCTCGCGGCGGGCATCGGCCTCATGGTCCTCCGCTCCCGGCGGAGCAATCGGAACCTTCAACTATGAGTCGAGAATCTCCCGCTGGAAGCACCTCGGCATCTTCCCCTGCATGAAGGCCGCTGCAAAGCGCCACCACAAGAACAAGTAGCCCCGCAGACGAGCCATGCTTCACCTCATCCTCACCCTCACGCGAGCGAGCCAGCCAGCCAGCACTACGCGGCCACAGTCGGACAACCTCTACCGATCATGCCTCGAACCCTCATGTGGCGCTTGGGAAGCGGAGCCACGCGCCTCGGCAGGCGTCCCGAGGACGGTCACTGGAACAGTTGCTGGGATGACGACCACGCGACAAATCCACCCCAGCTCTGGCAACCTGCACCTGGTGGTTGGCCAACCTCGGGTCGTGCTGCTCAAACCATTGATCAGCAACCCACTGATCGAGGTCGGCGACTACAGCTACTACGACGATCCCGATCACGCGACCGAGTCAGCTACTCCTTCAACGTCAACGCCTCCGGCAGCGGGCGGATCATCAAGACGCGCGCCTGCGGGGAGTTCCGCGCATACGGCGCCGTCGGCGCCGTCGGCGCCGGCGGGGTCGGCATCGTCTTCAGCGACACCCCGTGCAACACCGTCAACGGAACCGGCCAGCAGCTGAGCCGTGGAAGGTCCTTCACTGCCCTGACGGCCTACACGACCATCACCGTCTACACGGACTTCCACACCAGCAGCGGGTCCTTCCGGATTCAGTCCTGATGCTCGGCAACTTCTCTCTCGGGAACACCATCGTCATCATGGTCCTCGCCGTCGCAGTCATCGCCGGCATCGTGATCCTCGTGCGGGCCTTGCTCGGCCACCCACGTAAGCGGCGTAAAGGCTGACCCGGATCACGCCGGGTCACTAGGCGACCACGGCCGACACCAACACCCCGCTGTGGCCCGCAGCGATTGTTGCGGGCCACAGCTGTCTCCACCCCACGGAAGGTGACCATGCCTACCAACCATGGAAGCAACGACGCTTCCACCCCCACCCCCACCACTCCTGCAGGGCCGTTGCGGCAGTGGCGTGTGCTCCTCGGCACAGCCGACGGCACTGTCGAGCTCCGCACCGGAATCACCGCCTGCACCGCGGCCGAGGTCCTCGACTACCTTGACAGGACCATCGACTACGAGACCCTCCTCGGCATCTTCGACGTCACCCCGCACGACACCACCGCTCCCCCACCCGCCGACTTCGAGACCGCCACCACCGCACCTCGCAGCTCGCAGCTCGCAGCTCGAGCCATCCTGTGGGGACATCCTGACCACCTCGGCACCCGTCACCGATACACCCTGCTCGAGCGGAACCCGGCCATCTGCACGGCGCACACCGACAGCTTTCCGGCCGCGGGAACGCGGAGCGTTTTCGCCGCCCCTCCCCCAGCCAGGCGAGACCGTCACCGATTTAGACTCAAGGACCACTCGAACACCCCGCCTTGAAGTCAGGTCACCTCGCATGCCCGTTCCCACGAGCCCCGCCAAGCTCGCGGTCAACCGGCGACTCCTGCATGACCACGCCTACGACGTCATCGCAGCCCGCATCCTCGACGGCACCTTCCCACCCGGAACCGACCTCGACGACGCCACCCTCATCGAACTCACCGGCGTCAGCCGCTCCCCCATCCGGCAAGCCCTCACCAAGCTCACCGAAGTGGGCCTGGTGGACATGGAACCCAACCGATGGACCCGCGTCGCGCAACCCAGCCCGACCCTGTTCCTCGCCGGCGTGCAGATCATGTCCACCCTCTGGGCCCTCGCCGCCGAGACCGCCCTCCTCAACCTGATCGATGACGACGTCGCCGACTTCGACCAGCGCCTCGACCACGTCCTCGAGCTCGGACGCGAGAACGACCCCGACCAAGCTGCTGAGCTTATTGTGGCCGTGCACCACGTCATGGACTTCTTCCCAACCCACTCCGGGAACCCTCTGCTGAAGCCCACCATCGACCGGGTGCAGGCGAAGGTGTCCCACACCGCCCGGGCCGGCGCCGGCCAGTTCGACCTCCCCGCCCTCGGCGCGCTCCTCGAGCAGGTCCGCGCCGGCGTGCACGCCCGAGATCAGGACCAGATCGATGCCGCCATAACCGCGTTCCGCGACCTCGCCGGGGAGCTCCTCGAGCGCATCACCCCGTGAGAGCGAGGGCACGCGTCGTAGATTTCGCATCACCGGGCCACCGGGCGTGACGGAGTACCAGCTGGTGTGGGACGACACCCGCACCGGACGCCTCCGGCCCAACCACGACCACTCCCCCACACTCGCCTGGCTCCGCCTCACCTGGCCCACCAGAGACGCCTTCGGCCAGGACCTGGAACGGGTCGACATCTACAGCCACCACACCCTCAGACGGGCCTAGATGGCCTCCTACCAGAGCAAGAACAGGAGGTCGGGCCCTGCGGCAGAGACGGGGACGGCGTCCGGCATGCTGCCTTTCATCCGCAGCGGTTGGAAGTCTCCGATCCAGTCGCCGGGTGTTCCTGTGCCGCGCCAGGCGTTGTAGACGCGGAGGGAGAGCACGTCATTGGGGATGTGGGCGTTTTCGTCATCAGGACCGGTTCTTGTGAAGAGGACGGCGACGTTGGTGTCCGTCGAACCTGGGCTGATGGCGGATGTTGTGCAGCTGACGGTCCAGCCTTGCCAGAGACCGTCTGGCGTTTGGTCGGCGCAAACGCTACCGGGTTCATCGAGGATGTAGCCGACGCCACTGGAGGCTCCAGTGCTGTCCAGGCCCGCAGGGCCGGTGAAGGTCACCTCGAACCAGTCGCCAGTGTGAACGTTGACTTTGGTGTCGTCAGTTGTGGCCGGCGAGAAGTTCAGCCACCCCTTTTCGCCCCTGTTCCATGCATCCCTGGTGGAGCCCCCCGAGTCTCGAACGAGACCAGTTGACCCCAGCGCCAACCCGGGGGGTTGAAGGGTGGTGGAAGCGGTGGCCGTAACGGGTCCAAGGCTTGGTTGGTCGCTGGTGGTGTGGAAGCGTGCGGTGACTTCGGTGCTGATGATGACGCCTGTACCGCGGTGCTGATTGGCGGCCGGGATTCGCATGGCGGTGTTTCGCAGGGTGACGTCGGCATCGGGATCGGTGCGAGTCAATCGGACCTCCACTTCAGTGGTGGCTGGTCCTGGTGTCACGATGCACTCGTTGGTGAACCCAGGCAGCAGTGGCGCAGCGGCGGTATCGCATGCGTTTGCGGTGGATCCGGAACGAGGTTCGTAGGCGACTTCCCCGTTTACCAACGAGATGAAGATGCTGTAGGTGTCACCTTGTCGAACACGGATTGGGGTGAGCGGATTTGAAAGCCTGAAATTGATGAATCCGCTGGAGCCGAATCTCGTGAGGTTGGCTGCCTCTAGGTTGTAGACGCCGAGGGTGTTGCTGGAGCCCAGGACGACTGAGGTACCGGTCCAGCGTGGCCCTGTCGCTGGCTGGAGCATGCCCGCGTAGAGGTCTGCGGTCGACCCGTCGGCCCCATCAGCCTCTGTGGCTGACCGGTACGTGTTCGTGACCGGGATGCGGAAGTAGGTGCGGGGCAGAACGAGGTCCTCCGCGGAAGCGTCTAGGCGTGAGATCTGGATGACGAGGGCGCTTTCCGGGGCGGCCTCGCTGCCGCCTGGGTGGGTGCACTCGATCATGAAGCCGGGCATCCAGTCCGGGTCGAACCTGTGTGAGCAGGGGTTGTCCGGATGGGCTTCGTTGTCCATCAGCTCGAGGCCGCCGCGGCGCGGGTTACCCGCAGCCGCGTCGTCTCTGCTGGGGTTGTAGGCGCTGAGGAAGGCGGTGAAGTACTCGCCCTTGCGGATATCGATGGGTCCTGCGGTGCCGTCTTGGGGGAGGACGCTGAATTCCATGTACCCGGTATCCGTGGGGGCCCAGACCGGTGACCCGCCGTTGGAGACGAGGGCGAGGTCGTAGATTCCGAGCTGGTTCGGGGTGAGCGCAAAGGACGCGCCGATGGTCGCGGTCCGGGCGGGTGTGGATTGGTTGTCGGTCGGCAGAATGACCTGCGCGGTCACGTCAGCTGCGGCTTGGGTGAGTTTTGGTGCGGCGACAACACCGATGCGCACGGTGAACGTGTCCCAGTCGGCGACCTGGAGGGGGCGATCGAGGGTTGTCGTGACCACGATGTCGTTGCCGTTGACGTGGCAGTCGTGGGTGCGAATCCAATCACGCCCAAGGTCGTCGGCGGGGTCGCACCAGTTGTTGTCGTAGGCGGCGGGGCTTCCGGACGGGACAGGGCTGGAGTCCGCGGTGAGCTCGTCGGGAAGCGTGAATGCCGTCACGATTTTGTCGCCAGCTCGTGTGCGGGGCAGGGCGTCTTGAGGTACGTCGATGCCGAGCAGGTCGATGCCGACGTATCCCTGGTCGTCGTCGGTGAAGGTGTCTGATCCGGAGACGGGTGCGGCGATGCCGTTGTGGGGTCCGATTTCGGTGGAGCGGTAGCCGGCGGTGTCGAGGGTGTTGTCGTGGATTGTGGAGTTGGTGGTCACGACCGCGTCGACGGGGAATGGGGCAACGGTGAGGGGCACCACTAGAGCCATCAGCCCAAGAGTCACCACGGGCCTGGTGAGGAATGCTGTCGAGGTCATGATTTCTCCGGGGTAGCAAGGTCGGTGGGTGGCCCTGCAAGAAGGGGCCGTGCGTGGGGGGTGCTTGGGCCGATGCCGTGGGCCGGGGAACTAGCGCCGGGCCGAGGTGGGTGCGAGGTACACCGCTGAGGTGCTGCGCACGGGGACGGTTTAGCGGGATGCCATGTCGTGGAGCGTGGGCGTGACCCTGCGGGCCTGACGACGAACGACGAGAACGAGGATGCCGGCAAGGGTGCTGCCGGCGGCGAGCAGGAGCAGGGCGGTGAGGTTTGCGCCGGTGAATGCCAGGACGGGCCGCAAGGGATGCGGGGTTTGCGAGTCGTCTGTCGGGCCTTCGAGGGTGTGGAATTCGAAGTGGACGATGTTGGTCGCAGGTGTCGGGAGTGTCGCTGTTGTGGGCAGTTCCACACGGATGCACAACGGCGTCGTGGTGTGTGGTTCCAGGACCCCGTGGTCGAGTCCGGCGGCGGCAGCGAGGGTGGTGCGAGGGGCGTCAGCCATGCCTTCATCGGTGCAGGGGCGCGAGGGCGAGGTGGCGATGAGGAGGTGTTCGGGGGCGTGCTCGTGTCCGCTCCAGGGGCCCAGCACGGCCGTCAGGGTGACGCTCATGGGCGAATCGGTTGTGTTGGTGAGTGTCGCGGAGCGCGTTTCGGACTCACCGGGCCAGAGGTGGGTGTCGAAGAGCGCAGTCTTCGGTTCGACGACGAGCCCCGATAGGGTTTCGTCCTCTACGTCAGGTGCTGACTGAGCCGGGAAGGGCGTGGCCGCCGGAGAGGCCTTGCTGAGGGGGCCGGAGGTGTTCGTGGTGGCGTTCCAGAGGGTGCTGATGTCGATGGCAGGGGCGAGAAGGTGCGCCCCCGCAGCGACGGTGCCGACGCTTAAAAGGGCCCCGACTAGGGCGAGGAGAAGTGCCTTGCTCTTCATGACGAAACCGTTTCCGGTGAAGGGATATCAGCTGCCTTGTTAAGGCCGGCCTCTGCGTCCTGGCTTCTCGGCGAACGCCGAACAGGTAGGAACAAGGCTAGAAGGACAATGACGGCAAGGACGCCCCGGACTAGCCAGGACTGTGTCAGGTGGTAAGCCTTGGCCGCAGTTCCAGTCAATGCGGCACGAGGGGTTCCCATGACGTGGTCTTCGGTGACCGGGCTTGGATCGGCGACGTCGTTGTTGTCGCCCTTCAGCACGGCTCCCTCTGGGGTGAGCTCTGCGATGCGGTGCACGTACTGGGTGGTGCGATCGCCGGGCGTAAAGGCCACAACTACCGGTTCGCCTAGGACCTCGAGGTCGTGGCCGGTGGGCTTCTGAACGACGAGGACGTCGCCGACGTGGTAGGTCGGTTCCATGGAGATGCCGGTGACGGTCATGAAGTAGTCGCCGGTTACTTTTTCCCACACGAAGGGCCCGGCAAGGCCGGCGATCAAGAGGACAGCCATGACGCGGATGAGGTAAACGACTGGCTTCATGGAGTCCCTTGCTGGTTATCGGGTGTGCGGCGAGGTGAGGCCGTGTGCGGGGCCGCTCCCGCGGATTGAGCGCGGGAGCGGCCGGGCGAGTTACGGGAGGAAGATGCTGTCGAATCGGTAGTCGACGGTGACCTCGGCGTCGGGGCCGAGGGAAAGGGCCTGGAATGCGGTGGCGTCCTTGACCATCACGTCGACGCGGACGGTCTTGGTGGTGCCGGCGGGGACGGTGATCTGGCTGGCGGCCGGGATGTCCATCGCGCTGAGCTTGCCGGTGTTGATCGTGGCTCCACCTGCCGGGGTGATCTGGGTGTCGAGGGCGGCGGCGAGCTCGGTCTGCTTGCTTCCCTGGGGCTGCAGCTTGGTGCCGACGTTGAACTTGAGGTCCTTGGTCTTGGAGGTGTTCTCGACCGTGTAGTACTCGGTCACGATTTCGCCGTCCAGGTCCCCGGCGAAGCTGTGGCTCATGGAGGGGCCCGTCACGATCATCTCGGCCGCGTCGGGGTCGGACGCCTCCGTCTGGAAGACGTTGTCGAAGATGGTGCTGTTCTGGGTGACGAGGGCGCCACCGGTCGTGGCGGCTGCGACGAAGAGGAGTGCGCCGCTGGCGACGAGAATGCGCTTGCGGGTGCTGGTCTTGCTCATGAAATGGGGCTCCTTGAATGGCGAAAGTCACAGTCGTCTTTCAACGCATGACTTGGGGTACTTATCTAGGAGAGTAGCATTTCAGAATGCTGACGCAATTGATTTGACTGACATTTCTTTGCATCAAGATTTTTCTTCTGCCGAACGAAGCGTCGACTGATTGACATTCCAGTCTTCTGATACTTCTAGGGTACTCTGACCATGGCGCTGGACTTCCTCGGCGGTGGGCCGCACCACGAAGATCCGGCTTGTGGAGCTCGCGGGGGCGGGCGGCGGCTCAGGTACGCCGAGAGGAGTTTGCAGCGCGGCGGGGCGCCCCTTCGGGTGGGGCGCCCCGCCCCTTTTGCCCTGCCTAAGTCACATGGTCGTGAACCCTCAACCGAAACTCACGCTGTGTGAGGCCTTGAGGAACGGAGACCCACTGATATGGATCAAGAGCCTTCATCGCCTACGCGCCGGCACATCGGGAACGTCAAGCACGTTCTCAAACAATTCTCGCGGACACTTTCTCCGGCACCGTGTGCCTACTGGCCAACGTGATGCGAAATCAGCACCCGAGTTTCGAGTCGAAAAAGCGAGTCGCCCGGAAATCGATGAGCACAACCTTCAGAACCGGCGCACCGCCACCGCAGCCTGGTGGGCGGGCTGCTCAGACGCTGGCGCCACCCGCTGGAGCCCTCTGCCAATCAAGAGGTTGGTGCCCCCGAGAGGCGAGGGCGGGATACCTCCTCCGCTACAACGTGCCCGCCGGCGAGGAAACGAACGCGGAACTGGCGCGCAGGTCGCCGTCCGCTCCGCCTCATCGAATGGAGGAGTCACCGTGGATCTAAGCGAACCTATTCCACGACCGAGACTGCATGAGCTCATCCGTGACCAAGTTCACGACGCCATCGCGTCTGGCCAGTTCGTGCCGGGCGAAATACTTGCGGAAGCGGATCTCGCCCGGTGGCTTGGAACGTCCCGCTCGACAATTCGGACCACGTTAGTGGCGCTTGCCGACCTTGGCCTCGTGACCTTGCGCCCCGGGAAAGCCCCCCGGGTCTCAAGTCCATCGCCTCAGACTCTTCTCAAGGGAATTGAGGTGTTGGCACCTATGTGGGCCTTGAGTGCCCCGTCAGCCTTAGGCAATGCCTCAGAGGAAGAGGTCATGGGGTACGCCGAACGCGTCGAGGCGGCGCGTTCGAGGTGGAAGAGCGATGCGAGTGTCACTCCTCACGAATTGGTCACAGAAGTGCGAGTGGCGTTCGAATTTCTTCTCAGCCGCGGGGACAACGGACTGGCTCTGGAGGCGTCGCGCACAATTCAAACTCGGGTGGCCCATGCTGCTCGCAGTTACGTTGCGAGCTTTGATCAGGATGGCCTCGACAGGGTGATGTCAATTCTTGCCACCGCCGTGGCCACTCGGGATGCTCTGCAAGTGCGCCTTGCCGTCGACGACTTCATCACCCTGACGCAGGAGCTCGTCACCCGCCTAGAGCAGACCTAGATGCTCTTTGGGGTGCCGGCTGGGTCATGCGGCCCTTTCCCGATTAAGGGCCGAATTGGCACTCCGATCCTGACCGACGAAGCGTGGGTTGGTGGTTTGGGCTTCGTTAGGCGGCCGACTGGGTGGAGTCCACTCCGAGGCTGGCGTGGATTTCGGAGACTGCCTGATCTAGTGCATCCCAGTCGTAGTCCGATTCATGACGTGGACTGAGGAACTTCACGCGAGCTCGGAGAGATTGCTCGGCCTCGACAAGCAGACCATTCCCCGACGCCGCGAGCACCTCGCCCAGCACATCAAGAAACCACCGCGGAGCTTCAAGGCTTTGCCTCGTGATGCCGTCCGCGATTTGCGCCAAGTCACTCCTGAGAGAGGTGCACTGCTGGGAGGACAAGTTGGCTCGTCCCCAACGCAGTCCGAGTTCGTGCAGTCCGCCGAGAAGTTGCGAGGCCTCAAGGAAGGCGGAGTGGTCACGAGGCGCCACTCTCGTGCTCTTGTTGGCGACGATTTCCACAAGCCCATCCGCAGCCAGCCGCGTCAGGGCTTCCCGTATAGGTGTTCTCGACACTCCGAGCCACGAGGAGAGCTCGTCATCTTGAAGCCGCTCTCCCGCCTCGAGCGTGCCGTCCAGAATTGCGGCAAGCATCTTGTCAAAGACCACCTCTCGGAGTAGTCGACGAGGAGCAACGGAAGCTGAGTCATGAGGAACCGGCATTTATCTAGTATGTCGGCATTGGATGTAGATTTCAAGGGCATGATCGAAACGGTGCATTGACAGGGCCAGCCGCCATCCGAGTAGCCTCGCCCGTTCCATACGCATGCCGATCGGCCGCCCTGGCTTTGCTGCAACAGTCGATGGCCCCGGCGAGCAGTGCACCTGGCGTATTTGCGGGCCGAGATTGATTGTCGGCAGATCGGCCGGCGCATCTCGGCACATCCCTTCGCTGCGCATGTGGGCCAATCTGGGCTTTCATCCGCAGGGATGATTAGCTATGCCACACTTTGCGAGACTGATGTTTCACTTCGTAGGGTTGCTTCATGGTCACTCCGCCGCTTCGACATCTGCCTGCCCGCCGCGCCACTGGGGTGATGGTTGTGGTGCTGATTGTGGTCGTGAGCTTCGTCGTGCGCCTAGTCGATGTCCAGATTGTTCGAGCGGATCAGCTGAACGATCAGGCGCGAAACAAGCGCAGCGTCGCCCAGGAGTTGTGGGCTGATCGTGGGCAGCTTGTTGATCGCGAGGGGGCCGTTCTGGCTGCGAACGTCGCGCGGTTCAACATCACCGCTGCGCCGGTGTTCGCTGCGACGGCCACCGTCGACCGTGATGGAACGAAGCAACGCGTGACTGTGGAACAAGCTCTTACCGAAATCAGTCAGGTGACCGGGGTGGATGGCGGTGCGCTTCACCGCGCGTTGACCGACCATGCCGATTCGGACTTTGCCTACCTCGTTAAGGGTGTCGACATCGACACATTCCGGGCTGTCCGGGCGTTGAAGCTGCCGTGGGTGTACTTCGAACGGCAGTCCGCGAGGTCATACCCCAACGGGTCAGTGGCAGGAAATGTCACGGGCTTTGTGGGGACCGATGGCCCTCAGGCCGGTCTCGAGTTGATGGCTGATGAGTGCCTTGCAGGAGTCAACGGACGAGAAGTTTTCGAGCGAGGCGCGGACGGTGTGCGCCTCCCCGGAAGCACCGTCATTGAGTCACGTCCCGAACCTGGGTCAGATGTTCAGCTCACGATCGACCGGGACCTGCAGTATCTCGCGCAGCAAGCGCTTGCCGAGCAGGGAACAGCTCTGCGGGCACAATCAGCCACCGCCATCGTGATGGACGCTCGAACAGGCGAACTGCTGGTCGTCGCGGACTGGCCGAGCGTTGACCCCAACGACGTCGACGGAACCGATGTTGCCCACCTGGGCTCCAAAGCATTTACCGACTCCTATGAACCAGGCTCGACCCTGAAAGCTGTCACCGCGGCGGCGTTGCTCGACACCCACAAGGCCGACCCGTCGAGTCGAGTCACCGTGCCCTACTCGCGCTCTTTCCCGTGGGGTGGACGCATCAAAGACGCCACCTTCCACCCCACCGAGCAACTCACCCTGACGGGCGTCCTCCGGGATTCATCCAACGTAGGAATCTCTCTCCTTGGCGAACGCCTCAGCGCTGACGTTCGGCACGACTACCTGACCCGTTTCGGGCTCAACGACCCGACCGAAGTCGGTTTCCTCGGCGAACCCACCGCGGGCATCCGGCAGCCGTCGGAATGGGACCGGCAAACCGACATCAACACCATGTTCGGCCAAGGCATCTCGACAACAGCAATACACGTGGCGAGCATCTTCCAAACCTTGGCCAATCACGGCGTCCGGATGCCAGTTTCCCTCGTGAAAGGCTGCGGGGAAGGCCCCGAAAACAGTGGTGGGGTGCAGTCAGGACGCCAGGTCGTTTCGGCCGAAGCTGCAGACACCACCCTCGGCATGCTCGAGCACGTCGTCACCGACGGAGACCTCAGCGAAGACCTCACCCTTCCCGGGTACCGGATCTCTGCAAAGTCCGGCACGGCCGAAGTCGCTCTTGAAGGGGGAGGTGGCTACGGATCGGACTTCATCGTGTCCGTCGCCGGCGTCGCCCCAGCCGATGACCCCCGCTTCGTCGTCGTGACCACCTTCACCAAACCCCAAGTGCACAAAACCTCAGCAGCCGCAGCACCCACCTTTAACCGGCTCATGGGCGAGGCGCTTCGCATGTATCGCGTTCCCCCATCGTCCGAAGAAGCGACGCCCTACCCGATGACTTGGTAACAGACACGATCAACAGTTCCCACTGCCCTGAGGCTTTCGTCCCTCATCGCCAAAGGAGACTTTTCCTTGAGCTCAAAAATCCAAAAGCCGGCGTCTGTCGCGGGCGCTTTGTTTGGCTTCGTGGCGTTCAGCGTCCTTGCCGGCCTGCTCGTCACTGTTGGCGCCACCCCAGTGATTGCCCTCGCTGGCACCACCACCGCCAGTGCGATCGACGTATTCAACTCCCTGCCTGAACAGATCGAAGTGGGGAAGCTGCAACAGCGCAACACCCTTTACGCGACCCAAGACGGGCAACCCGTGCCATTCGCAACCCTGTACAGCGAAAACCGCATTCAGGTGGGCTGGGACGAGGTCGCCCAATCCCTTAAAGACGCCGTCGTCGCCGGAGAAGACCGCCGCTTCTACGAACACGGCGGAGTGGACCTGACCTCTCTAGTCCGGGCGGGGGTGGGTTCAGCTGGCGCGGGTGCGCTCGGCGCAAACGGGGGCGGGTCCACCCTGTCCATGCAGCTCGTTCGAAACATCCGCATCGCCCAGTCCCAGCAGCTCGAGAACGATCAGCAAAGGCAGGCAGCCTACAAGGAAGCAACGGAAACAAGTCTCGCTCGGAAGCTAGAGGAGATGAGATTCGCCATTGGGTTGGAAAAGAAGTACAGCAAAGACGACATCTTGCTCGCCTACCTGAACATCGCCTACTTCGGCGACCAGGCCTACGGAGTCCAAGCGGCGGCGCTCCATTACTTCAATAAGCCTGCCCTCGACCTCTCCGCCGCCGAAGCGGCCAGCCTCATAGCCATCGTCCAATACCCCGAGTCCCGGAACCTCGGAACACCGGAGAACTACGACGCTAATACCGCCCGCCGGGACGTGATCCTGCGCTCCCTCGCCCAGGAGAAGTTCATCACCCAAGCCGACGCGGACACCGCTCTTGCGACACCCGTCGCCGACTATGTCCATCTCACCCCCGCATCCCAAGGATGCGCCGCGGTGACTGCCGCCGGAGCCCAGTACTTCTGCGACTTCGTCAAAAAATCCATCAAGGACCTCACGTCCCTCGGGGGCACCCCCGAAGAACGGCTGAGGAACTGGCGAACCGGTGGCTACAACGTTTACACGACCCTGAACCTTGATCTGACCGCTAACGCCAAAAAGCAGATCGACATCTTCGCCCCGGGAACAGAATCTCGAGTACGCCTGGGATCGGTCGTCAACTCAGTCGAAGCTGGCACGGGACGAGTGATCGTCATGGCCCAAAACACGGCCTTCACTGAACTCGACACCACCGACACTTCCCAGACGGCCGTGAACTACAGCACAGACTCCGGCTACGGCAATTCCCAAGGGTTCCCCGCCGGATCCACCTACAAACCCTTCACCCTGATCGACTGGCTCGAAAAGGGCCACGGAGTCAACGAAACCGTCGACGGCACACCTCGCACATTCACCCCCTTCACTGCATGCGGTCAGACCCAGAAGGGATACGCGCCCAAAAACACGGACGGGGGAAACCCTGGGAGGGTATCGGTCTCGGCGGCGACGTCCCGGTCAATCAATACTGCCTACGCCGCTATGGCCCAGAAACTCGATCTGTGCGACATCAACAAAGTCGCCGAGCGGCTTGGTGTGCACCGCGCAGACGGAGATCCCCTCATGACCAATAGCTCCATGTTTCTCGGCACCAACGAAGTAGCGCCCCTGTCCATGGCGGCGGCATACGCAGCGATCGCGGCAGGCGGCCTCTACTGCGCGCCAATCATTGTCGACACCATCACGGCCAGCGACGGGACGAATGTGGGCGGCCAACCCCGTGACTGCAGGCAGAGCATCGAGCCGAAAATTGCAGCCGCGGCGGCAAAAGCCATGTCTGGCCTCTGGTCAGGAGGAACAGGGGCCGGCGCATTGCCCGCTGATGGCTACCCCGAAATCGGCAAAACAGGTACGACGAACACCTTCGACCAGAACTGGATCATCGGCGCCACCACCAAGCTCGCTACCGCCATCTGGTTGGGCAACGCCGATGGCGCGCAGACAAGCCTCCGCCGATACTCCTCGCCCAACCGGCCCGGAGCATCAAGCTATTGGGATTCTCGGAACGCGTTTTTCAAAGCCGTGCAGACAGTCAACAATTCGTTCTTCCCGGGTACGAGCTTTCCCGCTCCGGACACGGCGACCATGAACGGTCGGTTTAGTCCCGCCCCGCCCGCAGCTTCTCCCGGCGCACAACCCTCAGGTAAGCCTGCGCCAATCCGAACCCCGTCCCCGACGTCCGCACCCACACCTGAGACCACGGCCGGTCCGGACGAACCGACCTTTGGCGACTGTGTCAATCGTGAAGACAACTGCCCGTGAACGCCGCGGTCGCCTGAATTGACCGCCATGCTGCACTGCACACGAGGCCGCACGAGCGCTGCTTCGACCTGGTGCGGATTTAGACTTAAGAGTCCATGCCCCACGCTCGCATTCCAAAGTCAGGTCGCCTGTATGCCCGTTCCTACGACCCCCGCCAAGCTCGCGGTCAACCGGCGACTCCTGCATGACCACGCCTACGACGTCATCGCCGCCCGCATCCTCGACGGCACCTTCCCACCCGGAACCGACCTCGACGACGCCACCCTCATCGAACTCGTCGGTGTCAGCCGCTCCCCCATCCGGCAAGCACTCACCAAGCTCACCGAAGTGGGCCTGG
>Ga0265797_10004571_pt1 | contig 21014 bp, 17 predicted proteins | sample P2T30metagenome_FD_192433 | JGI IMG/M metagenome (GOLD analysis project Ga0265797, IMG submission 192433) | Plant litter microbial communities from East Loma Ridge, Irvine, California - P2 T30 | ecosystem: Environmental > Terrestrial > Plant litter > Unclassified | place: USA: California...
CATTCCTGCCGGTCATCGAAACCTTCACCAAGCCGGCCGGCATCAACGTCGAGCAGAGCGACATCTCGGTCGCGGCGCGCATCCTGGCCCAGTTCCCCGAGCGCCTGTCCCCGGAGCAGCGCGTCCCCGATGCCCTGAGCGAGCTGGGCCAGAAGACGCTGACCCCGGAAGCCAACATCATCAAGCTGCCGAACATCAGCGCATCGGTCGCCCAGCTGCTGGCCGCGATCAAGGAATTGCAGGGCAAGGGCTACAAGCTGCCCGACTACCCGGCCAATCCGCAAAACGACGAAGAAAAAGACATCAAGGCACGCTACGGCAAGTGCATCGGCTCGTCCGTGAACCCGGTCCTGCGCGAAGGTAACTCCGACCGCCGCGCACCGAAGGCCGTCAAGGAATACGCACGCAAGAACCCGCACTCGATGGGCGAATGGTCGCAGGCCTCGCGCACCCACGTGTCGCACATGACCGGCGGCGATTTTTATCACGGCGAAAAGTCGATGACCCTGGACCGCGCGCGCGACGTGCGCATGGAACTGGTCACCAAGGGCGGCGAGACCATCGTGCTGAAGCAGAAGGTCGCGCTGAAGGACGGCGAGATCATCGATTCGATGTTCATGAGCCGCAAGGCCCTGATCGACTTCTACGAGAAGCAGATCGAAGACGCCAAGAAGACCGGCATGATGTTCTCGCTGCACGTCAAGGCGACCATGATGAAGGTGTCGCACCCGATCGTGTTCGGCCACTGCGTCCGCACCTTCTACAAGGAAGCCTTTGAAAAGCACCAGGACACCCTGGACAGCCTGGGCGTGAACGTCAACAACGGCATGGCCGACCTGTACAACAAGATCGCCACCCTGCCCGATTCGCAGCGCGAAGAAATCATCCGCGACATCCACGCCTGCCAGGAACACCGTCCGGAACTGGCCATGGTCGACTCGGCCAAGGGCATCACCAACTTCCACTCGCCGAACGACGTGATCGTCGACGCGTCGATGCCGGCCATGATCCGCGCCGGCGGCAAGATGTACGGCGCCGATGGCCGCCTGAAGGAAGTCAAGGCCGTGCTGCCGGAATCGACCTTCGCCCGCATCTACCAGGAGATCATCAACTTCTGCAAATGGCATGGCGCTTTTGACCCGCGCACCATGGGCACCGTGCCGAACGTCGGCCTGATGGCCCAGCAGGCCGAGGAATACGGTTCGCACGACAAGACCTTCGAGGTCCCGCAGGACGGCGTCGCCAACATCGTCGACATCGCCACCGGTGAAGTGCTGATGAGCCAGGACGTCGAGACCGGCGACATCTGGCGCATGTGCCAGACCAAGGACGCGGCGATCCGCGACTGGGTCAAGCTGGCCGTCACCCGCGCCCGCAACTCGGGCATGACCGCCGTGTTCTGGCTGGACGCCTATCGTCCGCACGAAGCCGAGCTGATCAAAAAGGTGCAGACCTACCTGAAGGATCACGACACCAATGGCCTGGACATCCAGATCATGTCGCAGGTGCGCGCGATGCGCTTCACGCTGGAGCGCGTGGCGCGCGGCATCGACACCATCTCGGTGACCGGCAATATCCTGCGCGACTACCTGACCGACCTGTTCCCGATCCTGGAACTGGGCACCAGCGCCAAGATGCTGTCGATCGTCCCGCTGATGGCCGGCGGCGGCATGTACGAAACCGGCGCCGGCGGTTCGGCACCGAAGCACGTGCAGCAGCTGACCGAGGAAAACCACCTGCGCTGGGATTCGCTGGGCGAGTTCCTGGCACTGGCGGTCAGCCTGGAAGACCTCGGACTCAAGACCGGTTCGAACAAGGCCAAGATCCTGGCCCAGACCCTGGACGCCGCCACCGGCAAGCTGCTGGACAACCGCAAGTCGCCGTCGCCGAAGACCGGGGAACTGGACAACCGCGGCAGCCAGTTCTACCTGTCGCTGTTCTGGGCCCAGGAACTGGCCGCGCAGACCCAGGACGCCGAACTGGCCGCCTACTTCGCGCCGCTGGCCAAGAATCTGGCGGACAACGAGCAGAAGATCGTTGCCGAACTGCTCGAAGTGCAGGGCAAGCCGGCCGACATCGGCGGCTACTACCAGCTGGACGCCGCCAAGGTGAAAGCCGTGATGCGCCCGAGCGCGACCTTCAACGGGGCACTGGCTTCGGTCGGCGCCTGAGCGGTCCGCGGTCTGATTTGACCCCAAAAAGCCAGCCTCCCCGAGGCTGGCATTTTTTATTGCTTTGGCTGATACACGCGGACGGCTCAGTAGCTTTCCACATTCACCGCCAGCAGCTCCACCCCATCCATCTCGCCCATCCCGTGGTGCCCCATCGCCGCATGCAGCGGCAGCACGCGCAGGCGCAGCGTCCCATCCGCCGCCGCGGTCCGTGCCGGCTTGCCCGGCGCCAGCTTGTCCCCGAGCGGGATCGCATACGACAGCGCCCCGCAATCGCCGTGGTGGCCGAACATCACGATGGTGGCGAGATAGAAGGGGCTGTCGGCATCCAGCCCCGCCGGATCTTCCGGCCCGTTCAGGAGGACGACCCAGGGGTCGTGCCCCATGTGGGCGAAATTCAGCGTGATGTTGGCCACCAGCGTCGGGCCGGTGCCGCTGCCGGCCTGGTCGAGCGTGGCCGTCGGCACCTGTACCGAGGCCAGGCCCGGCTGGGTGCCGGTGGCCAGCCGGTTCAGGATCCTGCCCCTGTACACGCGCCGCGCCGCTGGCAGCGGTCCCTTGCTGATCACTTCTTCGCCGGACCCCGGCTCGTAGTCGTAGCCGAAGGCCGCCATCGACTCGTAGTCGCCGCCCCGGGTTTTACTGACCGGCGCGCCCTTGCTGTCGACGAAGAACAGCATCGGTTCGCGCGCCCAGCGGAAGTAATCGGTATTTCTTTCTTCGGCCGATTTCTGGTCGTCCGGCAGGTCGGTGCGGAGTTCGAAGCCGTTCGGCTGCCAGGGCAGGCCAAGACGCATCTGCTTGCGGGTCCAGACATCCCACAGGCGGTCGATGTTGGCGTGGTGCAGGTAGAAGATCGGGTAGGTCGAGGACAGCATGTCGTTCATGAAGCCGCGCGATTCGGTGTAATTGCAGTCGCGCGAGCCGACGCAGCGGTGCACCGCATTGTGCGGTTTGCCTTCCAGCACGCTGAAGCCGGCCATGGTGCCGTGGTTCGAGCTCTTGGCGCTGGCAAAGGTGAGGAAGTCCGGGGCCGCCAGGGCGGCGCGGATGGTGGCCGAGGACACCGCATCGCGGGCGGCGCTGTTGAAGCCGGGCTGCTCGCGCCGCACCCCGCGCGCGCCGGGCTGCTCGTAGAACAGGCGTCCGGAAGGATCGGTCGTGATGTCGAACATCAGGTCGGCGTCGAAGCGGATGCCGCGCGCCAGCAACTGGCCGTACTGGGAGCGCGATTCGAAGGTCCCGCCGGGCGAGGTCCAGTAGTTCGCGTTGGCCAGCGCACTCTTGAAACGGGTTTCGAAATCGGCGGCGCTCGGGATGTAGGCGCTGTGGTTCGGATCGAGCACGCCGTCGAACAGGCCGGCCGGGACCTGCGGGTCCGCGGTCCAGTCCCAGTAGGGCAGCGCGAATTGCGGATCGCCGCTCAGTTCGCGGCAGATCTGTTCGAACCAGCCGAGGTAGCCCCGGTGCCAGGGCAGCAGCCACCAGTTGCCGTGCGGGCAGTCCAGCGCATGGATCATCGCGTGGCGGTACCAATTTCTCGGATCCTCGGGCGGCAGCGCCAGCATCGCGCGCACCGCGCGCGCATAGCTTGCCAGCATGCGCGCGCCCATGCGCGAGTTCGAGACGCCGTAGCGGCGGTAGCGCGCGGCCGTGGCGCCAGGCTGGCCGGTGGCCGGCGCCAGCGGCAGCATGCCGGCGCCGAGCGCCAGGCCGGCGCTTTTCAGGGCGGTACGGCGCAGGGGATTGAATGCAGGGCTGGGCTTCTTGATCCTGAGGTGGCTCATACGATGCTCCGGTCGAGGGATGCGCCCGTCCGCACCCGGGCGGATGCGCATTCAACGGGCATACCCACTCAGCCTAGCTCGCCTGCATCAGGCGCTTCTGGCCGCGCGCAAGCTCATGCGATGTGGATGCCGTAATGCACGTCCTGGCGGTCCCGGCTTTGCGGCCCGTCGACCAGGTAGGCATCCCAGCCCAGGCGGCCGGTGCGCTGGCCGGGCGTCATCGCCACGGCCTTCACGTCGGCCGCGCGCAGCACCAGCCTGACTTCGTATTCCAGGGTGACGCCGGTGAACATCGTCACCAGGCTCGCCAGGGCAAGCGCCGCGCTGGCGCCGGGCAGAAAGGCGTCGAAGCCGTCCTGGTCGAGCGGACCGACGACCAGGCGCAGGCGCAAATCGCGCTGCCAGACGCGCCCGCCGGCCATGGCGCCGCTGCCGAGCACGGCGGTGGGGCTGCCGAGCACGGTCTGCTGGGCCAGCGGCACGGCATACCAGCCGCCCACGAATTGCTCGGTCCGGACCGGCTGCCCGAAATACTCGGACAGCACGCGCGCCAGCTGCACGGCGGACGTGGGCCGGTGCCGCAGCGTGGCGGCGAAGTAGCCGATCGATTCGTCGAGCACCTTGCCGTCCGGGTTGCCCGCGAGCCGGCGGCGCAGCGCGGGACTGCCCAGCCCGGCCAGGCTGAGCAGCAGCGGCAGGAAGCCGTCGCGGCCGTCGACTTGGTAATTCAGGGCCAGCCGGTACTTGCGCCAGGCCGCATAGAACAGGGCCAGCGAGCGGTTCGAGAAGGTGTCCAGCAGCGCGCGCGCGCCTTCGTCGCGCTGATACGCCTGGTGCTCGGCGATGCGTTCGGTGTAATGCGCCGGCAGCACGCCGGTGCCGCCCAGCAAGCCCATGAAGGCCGGCGTCACCCGCACATAGCGCAAGGCGCCGGCCTGCAGCGCCGTGCCGAGGGCGCGCGCGTCCTGCGCCAGGTCCTGCGGTTCGGTGGCCATCGCTTCCAGCTGGCTGGCCGGAAAGCCGAGCGAGATCGAATTCTGGAAGCGCAGGAAGTGAGCGACCAGGTTCGGTTGCGGCATGCCGCGGCGCTTGAGCCAGAGCTCGAGCATGCGCACCGCCTGGAAGAATTCGAAGCGCCAGGGGCTCTGGAACAGGCGCTCGATTACAGCAGGCTCGAATCGCCGCTTCGGGGTGCGCATGTCCATAATTCCTCTCCGGTTTTCTGGGAGACCACCACCAGCCTGGTAAAACTGTTGGCGTGCACGTACAGCGCCAGGAAGCGCTCGACGATGTGGGCAAAGGTGTGGATGCCACTGCCGATGAAGGCTTCCTCGTCGATGCCGAGCCGCACTTCGACCCCGCGCACCAGGCAAGTGAAGGGATTGCCCGACAGCCAGGCGCTGGCGGGACGCTGGTCGATGGCAAGGATGCCGCCGATCTGGCGCTGCGAGGACGGCGAGCGCGGCAGGTCGTACAGCGCCAGCATCTCGCGGAAGGCTTCCACGCCGCCGTCGGCCAGAGATAAATGGTTCAGCGCCAGGTGCGAGATCAGGCGCCAGTGGTTGCCATGGCCGCTGCCGAAGCGGCAAGAGGGCGTGGGCTTGCGCAGGAAGTTGATCGAACTCACGCTCGAGCCGCCTTCCAGGAACAAATCGCCGCCGAGCTGGCCATAAGGAAGCAGGGTCGGCAAATCACGGTTGGTGCAGGTCAGCTCGATGTTCAGCGTATCGGTTTCGACCTCGGCGGGGTCGAAGTCGATGTCGACGATCGAGATCTGCGCTTCGAAGCCCGGGCTCTTGTCGATCAGCGTCTCGTCGCGCCGCATGGCCCAGTAATGGCCGTGCTGCTCCGGCGTCTGCGCATGCCGCAGCGAATAGAACGGGCGGAACTGCACCATGGTTTCGCCCTGCGGGGTCTGGCGCACCAGGTGCACCGAATCGATGGTATAGACCTCGTAGGCAAAGGCGCGGCGCGCGTCGGCCAGCACCGGATAGCTGGCCGTCGCATGCGTCAGGCGGATCGGCTCGCCGCGCTGGCGGAACAAGTTGATGATCGGCGTGCAGCCGAGCAGGACGTTGTTGGTGGACAGGGTGCCGAGCATGCGCGCGGCGTTGGAATCGGCGCGCAGGCCGCCCAGGGCCAGGTGCAGGGTGATGCTGCGGCTGCCCGGCGGCAGCACGGCGGTGAGCGCCTCGAGCTCGATGTCGAAGAAATTGAATTTCTCGGGAAAGCAGAAGTACTCGGTCAGCAGGCGGTAGGCGGCATGCGAGCGCGCCGGGAAATCGATCAGCGCCTCGTCCTCGCCAAAGCCGGCGGCGTGGACCGGAATCGCCGGCAGCGCGATCCAGCGCCCCTTGCCGTCCGCTTCGGCCCAGGCGCCCAGGGTGCGCATGAACAAGGCATCGCGCAGCGCCGCGCAAAATGAGGGTTCGCCGTCGATGAACACGCGCAGCCTCGCTACGCCCAGCGCCCGGATGCCGCCCTGCTCGGCGGTGCTGGCGATGGTCAGGCTCAGGCTGGAGGCGGCGCCGGCGGGCGTGCGCACCGCTTCCGGCGCCTCGATGATGGCGGAAAAGCGGGCGCCGGTCACTGCCAGCGGCGCCACCGTGACCGGATACACGGTACGGAAAGTGCAGGCCGCGCCGCGTACCGGCCGCGTGTTGAGCTGGGTACCGCGCGCGATCACGCTGGCGCCGGTCTGCTGCTTGGTCGCGTCGCCGCTGCCCACATGGGCGATCGAGCAGGAGGGAAAGGGGCGCAGGTAGTGCGGGTACAGCACGTCGAACAGGGCTTCCGTGAATTGCGGATAGTCGTCGTCGAGGCGCTTGGCGATGCGCGCGTTGAGCAGCGCGAACGATTCGATCATGCGCTCGATGTGCGGGTCTTCGCAGACTTCCCCGCTGATCAACAGGCGGCCGGCGATCTTCGGGTAGCGCTCGGCGAAATCGCGCAGGTTTCGGCGCAGGTAGCCGAGTTCGCTTTCATAGTACGGCAGTAATTGTTCCATCAAGACCCTTTCGCAGCGGGCGCAGCGGGCGTTGCGGGCATGGTGGCGGCGCGGCCCGTCTTGTTGATGCTGTACTGCAGGGTCGAGGGCTGCAGTACCGCATCGAAGTTGACCGGTTCCTGCGCGGCGCTGGCCACCAGCAGCCCGGTGATCGAAAAGTTCAGGCGGTTCACCATGCCTTCGCGCACTTCCAGCAAGGCTTTGACGTTGCGCAGGCGCGGCTCGTGGCGCTCGATCGCCTGCTCGATGCAGGTGCAGATATGGGCGCGGTCGGTGGGACTGGACAGCGACAGGTCGGCAAAGTCGATCATGCCGTAGCTGACGATCGAGGCGCCGCATTCGGGATAGCCTTCCAGCGCATCGCCGGGCAGCACCGAACGCGTATTCAGCAAGGCTTCCAAGTCGCGCGCGACCGCGTCCTTCAAGTCGTCGACCGACATGCGCGTGGCCATGGCGCCGCCGCCATGGCGCATCGGCGTACCCAGCAAGCGGTCGAAGAACCCAGGCGTAAAACCCTTCATGGTCGGCTCCCGTTGCGTGGGCGTGTGCCCACCAGACCGCCATCTTCACACATGCCGGCAAGAAAAAAAGTCTTCATCCGGGCGCGCCACACTCCTGCTTGAGCGACCGCAAGATTGACTATTGTTGAGGTGCAAAAGCCATCCTGAAACGCTATGTTGCTTTCTTCACTGCACAGGAGGGCAAGGGCATGAGCGGCAAAGTACTGTGGGGAGAAGGCTTGCTGTTGCGTCCACAACATTTCCAGCGCCAGGACGCGTACCACGAACACCGGCTGCACAGGAGCATCCGCGCGGCCCACCCGTATGCCTGGGGCGTCGAGCGGCTGCAGGTCGACCGCGACGCGTTGGCCGACAACGTGCTGCGCATCCTCGACCTGGCGCTGCGCTTCCAGGATGGCGAACTGGTCGATGCGCCCGACATCGACGAACTGCCGCCCGCCATCGACCTGGGCCAGCTGACGCATGCCCAGCAGAGCGTGACCTATTACGCCGCCCTGCCCGGCTTGAAACCGTTTACGGGCAATTTCACCCAGCCCGGCCAGGCCGGCAACACGGCGCGCTTCGTGCAGGCCAACCAGGAAACCCCGGACCTGTACACGCAAGCGGCGCCGGTGCAACTGGCCTACCTCAGGAAGACGCTGCGGCTGGTGTCCGAATTCGAAGCGCGCGACGCCTACATCCACTTTCCGCTGCTGCGCCTGCGCCGCGCCGCCACCGGCGGTTTTGAAATGGACCCAAGCTTCGTGCCGCCCAGCCTGTCAATCGAGGCCGCGCCCACGCTGTACCTGCAATTGCGCCGCCTGCTCGACGCGCTGCAGGCCAAGGTCAGCGCCTTGTATGGCCATCACCGCGAGCCGAGCCGCAACGTGATCGAATTCCGTTCCGGCGACATGTCCTCGTTCTGGCTGCTGCACACGGCGAGCAGCGCCCACGCCACGCTGACCCACCATTTTCATCATCCATCGCTGCATCCGGAACGTTTATATGAACAATTGCTGGCCGTGGCGGGCGGCTTGATGACCTTCTCGAAAAGCTGGCTTCTTTCCGACCTGCCGCCCTACCAGCACACCGACCCGGGCCCGGCCTTCGCCAAGCTGCACCAGATCATCCGCGAACTGCTCGACACCGTGATCTCGTCGAAATACTTCGCGATCACGCTGAACGAGGCGCGGCCCTCCTATCACCTCGGCATGCTGGATTCGGGCAAGATCGACGACAAGACGGCGTTCTATATCGCCGTCTCGGCCGACATCCCGGCGCTGGAACTGGTCGACGTGGTACCGCTGCGCTTCAAGGTCGGCGCGCCGGACGACGTCGAGAAATGCGTGCTGTCGGCCCTGCCCGGCGTGCGCCTGCAATACGCGCCACAATTGCCGTCCGCGGTGCCGGTGCGGCCCGACACCTGCTATTTCACGCTCGATCCGAAAGGGCAGATGTACGAGCGCATGCTGCAGGCGCAGTCGATCTCGATCTATGTGCCGTCCGGGATCCGCGAATTGAAGCTGGAACTGATGGCGGTGGCGTCCTGATCGGCGGCGGGGGCGAACCGGTCCTGCAGCCAGGTGTCGAGTTGCGCCTGCCCGCGCGCGTCCAGGTGGGGCCGCATCGCCATGTACCAGCCTTGCCTGGCCGCCGGCTCGAGGGCGGCGCCGACGATGGGCAGGCTGTTGTCCAGGAAGACGCCGAAAGACGGCATCTGGTGCATGAACAGCAGCGTCGGGTCGGTCGACCCGAGCTGGACGAAGAAGCGCTTGATCTCGTCCAGGTAAGGCAGGGCGGCCGCGGCATGGCCGGACTGGGTCAGTGCCGACACGAAGGTCGTCACGAGCTGGAATGCCGTCAGCTGTTCCGACTCGGCGTTGCGTGCACGCGCCCGCGCCAGCCAGGCCGCAGCGTCCGCGATATCGCCTGTCATCACGGACGCGATGGCGATCTGCAGGGCGTTGAGCGCCGTGTCTTCCTCATGGCATAGCGCGTGCCAGTGGCGCAAGGCATCGTCCCACCGGTCGAGATGGGAACTCGCCATCGCGCAGATACGGCGCGCATCGGTGCGTACGTCGCGCTGTGCGGCATCGATGTGGCGGGCCGCGGCCGCGAGGGCGGCATCGTGGCGCCCGGCCTGCAAGTCTTCGAGAGCGGCCTCGAGTTCGGGCGGCACCGCGGCCGCCTCGGGCAGATCGGCGGATTCGCCGCCCACGCTCAGCAGATCCCGCATGAGTGCCTGCGCATCCATGTCCGGCATGCGCAGGACGTCGACGACAGATTCCCTGGTTTCCTTGACCTTGCCTTCCGACTCGGCGGCCAGGACGTTCACGATCGACAGATAGGGATCGCAGGCAGGGCAGTGGTGGATGAGGACTTGCGCATGGCTGTGCGAAATGTTCTCGACCCAGGGCGTGAGTATCGAAAACACTTGCTGTGGATCTTGTTCGAGCAGGGCGGCGGCGGCATGCGGTTCGTCGATATAGGCAAACTTGCGCGGCACCTCGATTTTCCCGGCCCAGCTGTTCGAGGCTTCGCAAAACGGCGCCTGCGCGCGCAGGCGGCCAACGGTGCGCGGCACAGCCAGCAGCATGCCCAGTTCCGCCAGCCAGCACAGGCCCAGCATGATGCCGTCGACCTTGTCATGGCCGAGCCCCCAGGTACCGACCCGCAGGATGCCGAACGCCAGGTCGAACATCGCAGCGGGGTCGAACATGAAGCCGCTCATGGTGCGGATCTGGTACGCGGTCGCCATGCCGAGCCAGGCCGCCCACTGGAAATACCAGCCCGCCAGGCCGATCACGGTCCCGAACCGGGCCATCCAGCGCGGGTTGCGCACCCTGGCCTGGCTTGCCGCCTTGTGTGCCAGGGCGCCCAGCGCGAGCGAAAAGCCGATGCCAAGCAGCACCTTGAGCAAGGACGGGACGTGCAGGGTGAGCCATGCGTACAGCCACGCGCAGGGCAGCGTGGCCAGCGCGTACAGGAGTGTGATCGGGATGCTGCTTGCAGGCACGCGGCCTGAAGGGGTGTAGGTCGCCATGATTTCCAACAGAGGTCGGTGAAGGTGCAGTGGGGATGGGCATCCGGCGGGCGCCGAGCGTTGCCAAGATACATCGCCTTGTCCAGCCACTTTTGCGCGGTGTCATTGCTGTTGACTTCAGTCACTATTTGATGGGCCTGGGCGTCGCCTATGGCCATTGCGGCGTGGTCCCGTTCATGACGACGCTGGCGCTGGCGCGGCATTATGCGTTGCAGCGTTTCGGGTCGATTCTTTGTGTGGGCAATGAGGATCCGTATTTGCGGCTGGCGGCGCTGGTGCAGTCGGATGACTGGGAGGTGTGAGTCATCAACACCTTTGGAAGCCTCTGGATAAGTCTTTGGATAACCCGGGAATAAACGGCGGATAAGCCCGTAAAACACGTGGAAAAGGCTTGGGGCAAGCTGTGGAAAACCCGGTTGACAGCCGGCGGATAAGCCTGGGAAAAGCCGGGGATAAGCCGGGATAACTCAGACTTGTTTGGGCGAAATCACCAGCTCCGGCTGCGGCCGCGGTGCGTGCGAAGACAAGTCCGCATGCCCGACCTGCTGCGGGATCGCCAGTATCCCCTTCCACAGGATCTCGCCGGCCAGGCGGCCTTCCCTGCTGAGCCGGTAAGCCGGCAGCGCCTCCTCGCCTTGCGCCTGCCACAGCGCCGCATATGAGGGCGCTAGGTGCGCGTCATGCCAGGCATCGACCAGCGGCGCCAGGGTGTCCTGCAACACGGCGGCGCTGCTGCGCATGCGTACCCAGCGGTGGTTCAGCCAGCCGTTCCGGGCGGCGACCGGGTCGAGGAAGCGTGCCATGACGGTCCGGGCCGCCAGGCTGCCGCTGCGGCTCATCACGCCGATCGCCTTGCGGTCCATGTTCAGGTTCAGGCCGCCTTCGGATTTCTTGTGGCGGATCAGGACCACGCGGTCGCGGTAGCCCGGCGTGCGCGTCAGCGCTTCGTCGCGCCAGGTGCGGATGGTGCGGAAGATGGCGGCGGCGAAGCGCGGCAGGGAAGGCTGGCCGGCATCGTCGTCGACCGGCATGTAGGCTGGCGTGACGCCTTCGTTGTTGTTCACAGGCAGCGAGACGCGCCGTGCCGGGCCGGCCGCCGCCTGCGGCAGGTCTTCCGGTAAATCGTCGCGCAGGATGACGCCGAAGGTGGGACGGGTCGGCAGGATCGCGTCAAAAAAGTGGATCGGGAAATTGCTCGTCAAGCCGCCATCGGCGAACCAGACGCGCAGCAGGCCGACCCGGCTGCCGGGCGCGGGTAACGCACGGATGCGGTACAGCGGCACGGCCTGCATCAGCACCGGGAAACTCAGGCTCATGCGCGCGGCAAAGACCACGGGCAGATCGTCGGCGTCGGGCATGAAGTAATAGTCTTCGAAGTCGCCGTTGACCCCTTCCAGCAAGGCCAGGGTCTGGCGGCGGTGGCGGGTGCGCTGCGAGGCCTGCTTCATCCACTCGACGATGTCGGGCGGGAACAGGTGCGCCAGTTCGGAGGCGCGGAACACCAGGTCGGCGCTGGCGTGCGGCAGGCGGTGGGCGCGCAGTTCGCTCAGGCCAGTGCTCATCAGGGCCAGTTCGATCGGCGGTTCCGACTGGCGCAGGTGGCCGAAGGTCAGCGGGGTGTCGGGCGCCAGTCCGGCGATCTCCTGCACCATCGCATGCAGCCATTCGGTCAGCGCTGGCGGGTTGTCCGCGCGGGTGCGCAGGCCGGGACAGATGCCGCAGCGGTTGCGCCGCAGTTCGCGCCAGGCGCCCAGGGTGAATTGCAGGGCGGCGAACACCAGTCCGGCCACCAGCATCGACAGGCCGAACCAGAGACCGCTCGCCAGCCAGATCCAGATGCTCATCGGCCAATGTCCGCCCAATAAACCGCTGCTGACGGCAAAGCCGAGTAGCCACAGCAGCGCGCCGGCCAGCGCGCCGGTCGGGAAATTGAGCAGCAGCGCACGCGCCACGCGCAGCACGGTGTTGAATCGGGTGCCACCGTCGAGCGCGGTGACGATGACGCGGAAATGCGGCGCCAGCACTTCGCTCGGCTGGAACAGCGACAACAAGCGGGTGGTCGCGCCGACGCGCTCGCGCAGGCGTCGCGGCAGCAGGCCGATCTTGTAGAAACCGTCGTCGCAGCCGTGGCCCTCCTTGCGCACGCGGTTGCGTTTATATTGGGCCGCGGCGGCGGCGATGGCGGCGATCGCGCCCACGCTGGCGCCACCGATCGAGCGCAAGGTGAACCGTTTGGCGAGACGGGCAACGAAGGCCGGGTAGACGACGCCGGAGGTCACGCCGCCCTCCATCACGATATCGCATTGATCCGGTAGAAAGTTCTCCATCGCCATTCCCCATCTTTAACCCTGATGGGATTATCCAATGCTTCAGCGCGTCTGGCTTATCGGATCGCTTATCGGATCGCTTATTGGATCGTCATGGTGCGCGCGCTTTTGGTAGGCTGCGTGCATGAAGATCGGTACCGTCACTGCCCTGGCGCTGCGCGCCACCCGCCGCGCGCCGCCGAAATCGGTCGCCTGCGCGGATGCGGTCGCCCAGCGCGGCCTGCTCGGCGATGCCCACGCCGACCGTTATTCGCCGCGCCAGCTGTTGATTGCCGGGGCGCACGCCTACCGTGAGCTGGGCCTGGCGCCGCATGCCTTGCGCGAGAACGTATTGGTGGATTTCGATACGGATGAGCTGGCATCCGGCACGGTGCTGCGCGTCGGCGAGGATGTCTTGCTGCGCCTGATGTTCCAGTGCGAAGCCTGCGGCAACCTGGATGCCTTCCGCCCGGGCCTGGCGCGCGACATCGGCCTGAGGCGCGGCATGCTGGCGCGCGTGATCGCGGGCGGTACCCTGCGGCCGGGCGACCCGGTGCGCGACCTGGGGCCGTTGTTGCCGCCTTGGTCGGACGACTGGCATGAGCGGGTGCTGGCGGTGCTGGACGCGGTGCCGCCGGCTTATGTGCTCACCTACCGCGACCTGGCGCGCCTGGCCGGCATCCAGTCGACCTATTGCCGCGCGTTTCCGCGTATGTTGAACAACCTGGGGCCGGAGTATGCCGACAAGGCGCTGCCAATGAACGCTCCCATTACGGCGCCGCGCTGGCAGGGCGAGGGCCTGTTCGACCACGCGCCCCTGCTGCGTGCCGTGACCTGATAAATCTCAGCCCGGCACGCCGACGATCACGCTGGACGCCTTGAACATCGCCATCGCTTCCTTGCCCTCGGCCAGTTCCAGCACCTGGGCGCTGTCGTTGGTGATGATGGCGGCCACCGTGCCGCCGCCCGGCAGATCGAGCACGACCTCGGTGTTGACCGCGCCCGGCGTCAGGCGGGAAATGCTGCCCGTCAGGCGGTTGCGCGCCGAAAAGCGTGCGCCTTCCGCCTGCGTGACCAGGATCACCGACGAGGACTTGATCAAGGCGAAAGCCTGGCGCCCCGGCTGCAAGCCCAGGCTTTCGGTGCTTTCGCGGGTGACGATGGCGACCAGCTTCTGGCCGCCGGCGATGTCGAGTTCGATTTCGTCGTTGACGGCACCGGCATGGACGCGGGACACGGTGCCGAAGAATTGGTTGCGTGCGCTCGTTTTCATGTTCAGCCTGCTAATCAGGTTCAAGTCATCGGCAATGCCGGCCGCCTGCCGGTTGAGTTGTTCGACAAAATCGCGGTGGACTTGTTCGAGTGCGCGGAAGTTTTTGACCAATTGCCGCCCGCGTGCGGTCAGGCGCGTGCCGCCGCCGCCCTTGCCGCCGGTCAGGCGTTCGACCAGCGGCTCGCCGGCCAGGTTGTTCATGGCGTCGATCGCGTCCCAGGCCGCCTTGTAGCTCATTTTGATGGCCTTGGCGGCCTGGCTGATCGAACCGGTCTCGGCGATCCTGGCCAGCAGCTCGACCCGGCCCGGGCCGCCGAAGGTCTGGCCGCCGACCGTCATCCAGACACTGCCTTGCAGGGTGAATTTTTCTTCCATGCGGCACGATAGCAGATCAGTCACGGCTTTCGTTATATACTTCAGTACATAACGGACAGGAGTTGCCATGAAACGCTTTGCCGGCCTGCTGGCCACATTGACGATGTTTGCGGGTGCAAGCGCGGGTGCGCACGCCGGCGAGGTGCAGGTGGCCGTGGCCGCCAATTTCACCGCGCCGATGCAGCAGATCGCCGCCGCCTTCGAGCAGGACACCGGCAACAAGGCGGTGCTGGCCTTCGGCGCCACCGGCAAGTTCTATGCGCAGATCCGGAATGGCGCGCCGTTCGAGATCCTGCTCGCCGCCGACGACGAGACCCCGGCCAGGCTCGAGCAGGAAAAGCAGACCGTCCCCGGCTCGCGTTTTACGTATGCCACCGGCAAGCTGGTGCTGTGGTCGGCGCAAGCGGGTTACGTCGACAACCAGGGCAAGGTCTTGCAGGGCGGCCAGTTCGCCCACCTGGCGATCGCCAATCCGAAGGCCGCGCCCTACGGCGCCGCGGCCGTCGAAACGCTGACCAAGCTGAATTTGTATGAACGCCTGCAGCCGAAGATCGTGCAGGGAGAGAATATCGCCCAGGCCCACCAGTTTGTCAGCACCGGCAATGCCGAACTCGGCTTCGTCGCGCTGTCGCAGGTGGCGCGCGACGGCAAGTTCAGCTCGGGCTCGGGCTGGATCGTGCCGGCCGCCATGCACGCGCCGATCCGCCAGGATGCCGTGATCCTGGCCAGGGGCGGCACCAACCCGACCGCCCGGGCACTGATGGATTACCTGAAGTCCGATAAAGCCAGGGGCATCATCCGTTCCTTCGGCTACGACCTGTAAGCGGACCGGGATGGATGCTGCCGACCTCGCAGCCATCTGGCTGACGCTGAAACTCGCCACCGTCGTCACGGCCTTGCTGCTGGCGCTGGGCACGCCCGTCGCCTGGTGGCTGGCGCGCACGCGTTCGCGCCTGAAACATGCGGTGGCGGCGGTGGTGGCGCTGCCGCTGGTGCTGCCGCCGACCGTGATCGGCTTTTATTTGCTGCTGGTGCTGGGGCCGAACGGTGCGGTCGGCAAGATGACGCAGGCGCTCGGCATCGGCTTGCTGCCCTTCACGTTTGCCGGCCTGGTGCTGGCTTCGGTGTTGTATTCGATGCCCTTCGTGGTGCAGCCCTTGCAGAACGCTTTTGAAGCGATCGGTGAGCGGCCCCTGGAGGTGGCGGCGACACTGCGCGCCAGCCGCTGGGACGCCTTCTGGAGCGTGGCGGTACCGCTGGCCCGGCCCGGTTTCCTCACCGCCGGGGTGCTCGGCTTTGCGCACACGGTCGGGGAATTCGGCGTCGTCTTGATGATCGGCGGGAATATTCCCGACAAGACGCGGGTGGTGTCGGTCCAGATCTATGATCACGTGGAAGCGATCGAGTACGCGCAGGCGCACTGGTTGTCCGCCGCCATGGTCGTGTTCAGCTTCCTGGTGCTGCTGCTGCTCTACACCGTGAATCCGCAGGCGGTGAAAGGACGGCGCTGATGGCTATTCGTGCACGGATGCGCATCGAGCGCGGCGACTTCACGCTCGACGTCGACCTCGATCTGCCGGGGCGCGGCATCACCGCCCTGTTCGGGCCCTCGGGGTCGGGTAAGACCACGTGTCTGCGGGCGATTGCCGGGCTGGAACGCGCCGACGATGCCTATGTCGCCATCGGCGACGAAGTCTGGCAGGACGATGCGCACGGGATCTGCGTGCCGGTGCACCGGCGCGCGCTCGGCTACGTGTTCCAGGAAGCGAGCCTGTTCGCCCACCTGAGCGTGCGCGCCAACCTGGAATTCGGCATGCAGCGGGTGCCGGCGCGCGAGCGCAGGTTCGCGCCGGACGCCGTCGCCGGGCTGCTCGACATCCGCAACTTGCTGGAGCGGCGCCCTAGAGGCCTGTCGGGCGGCGAGCGCCAGCGCGTGGCGATCGCGCGCGCCCTGCTGGCCTCGCCGCGCCTGCTGCTGATGGACGAACCGCTGGCGGCATTGGACCTGCGCCGCAAGCAGGAGATCCTGCCCTATCTCGAGCGCATGCACGACGAGCTGTCGATCCCGATCATCTACGTCAGCCACGCGCCGGACGAGGTCGCGCGCCTGGCCGACCACCTGGTGTTGCTGGACGCCGGCCGCGTGGTGGCCAGCGGCCCCTTGAGCGAAACGCTGGCGCGCGCCGATTTGCCGCCGGCCTTCGCCGACGACGCCGGCGTGGTGCTGGACACGGTGCTGGAAGGGCATGAGGCCGACGCGCTGTCGCGCCTGGCGTTCGACGGCGGCGTGCTCTACGTCGGCCAGCGGAAGGAAGCGATCGGCAGCCACCTGCGCTGCCGCATCCACGCGCGCGACGTCAGCCTGGCCTTGCTGCGGCCCGCCGGCACCAGCATCGTCAACCTGCTGCCGGCCACCGTGACGGCGACGGTGCCCACCGACACGCCGGGCCACGTGCTGGTCCAGCTGCGCATGGGATCGTCGCCGCTGCTGGCGCGCATCACCGAACGCTCGCGGCGCGAACTGGATATCCAGCCCGGCCGCGAAGTCTGGGTGCAGATCAAGGGTGTGGCGCTGCTCGGTTGACTCGGGGTCAGCGCACGCGGCGCATCGAGGAGATGCGGCCGGCCAGGCGGTCGAGGAAGGCGTAGCGGCCGGGGCCGTAGACCGTGCACTGGCCGCCGAAGTCGGCGTGTTCGCAGAATTCCCAGCGGCCCTCGTGGATGATGATCGAACCGGCGCGGTCGTTGAAGCCGATGTCGGTGAAGGTCCGGACTTCGCCGGACAGCGACATTGCGGCGCCTTCGAAGCGCGGACGGTCGAACAGTTCGACGGCGCCGCCACGGCGGTCACCGCGCCAGCCGCCGCCGTCGCGGTCGTCGCCCCGGCGGTCATCCCAGCGGCGGTCGTCACCGCGGCGGTCGTCGCCACGGCGCTCATCGCCGCGCCAGCCGCCATCGCGGTCGCGTCCCGGGCCGCCGCGCGACAGTTCGCGCACCGAGGAGATGGTGTCGTTGAAACGCGGCAGGTTGCGGTATTCGCCCGGACCGAACTCGGCGCAGTAGCCGCCGAAATTGGCGTGTTCGCACACTTGCCATACGCCGGAACGCACGATGATGCTCGACGCCCGGTCGTTGAAGCCGACGCGGTTCAGGTCTGGCGCATCGCGTTCGACGGTCACGCGGGTGCCACGGAAGTCGATGTCGGTGAACAGGGTCAATTCGCCGGCAAAGGCGGCTTGCGCGGACAGGGCCAGCAGGGCGGCAGCGGCAAACAGGCGTTTCATTTTCTTCTCCATGGGTCAAGGACTGCGCCTTGTCGCGGCGCCTGCTTCCTTAACGCGGCAGGACGGCATCGGGCAGACATTGTTCTGTAACAAATTAATACGCGATGATGCCACAGTGCAGCATTTACATACCGCACTGTTCGCGTAACAGGCCCAGGGAAGCGGCTCAGGCTGCGACCGGCGCCGAACAAATGCTTTCTTCGGCCAGCGCACCCAGGATGTGTGCGCTCAGCGTTTCCAGCTCGCCCGTGCTGGACAGGTTGTGGATGCGCTTCGTCATGCTGCGGTGTTCCTCGACCGCGATCGACCAGTCGACCGCTACGCCGTCATAGCCCGCATGCGGGCCGCACATGCTGGCGCAGCCGATCATGAAACTGGCACCGGCCGGCAGCTCGTATTCGATCAGCCAGCCCCAGTCCTCGGGCGCCGGATAGCTGGTGGCGATGCCGCGCCGCCCCAGCGCCTGCGCCAGCCACAAGGCCAGCTCGAAACCGTAGATGCCGGGATTGTTTTGGCAGGCCGCCGGCAGCGTCGGCAGGAATTTTGCGGATGAAAACTCGATACGCCACATCTTCGTCACTCCCCATGACAGAAACAGCGATGCATGCGGGCGTATTGTAGTCGCCTGCTTTGATCAATGGTCTATCTGCACCTTTACGCGCCACCAATATACGCACCGGGTATGACGCCGGCATGACGGTGCGCTCATGGCAGCGGCAACAGCACCGCGCGCGCCGCCTTCACCAGCGCCGCGCCCATGCGCTCCAGCCGCGGCGGCTGAATGCGCCAGGCGTGCCAGTACAGCGGCACGTCCAGGTGCAGCTCCGGCGTCAGGTCGACCAGCTGGCCGGATGCCAGCATCGCCGCGCATTGCTCGAGCGGCAGCATGCCGTAGCCGAGGCCGATCCGGATCGATTGCACGTAGGGGTCGCTGGACGGCACATAATGAAAGGGATACGCGCCCTCGGGCAGGCCGAAATGCTGCAGCAGGAAGGCGCTCTGCATCGTGTCCTTGCGGTCGAACACCATCACCGGCGCGCGCCGCGCGGCGTCGCGGTCGATCCCGTCCGGGAACCAGCGCCGCGCGAAGGCGGGCGCCGCCACCATCCGGTAGCGCATCAGGCCCAGCGGGCTGACCGTGCAGCCGCGCATCGGCGATGCCTCGCCCGAGACGCAGGCCAGCGCCAGCCCCTGCTCCAGCAGCGCAAACGTGTGGCCTTGGTTGTCGAGCACGAATTCGACCAATAAACCCTCGGCGATCAGCACCGGCGCCAGCACCGGCAGCAGCCAGGTCGCCAGCGTGTCGTTGTTGACGGCAAGCGTGACCCGCACCGGCCCGGCGTCGGCGTCCTGCTCGGCCAGGAATTCGGCTTCCAGCAGGGCGCGGCGGCGCAGGAATTGCAGCAGGCGCATGCCGGGCGCGGTCGGGCGGCAGGGGCGCGAGCGCACCAGCAGCGGCGTGCCCATGTCCTGCTCGAGCGCGCTGATGCGCTGCGACACGGCCGAGGGCGTGATGTTCAGCCGCGTGGCCGCCGCTTCCAGGCTGCCGCCGTCGATGGCGGCCATGAACGCTTCGCTGCGGCGTGGATCGATCTGCATGTGGATTAGCCCGGCTTAATGAAGATTAGATTTCATTAATATAATTGAAGAGTTGCCCCATTGCGGTGATGCTGCCTGCTTTCCATCAAGCGGAGATAACAATGTTGTCGCAGCAAGTCTTCCTGCAGGGCCTGGGCATGGGCGCCAGCCTGATCATGCCGATCGGCGCCCAGAACGCCCACGTGATCCGCACCGGCGTGCGCGGCCGCCATGTGCTGCTGACGGTGGCCACCTGCGTCCTGGTCGATGCCGCCCTGATTGCGCTCGGCATGTCCGGCTTCGGCGCGCTGGTCGAAGCCGCGCCGATGCTGCTGGCGGCCTGCCGCTGGGGCGGCACCGTGTTCCTGTGCTGGTACGGGGTGCGCTGCTTGATGAGCAGCTGGCGCGGGGCCGCGGCACCATCGCAGGAAGGCGCGACCGCCACGCGCGCACCGCAAGCCTTGATGACGGTGCTGGCGATGTCCTTGCTGAACCCCCACGTCTACCTGGACACGGTGGTGGTGCTGGGCGCGGTCGGCAGCAGCCTGGCGGACGGGCACCGCACGTCCTTCGCGCTGGGCGCGATGCTGGCCTCGCTGCTGTGGTTTGCGGGACTGGGCGTGCTGGCGCGGCGCTTTGCCTTCGTGCTGGCGCGCCCAAGCGTGTGGCGCGCCATCGAAGCCTTTACGGGCGTGACGATGCTGGCGCTGGCGGCCTTGTTGCTGAAAGAGGCCTGATCAGGCGGCGGCGCGCGCTTCCGGTAACTGCGCTGCCAGCGGATTGACCGGCAAGTCGCTCATCATCGCCTTGCCGCCCTCGACCGTCATCTGCTGCGGCAGCGGCACGCCGTTTTTCACGGCGGTCAGCTCGGCCAGGATCGATATCGCGATCTCGTATGGCGTCTTGCTGCCGATATAGATGCCGATCGGGCCGTGCAGCTTGGCGATCTGTGCTTCGTTCAGGTCGAGGTCGCGCAGGCGCTCGCGGCGGCGCGCATTGTTCACGCGCGAGCCGATCGCGCCGACGTAGAAGGCATCGGTTTTCAACGCCTCCATCAGGCCCATGTCGTCCAGCTTGGGGTCGTGGGTCAGCGCGATGACGGCGCTGCGGTTGTCCAGTTTCATGGCGAGCACCACGTCGTCCGGCATGTCGTGCACGACGTTAACACCCGGCAGGTTCCAGCCGCTGCGGTATTCCTCGCGCGGGTCGCACACGGTGACCTGGTATTCCAGCCCGACCGCGATCTGGGCCAGGAATTGCGACAGCTGACCGGCGCCGATGATCAGCATGCGCAGGCGCGGGCCGTGCAGGGTGACCAGTTGCTGCTTGTCCATGCGCAGGCGCTCGTCGGCGGCGCCTTGGCCCAGTTCGACCGCGCCAGTGGCGAGGTCCAGCGTGCGCCGGGTCAGCACGCGGCGCTGGGCCAGGGCCAGCAATTCGTCCATGCGGCTGTGCGCGCCGAGCGGCTCGACCACCAGCTGGATGGTGCCGCCGCAGGGCAGGCCGAAGCGGTGCGCTTCGTCGGCGCTGATGCCGTAGGTCAGCACTTCCGGTGCGGTGCGCGTGATCCCCTGCTCGCGTACCGCCGCGATCAGGTCGTCTTCGATGCAGCCGCCGGACACCGAGCCCACCACCACGCCATCCTCGCGGATCGCCATCGTCGCGCCTTCCGGACGCGGGCTCGACCCCC
>Ga0265797_10004572_pt1 | contig 21011 bp, 28 predicted proteins | sample P2T30metagenome_FD_192433 | JGI IMG/M metagenome (GOLD analysis project Ga0265797, IMG submission 192433) | Plant litter microbial communities from East Loma Ridge, Irvine, California - P2 T30 | ecosystem: Environmental > Terrestrial > Plant litter > Unclassified | place: USA: California...
AAAGAGCATTTACTCGAGCTTGGAATTTTTCGGTATCGTACAGTGGTTTGGTCTGGCGCAAGGCAGTGTGATGAGGGTAAAGAGCCTCGACAAGACTAAGTTTCTCGAGCATGTAGACTACTTGATCCAATGCACTAAGCTCTTCTTCGTGCTCGACCTCTTCGGGATCCAGTCCTGCCATCTCTTCCGTCAATCCTTGAATAGCATCTTCGGAAGATAATGTGCGGGTGGTACGTGGTAGACTTGTCGATTTCTTGATTCTAAACTCGTCCAATTCCTCCAATACACTGTCCACGATCCTTCCTCTTCTCTCTTCCACCCTCCGTTTCTCTTCCGCTTCCGTACGACCCCTCATCCTAGCTCTTATCTGCCACCATAAACTCTGACCTAATGCCTTCTGCCTACCTCCTTTCGTAGGTTCATTTAATCCCTGCCTCGTACTTTCTCCCCGTAATACATCTCCAGCCAATACAGATGCCAACATACTCTGCCATTCCAGCCTCTCGTGTCCTTCTTTCGTTTCTGCTTCAACTGCAAATGCGTCTGGACTCCTGGCCATTCCATTACCCATCCGGCTCACTTCCATGGGATTAGGTATACCGTCCACGTGTGTCGAGCCGAGTGGTACTGGTAATACATCCAGATTCATATCATCATCTGACTCATCTTCTGATCCTGAATCATCGAGATGTGCCAGTCGCCTATAGAATTGAGAATCCGGATCAAGCGAATCATGGGTAGGTTGGAATGATCCTTGACGCGATGTCCTGTTTGGGGCGGGTCGAGAATTGCGTTGTGCCGCTGTACTAGACTCGGCATGTGGAGTACTGAATTGATCACTCGTTCCAGTCAATGAACGTGGTAAAGCTGCATGCGAGAGGTTCAATGATGAATTGACGATTGAGGATATACGTGATGTCGAAGCGAGCCGGTTGTGCCCTACGGGGAAAGGTGATGGTCTTGAATGTGACATAGCTACGCGTTAGCCCCTCCAATCGTCTCAGCTTCCGACTCATACAGTCCTTGTGACACGTACGTTCATCATGATGCCCGTTAGAAGAAGTTCTCGGTTCATCCTCTTCAGAGCTAGATCCGCCTCTGACAGTCGGTTCCGAGAACATAGCCACTCTTCTCCGTGGTCTAGCGGGTGTGGCTGAAGCGGCAGAAGATGGGTATGAATGATGCTGGGATGACATTGGCTTCGAGGGGTTGGTAGGGGATGTAGCCGGGGACGGCATGGTGGTAGTACAGAGCGAGGGTTAGGGTACAATAATAGTGGTAGGGTAAGACAGAGTAGAGTAGCTAATCTGGCTGGACATAGTCACGTAATTAACGTCATTGGTCAATTGACACGTCATTAGGGAGTCCCGCATTGAACCACGAGTAGATCTCGATGATCAACTGCTGGAGATTCAGTAGCTATACGACGACTAGTACATACAGCAACTATGGGATTGGGACCAGCAGATATAGCACAGCGCTCAGCAGTCATTGGATCATTATGTCTAGCTGTAGGTTCGGATGGATTTCCCAAAGGATAAGCTGATCCCAGGTCTACGCAGCAGTCATGACAGGTCAAGGATGGCAAGATCGTCTAGGGCGTCGTAAGCAGGCTGTAAGTCCTTAGTACAGTAGATGATATGAAGCTGATGAGCAGTATCAAGACCAACTTCAAGCAGTCAGTCGATCGTTCGCCGTGAGTGTGTAAAAGCTGACAAGCAGGATCAGTTCAAGGACCCCTCAACAGGATTAGGCGGGTTATCGACACTGGACAAGCCAAGTCCACCATCATAATCTTGATCATCATTATGGTCTTTATCGCAGTGTCTTTCATGTATATCATATCTCACTCAAAGTCCAGGCCTGAGTAATATCCTTTCTCAACTACCTTTGGTAATGCGAATCACCCTTTCAGTGGGAATATAAAGGGGGAAAGGAGTAGTTTCGACAAGGGGTCAAATGTCTGATTGGGTAATGGAAGACAAAGGATATGAATCCCGGATGGGGATCTTCGAGTGCTGGGAGTTGATGGGCTAACCCCTGTATTGGTTTTGTCGGTTCTTCTTTGATCGATTGATTCATCGTATTCGGAGCCTACTTCTCACACTCACTTGTATACTTGACCAACCGTCACCAGCCTATCACTCGACCATTTCGGCCTCGTCATATACTCTACCACTTTCGTCACTGATATAGCCATATCGATCAAACCCATCAAAAGCGTTCACTCCCTTGTCTTGCCGCTGATTAGGTGGGATGTCAACGGTAGTCGATAATACCAACGGAAATATCGTTTGGTCCGGAGGATCCTGGTGAGTCCCATCTACCGTGTCAGCAATTAGTTAACGATCAGGCATGATGGAGGTAAGCCCCCCTTGGCAGACAGGTACTGACATCTGATCGATCAGATGATCCCTTCGTAGATCGATACTTCAATTCTGTGAGTCCCCCAGTACCAACACCGATTAGGCTGATAGAGTAGACTTTGTAAGTGAACGCTATACGCGAGGCTCTATGGTACTAATAGTATCAGCCGACATTCTGTGAATAGCGTGAGTCAATCCTCGATTGCCTAGGCATGGCTGACCCAAAGGGCGATTCGGCGTCAATCTGGTGGAAAGGAACTGATATTGCAATCTACGGAGCCCGTCGAGACAAGTGAGTTCTCCACATCTTCAGACCAATCTGAACAAATCTAACCAACATAGTCATGTATGTCGTTATACCTGAAAGTAAGGGATCCAAACACTAATGAAACAGGGTATATACTCCGTATCGATCGATTCGGGTGAACCGGAATTCTTCTCAGGTTTCGCCTCGGGAGATGGACAATTCCAAGCTGTCCTCTTTGCCACTACTGGCTTGAGTGATGCTGAACATACGTTGAAGATCGCAAATGAGAATAGTAGGAATATCGAGCAGTACCCGAAATATATATATTTGGATGTTGACTATTTTGCCTTGACTGGTGAATTGTGAGTCTTTCTCTTCCTGTATTATGGACGACGCAAAGGGAGCTGATGATAGATTACCTCCAGCTGGTGGTGCTGCTTCGTCTTCTTTATCCACTACCTCATCCACCGACTCCTCTGCTACGAGCAGTGTCTCCTCGTCTTCCGCCGCCAGTGTCACTTCGGAATCAGCGACCGCATCCTCATCTGATACCACCGATTCCCTATCGTCATCATCTTCAGCCTCGGCATCAAGTACAGATGACTCAGCCTACACTCTCACTCCATCTTCAGTATATACCTCTTCCTCATCTTCATCATCGTCCGAATCGCAGATCAATGTCAATTCACAATTTACCGATACTCTCACTTCAAGGTGGGTAACAGCCACAGAAGGTGTCGAGAGCGTACATACGACTGGTTCACCTAATGTGATTCCTCAAACTACTCAAACGGGAACTGTAGCCGGGGGACCTAGTGCTGAAGCTGAGGGTGACTCTTCTTCAAAGTACGTCACTCCATCCTTGTCGTACACTACAAGCTGATGGTACAGCAAAACGACGATCGCGGTATCTGTATCAGTCATTTCCGTGGCGGTCGTCGTTATTTGTACCGTCCTCGGATTGTATCTGTACAAGAAGAGGAAGACAAAGCGGGAAATGGAAGAAGCTTCTCAGCAGGGTATGTCCCCGACTCTTCCTCGCAACCTGCTTGCCTCTTTGTTCTCCTTCTTCCCGCTTTCCCATCAGCTTTTCAGCTGCACTCGTATCGCCAAGGCCAAGACGTGACATCAGAGGAGAGTACTGATGATAGATCATATGATGGCACAGAGGGATTGGGAGTATTAGCATACATCATTCCGTCATCTCGCTGAGACGTCGCTGGTACGGCGTGAGAGCTTGGATGTGCAAATGCATGTTGTACTTTACAATACATTGTCTACCTAACTGTGCATAATTACATTTAATATACATGAATGCGATATAGCTACAATTGTCCATCCAATATAACCATCAAAGCAGGAATCAAGCAAAGAGTGATTCAAGCCTTTGATGATTCCTCTCCCCTCATCTTGGCTTCTTTCTTGACCTTAGCATTCGCTTTGATCTTATCAATCTACCTCATCAGCTATGTATCGTGCTGGTACGATCAACAACAAGCTTACCCTCTCCTTGTATCTCATAGCAGCGTCTTTCTACTTCATCAGCATATTTCCACGGGAGGTGAACGTACATTCTTCTCATTCTCGATTCTCAATAACTTCAATTCCTCTTCTAGACTATCAATCCGTTTCCTTTGATCTACCCATTAGCCACACTAAAGAGTGATAGACTTACTATTGACCAATTCACCTTGAGCAGGCAGAGCACGACTCGCTTCCAGCCTCCTTGGATTTGGAGAAGGGATAGATCCTAGTAATTGTGACCGCATCAGATCTTGCCCTTGCTTGACTTTGACCGCCTAGATGTCAGCCTTACTCTCAGTGTACTTGTGTACTAGTCCGGAAACCTACCTCTCGTTTGACCTCTAGTATGGCACTTTTCATCATCTTATTCCGTTCTTCCGATTCGGCTTTCAAGCGTTTATTCTCAACATCGACTCTCTGAGCATGAGAGGCAATCGCATCCAACGAGATGCGGAGGTTCTCATTCTCGAGAATCAGCTCTTCAGGAGTTTTCTCGGTCGGAGAACTGAGGTCAGTCAAGGAATATTAGGTGCGTAGTGTGGACATACGATGTCCTTGATGATCCAGTAGATTCCCTTGGAAGGGTATGCTTGTTAACGAGGTAGAATGATCCAGGTGATTCAGCTATCATTAGCCTTTGACCATTGTCGATGGTCACGAGACCTCACCTCTTTCTCGTCCCTTATCTTTCTTCTTCTCGCTAGTCCTCCGTCTTTCCCTCTTCTCCCCCACTTCTTCCCCGTCCCGCAGATCTCCCTCTGTCAGTGCCGGGTTCGTAGGAGCATTCATTGAGGCGGTAGCGAAAGCCACTGGATTCGAAATATCATCCAGCATATTATCGAGCTTTCCCCAGAATCTAGAGAATGGATCGAGAGTATCTGGTATAGCGCCGAAATTGTAGTAGCTACCCCCTGTCCCTGTCTCTGTGCCGGATGAAGAGGAGGATGAATGAAGGGGTGAGAGCTGGTCTGTTGGATTCGGCTCGATCGTCGCTGTGGGTGGTCGCATTGCGAAAGGCGGCAGGCCTCTGGCGGGAGAGACACGAGTAGCTGCCATCAGCATAAACCGTGTGAAGGATGGAGGAAAGGAGACGCACCGATACCGGGAGGAGGCCATACTTCCCTCCCAATGGCCCCTAGACCCATTGAAGGCCCATCCCGAGAGGGAACAGGCGTAGGTGTAGTATAGCTCCGTCTTACAGTACCTCTCACTACACTTTCCACCTGAGTAGGCGTACTAGATCCTTCACCTCTATAGAGCTTCCTCTCAAGATCTTTTGCTAATTTCCGATGTTGATTCGTCAATAGTAGTAGTGTTCTTCTGGTACTGACATCCTCTGCTTCGATTGATGCTTCTTCGAATAATTGAGCAGCATCCGTATAAGCCTTGAGGGCGAGAGAGAGGGTTTGAGCAGTGACTTGTCCCGGGGCCAGGAGGATAGAAGCATGGGCGGACAAGGAGTGGGCCTGCCGTCAGTAAGTTTGAGGGTCACAGTAGACCTGCGACAGCTCACTCTCTCCAGCGATGTCTCGTCGCTCATCTCAGCGTCTTGATGATGTGATCCGCATGGGTGTTGTATGACTATCCGAGTATGAATGATACAGTAGAGGATTGATGAACCGGTCTCCGGTCACTTGTCTGTCGTTATCAGCCGCCGCTCAGGGTAGTACAATGCGGGGTCGAGATGTGACGTCCGGGGAAGCTTCAGTCGCTCGAGCTTATTGTTCAACTGTTGAAATCATCTGTCAACCTTCAATCAACTTGTTCAGACGGGACAGAGAAGGATCAGATGGGTCCACTCAGTACTCAGCTGGTACTACCGGTGCCTCTAGTCCTAGGGATCCAGCCGCAAAGCGCCCATTTACTCTCACTCCTATTCACTACCACCTATGTTGGATCCCTCTATCTCGCACAGACAATCGGTCTTCCCGCCTACCTTCGAAGTAGGAGCGTCAAGACTACGTCCGATAAACCTGAGATTGGGGCACAGCCTATTGCGGCGAGTGATGTCGACTCGATACAACCCGAAGTGGGGAGTAGGGATCACCCCGCTACCATCAAAATTAGGATGAGGGCTGTGGGCATAGCTACCGGATTATCGTTATTCGGCATCTACTACGTGGTCAAAGATACTGGAAATTACGGGTGGATAGACGCTGTAAGCTTACCTTGGTCACAGAAGCTGACAAGATAGATCAGACCAGCATTAGATCTCCTTGGCTTACCCACTTCATTCAGTATCACGTCGCCAAATACGAGTGGTGTTCTACCGTACCTCCTCGCACCCTCTATACTATTTGGACCTCTGGTAGCGATGTATCTTGACAAAGATCTTCCTCTTCAAAGATCAATCCCAGGTGACGACAGATTGATCTCGCGTGTCGCAGACGCATGGAGATCCTGGAGTATAATCAACACGAGGAACTTCATTGTCGTGAGTTCCGCTGTTCTTCCTGATGTGACTCCAGCTGATGTAGAGGGACCATTGACGGAAGAGCTAGTATTCAGATCGACGATCATCGCCGCGTCGTTACTGGGAAAGTTGTCGATGAAGTCTTTGGTCTGTGGAACACCGTTGTGGTTCGGTATCGGTAAGCGTCCCTAATCTTTTCTGCGCTTGAATCTGACTTAACAGCACACGCACATCATGCTTGGGATACATACAAGAAGAATGGAGGCGATAAAGCGGCTGCCATTCAGGCTGTCGTCATGAGCTGTACGTCCCCATAAATGACTAAAGCTGATGGTAGCATTCCAACTCACCTACACAACTCTATTCGGGTGGTTCGCATCTTACCTATTCCTACGGACTGGTGAGCTCATCCACCTCATCGCGCACAAGAGCTGACAAGCAGGTTCCGTCATCCCTCCATTGGTCTCCCACATGTTTTGCAATTATATGGGAATCTACATGCCTACTACAGCAATTGAGAGACATCCGAGGAAGAAGATCTGTAAGTTCCAGGCTGAGTGCAGCTGACGGGATAGTGATTTGGAGCAGCTACATTCTTGGGATTGCTGGATTCGTTGCTGGTCTCCGAATACTTTAATTCTTTATACGACATTTCCCGGATGTTACTACTTACTACACATAATGCATATACAACTACAACTACGATCAACGATTTATCAACAAATCTCGAATGGTCCGCAACGCGTTACTTGTATGTAGCATTCAACCTCATGTTCACATACTCCCCAGCGGTGATGGGTGGATACTTCTTTGGCTTGTTCTCATCCCATGTCCCGGGAAGTGCGTCAATGACTCTGTCAACATTGGCTCCGCAGAACTATGATCAGCAAGTCATTCCAGCTGCCCAAGTGTTCTACGAAAATTGGTGACGCGGCGAAAGTGGACATACCCAAGGGATAGAATATCTCTCTTTCGTATATTCCCCATCTCCCTCTTTCCTCTCTGGTGCTCGGACTCTATGAAGAGTAGACTTCAGCTCATCATTCGACCAACGCATCATGAAATCTCCTATATTGAATACAATAGCCCCAGGGACTGGTGGAGCAGGGATGAAAACGTCTTTGTTGTGCTACCCTCAGTTCTGTCTTTGGTCCATACGATTTGAATGAGAGAGACATACTGGATCTTCAACTTCTAACCCTCCTACGTTATCTTGAAATAAGAAGGTACATGTCGAAAAGTCCTATCGCTCAGCTACAGCTTCCGATGCGAGAAGGGGACATACTGTATGAGCTCTAATTCTTCCTTTCTCCCCTGATTCAAATGCTTTCCAAGGTGCCGACGGGTCTATCATCAGCCTCTTCTGTCGCTAGATAGATGAGTGGAGGAAAGGAGGACATACAATGTAGTAGTCGTAATTGGTTATCCCCCTCATCATGATATTCCTCGAAGAAACCAGGTGGAACTCCTGGCATACCAACTGCTAATGCTTTCAAAGTCTGCATCTGAAGTCTTCGACCTGCGAAATTTAGCTCCATAAGGCTGTAGAAAGGAATGGGAGAACTCACCTTCAGCCATGAATTCTTGTGAAGTGGCTTTAAGGCCCGGGAGGTATTTATCTTCTAGCCAGATATTAGGGCAGCGCTGCGATTCATCGGATCCTAGACTTAGCTTGTCTCCTTTTTGGAGACTGTAAGAACGAAACTCACCCATATCATACGACTCTTTGAAGTCGGGTGCATTCTTCCTTAATTTCGCCAGTTCTGCTTCATCGAAAACCATCTGAGAAACCTGCTCTACACCAACACCAGAGTATCCTCTAGTTATCAGCCCCAGCCCATTCCTGCTCTCCCTATTCACTCTTCTCCCAAGGTTACTCGCAAGATCCCACTTACCGATGCTGATCCCCTTGAGGAGGATGTGGGACCGTCATTTTCACTTCCTGAGGTAATGCAAAGAATGCCTTGCTCAAGGCGAACATCCTCTCTACCATTTCGGGAGGGAAGCCAGTATTGATCAGATAAGCGAAACCGACATTCTTGCATGCCGAGTAGAATTGTTGACCGATTCTCTCTGCTTCCTGCTCATGAGCCTATCTTTGGGGCTGTGAGGGATCGGATAGAGGAAAACGTACAGGCCCTGTACCATCACCAAAGTTCTCAAAATCAATAAATGGGATTGGAGAATCTACTGATGGCATACTATTGCGTATTGATGAGGAAAGGTTTGACGTGATGTTGAGCAGCACTACCGCTATGTATCAATGACGAGAAAGTGGACATGCAATGAGGCGACCCGGCTGACCGGGCCCGCTCCAAAGTCAAAGTGGGCAAGCCGATAAAGCAAAGTGGGCGTCAACAAGGGTGAGAGCGGAGGTTGGAAATTCGACTCCTTTATTGGTTGTTTCCTCTCTATCTTTCATCTCTTCAAGCCCCACTCTCTCTTTCTCTCTCACTCTATACTGTGCCGGCACATCTCAAGGTGATCCACAAGAGATGACACAAACCTCCAGCACCCACAGTCATACTCCCTTGCTTCGCTACCTGTAAATAAACTGTAAATCACATAAAACTCCGCCGAGAGCCTTCGTGGTATATGATAAGCCTCCATCCGCCCACCTTGTGGAGATAACCAATTTCATTCTTATACTCTACCCTAATTCGAGTCAGCTCTCGTTTTCTCGCATCTCAAATTTCGACTGCACATCAGGATAGACAAAATGGGATGGAAAGAACGACTTGAATGCCCTGTCGATAGCGATGGGGGTTATGTGAATGATAGATGGACGAATCGGGATCTTATTCCAATCCCGGTCGAGAGGAGGACGTACAAGATTTGGTCTTTTGCCGTGAGTCCCTCTTCGTCTCTTCAAAAGAGTCGAGAAGATGGTTGCTAATGAGAGATCTACTGGTTTGTTTCTGGAGCTTGTATCAGTGCCTACACCACTGGTTCATCGTTACTTGCTTATGGTGCGTACAGTCACATCTTCGAAAATGAGGAGATCGATACTGATAACAGGCTTGACGGCTCAGCAGGCTATGGGATGTGTAGTAGTCGGTGCTATGATTACTGGTATTCTTTCTGTCCTCTCTGGTACGTTACATGATGTCTTTGCTGGATGAAAAGGCTGATCAACAGGTCTACCTGGAGAGATCCACCATGTTGGATTCGTCATCATTAGTCGAATGAGTTGGGGGATGTACGGTCATTACATCGTGAGTCTCTTCTGGCATGGATCAAAATCGAAGTTAACGTCCAGCCTCTCACCTTGTCCTGCTTCACCTCGGTATTCTGGTTCGGAATCCAGGCAGTCTGGGGAGGTCAAGCGGTAAACCTTATGCTAGGTGCAATGTCACCATCATGGAAGAACGCTCCTTCCAAATTCCCTGCATCAGCCAACATCACCCACCAAGACTTTACAGGTGTAATGTTATGGTATTGCGCTTTCGTACCTCTTGTCCTGCTTTTCCCACCGGAGAAACTTCAGAAACCATTCGTCTTTTCAAGCGCTGCTTTTGGAGCGACCTTGATCGGATTACTGGCTTGGGCTGTTAGTAATGCTGGTGGAGGAGGACCTTTATTCAAGACTGCCAATACGGCTGATTCGACGAGTTTCTCAATGATGTTGGGTATTACTTCTATTCTGTCTTCTTGGGGAGCCGGGACTCTTGGGCAGTCCGATTGGGTATGTGATGCAAACTCTATAACCACATTCGATCTCATGGCTGACAACTAGGTCCGATACTCAGAGAGACGATATTATCCGATGTTGTCTCAACTGGTCGCTGCTCCGGTCATGATCACCTCATGTGCCCTAGTAGGGGTCGTCGTCACATCAGCTTCATCCCAGATCTTGAATCTAGAACAGGGGGAACTCATCTGGAACCCGATCTTCCTGCTCAGCAAGTACTCCCCTTTTAAACTTTCGCAAACGCTGATGACAGGCGCGATTCAGACTCACTATGGCGATTCATCAGGCGTTCGAGCAGCGGTCTTCTTTGCAGGTCTCGGATGTACATGCGCCCAACTTTCAATCAATGTCATCTTGAATGCCGTATCGACCGGTATGGTATTAGCTGGCTTCGCTCCGAAGTATATCAATATCAAACGAGGAGCTGTGTTACTGGGCATGTTTGGACTCGCGGTCAACCCGTGGCAATTGACAGCTACGGCTAGTACATTCATCGGTGTCATTTCCGGCTTTGGTATCTTCATCGGTGAGACCATTTTCTTCAGTCATGGGAATATGCTAACAAGTAGCTCCAATGACTGGTATAATGCTATGCGACTATCTCATCATTCGTCGACGACGTCTCGTGATTCCCGATCTGTATATTGGCGACTCATCCTCGATATACTGGTATCACCGCGGATTCCATTGGCGTACGATCTTGGCCTTCCTTCTCGGTTTCGTACCCCTCTTCCCGGGATTCATCATGAATCTCCAAGGAAATCACACTACATCCGGATGGGTCAAGTTATTCCAAATCACCTTCCTTGTCGGATTAGGTATCGGATTTGTCAGTTTCTGGATCATTTGTACAATCTCACCTCCTCCTCATTATAGAGAAGGGGAAGACTTCTTGGTATGTCCCCTTGTTCTTTAATCCTGTAAGAGAGCCGAGACTGATGGGTAGGACGACGAGAAATATTCTAAAAGTGTGGCTAGGACAGAAGAACCTGATTATAAGGCGCACACGGGCCTGGAAGATGCCGAGAGAGTCAGTCAGAATGACGAAGAGGATAAAGCAAAGAGTAGGGATGTTACTGTCAATGAGATGCCGGTATTGAGGTAGTATGACATGAGTTAAGGGGTGCTAGGTATGAGTCGTGAGATCTTCGTTGTTGTCGTCGATGATAGATAGACAGTTTCTTAGTTGTAGAATTGATAGTACGGATTGATATGCGAGTGATTTCAAGTGTGATAATGTACATCTCAAGAACTCATTCCCTGGCGCGGTGCCCGTACAATCATTCCTCCTGCACCAACCCACCAACACCCCACCCTTCAATCCGCCCTCTAGCCCCACCTCCAATAATATCACCATCGCCATCCCACCAAACTCTGACTATACAGAATCGTCCATTCTCAACTCTCTTCGCTACATCAACCCCTTGCGCAATATCCACTTGTACCCCTGTGCCAGGCTCGGTATTGCTAGTGAGAAGGTTAAGGAGAGTAAGTAGGCATTCTTCGTGAGTCACCACTAAGACCACATCGGCCCGGGTGGGGGTGGTAGGGGAGTTCAAAGGGGAGGTAGTTGGGGTATGGTTGGAGATGAGGGTGTTGAGCCAATCTTGTAGTCGGGCAGTCAGGCTTTTGTATCAGATCAAACGAAACGATGAATGAGAGCGGGAAGCGACATACGATTCTTGTGACTCTGCATCGGCCGGAACGATATGCTCCTCGACCCACGGCTTGCCCTGCATGGACCCATAACCTCGATCAGTCAATTCTGGACATACGATCAATTCCCCATGACCCGAGTGAGGAACAATGATCTCTGCGCTCTGTCCCTCAGTATTTTTCCATGGATCACAGGAGTGGAAGTGTACTCACCTCGATAGCTCGTGATAAGTTCGACGTATAAATTCGATTGAAAGGCACCGATTGACAAGGCTTCTTGACTCTGTTGATCTGGGAACGACCATGGTCATTGAGTGGGATATCAAGTTGTCCTTGAACCAATCCCCGGTCGTTACTGTATCAATGAGCTTGGCTAGTTAGGAAGTGGATGAGTGTACTAATCAGTACGACCGTGTCTTAGTAAGTAGAGTAGCATCTTGTCTGGATATATTGTATGTTCGGACGCTGAGGAATAAGATGTGGTGTGATGTGATATGGTACATGGAGTAATCCCGTTCTTTTAGACCCAGTGGAGCTGCCGTGAGCCGAGCTCCGCCCGATGATCCTTTGTACACGAAGCACACACCGAAAAAGAAAAGAACGTTCGTCATGGCGCTGTGATAAGCTGGATTGATCCTTTCACTGTAGTTTTCAGCAACACGTTCGTCATTATCTACACCCTCGAAAGAAGGCCAGTCCGAGTAAAGTGAAATTCGTGGGGTGGTGGACGTAGATGACCAAGACCAAGAAGATACATGACAACATCTATTGAGGTAGGTATTGAGGAGGGAAGATTGCCCTAGGACCGAACCATTCTCCTTTTACGTGTTTGGCGAAATATGCTCGAGGGATAACGTCTTTGGTGAGGTGGTAGAATGCCCTTGAATGTTAGCTATCGGCAGGCGATGACAAACAAGGAAGCCAAACGAGTAGGAAGGAAGATCGAACGAGTGGGTAGGAATATGAATTTGGGTGAGGATAATCAAGATGACTAAAACTCACTTGTTGGGCTTGGACTGATCAAACAATGTTCCGAAAGTCTCTTTCCTCTCCAATCCATATTTGAATTCTGCCAATAGTAATGATCCTCGATCAATGAATAAGGGGCAAGAGGTGTAGCCGTCGTATCGCGCATCTCCTACTTTTCCTGTTGACATGTGAGAGACTAGGTTGTGGGTTAGGACTGGTGCTTGTCCAGTAATTGCTGCTGCGGTCTGTCTGTCAGTCTTGACTGCCATCGTGAAGCAGTAAGGAGGGAGAACACACCTTTGAAGTCGGTAGCGAAGAAGCATCACCTAACGAAAACACATTGTCATATTTCTGATGTTGCAATGTTCCCTGATCCACATTAACCCATCCAGCAGCATCGGCAAGAGGCGAATTCTTGACAGAATCAAGAGGACCCATAGGTGGGGTAACATGCAACAATCCAAACTCCTTCTCGGTCCTCTCTCCCTTTCTATCGCCAGTTGTGATCTCGAAAATCGCAGATTTGGTATCTGTTTTCACTTCTACCAAGTTTGTGTTGAATTCTCCTGCGATGCCTTTTTCTTCTCGGATGGCGTTTAGGGCTTTGGAGTAGTGAGGGACTGAGAACATTGATGGCATTCCTGTGATGAATTGGGATGAAACGGGGGTATTCGTAGATTTCCAGTATGCGTCCGCCATGTATGCGATCTTCTGTGGAGCTGGGCGTCAGTACCGTGTCTCCTCCGTCCTCAGAGAGGCATTCCGGCGATTTGAGGAGGAAGTTGAAGAGATGAAGAGACATACCTCCGGCACACTTGATAATCCCCTGTGGTTGTGTGAAGATAGCTCCTCCATCTCCCTTGAACTTCTCGATCAGTTCCCAAGTCTTTTCAGAGTTCTCATATGTGTAGATGGTCGAGACGTTCGATTTGAATGGATCCTCGAGGGCGGCAGACAATCCCTTGACATTTCCGAAATCTGACATCAGCTCTCTTCCCTGGCTCTCTCTCTCTTGGATCTCCTCTTATCCCGTTTGAGACAGGGGCAGAAAGCGGAACAAACACTCACTGAGCTTGAGACCAGGAGCGACGACTAGGTAATCATAAGAAACCTTTGATCCATCATTCAATACAACCTGATTTGTTCCCGGTTCATATCCCTCGGCAAGAGCTTGAATATGTCCAATATGGCTCGGAATAAGTGATTCAAGAGGTCGTCTGAATTCCGATTTATTGGCTAGACCAGATCCTACGACTGTCCATCCAGGTTGATAATCGTGGTTTGCATTTGCCTATTGTCAGCTCTCTATCCTTGATAACTGTTGTTGCACACTCGATATGGGCGAAGAGGTGAGGTGATTTTGGGGAACTTACATCCACAATAGAAACATCCCCTGGGTTCAAAGTTTGTCCTTGAGCTTTGAAGGCATTGTAAATCTGGTTGGCAACTGCAAGACCGCCCGATCCTATTGATCAGTTTATTCCCACATTGTGGCGAGCAGACAAATCAAGGACGTACCAGCTCCAACAACAAGCACTTTGGGCTTAGGGGCAGCGGAAGTAGTGGCATATCGCGCGATATTTGGTAGATTACGAATCGACATGGTTGTGAGCACTTGATAATGGTGGTAGATGATATTATATTAGATGATCAATCGACCCGTAAAGGTCTATGGGTGATTCCAAAAAGTCAGAATCACGCCATCAAGTTGTGGAGTCTCCAATGAGTTTTGCCGAAGTACTTCCGCGGCATCTATTTGTGACAGAGAATGTCAGGCATCGTTGGGAGGTATCGGTGTCATCCCTACAAGTGAAACTGTGCAGTCATCCGTATACATGGTGTCAGATATAGGAAATATGAGGTGTCAAAAGCGAGAGTCATGAATATGGCTACTGCTCGACCTAGCTGGAACGGAGAATACTGGCTATAACGCCTGGGTCCGAGCTTTGTGTACAAGGACAACAAGAGATGGGCAAGAAATTCATCTGGAGTTCATCTTGTACGAGATTCGTGGCTTGTATAGTCATGTGAGCTCAGCTACCCATGTTGCAATCTGAACAGCTCCGCCAGCACGAAAAACGCGGCAGGCCTAATCGCATACTCAGGTCCCGGAGTCAGGAACACAGATAAGCATCATCATGACGATCCAATCCCTTCTTGGACTTGGCAAGCTGTCTGACTTGCGGGGGTATAGCAGTGCACAACCATGCTGGGAGAGGGATACGAGGAGAAGGAGGTGGAGGAGGAAGAGGAGATAAGCTAAGACGTCATGGCAATCCATCACAGTCAGGGATCTGACTGCGCCAAGCATCTCTACCCCCTGTGTCGATGATGATCATGCTGCGAAATGATGCGGACCTGCTGGGCATTTGAGCTTGATGGGGGCTGAGTAATTACATAAGAATCGCATGCTACGAAAGGCACTTCTCTCATAAGGACCAATCTCGTCAGAAGCAAATCTAGACAGTGACCACACAAGTCATAAACCACACGACTTCATTACTCGTAACAGACAAAACAGCCGAGATGGTGAGTGACCCTCCATCCTACCTACTTGCCAGACTGATAGTAGGGACTCTGCGGATCAAGACAAGGATACTATAATGATGGTTACTCCAGACCAATGGGCGGAGGCGGAGGTCTAATGGGAGGCGGTATGGGTATGGGTATGGGAGGAATGGGTGGAAGACCAATGACTACTGTTCATCATCATCACGGTGGACCAATGGGTGGTGGCATGATGGGTGGTGGTATGGGTATGGGTAGACCAATGGGAGGAATGATGGGTGGAGGTATGGGACGACCTATGGGTGGGATGATGATGGGTGGAGGCGGTAGACGTAGAGGGTATGGTGGAGGAGGTAGGAGGCGATGTTAGTCTACGGACTTCCGCTTTGCCTCAGTGCAGGAGTGAACAAGAGGTAGACGCAGGATCATTCAATGTAGCTATTAGATTTGTATGCAATACACGATACGATACGATACGCCCTTGTAAGGGAACATGGATTGGAATGTGGAGCCAGGAACGAGAACTATAAATTAAGCATGATGACGATCAAGGTCTTCTCATGTCTCTCGTTGACAACCGCGGTGTCCTTCGGAGCATCCCCGAACCCACTTGAGTGCTTTGAGAGTTGGCGGCTCTGTCAATAGCCACAGCTGTCTGACGACCTCCCCGCGCCTGTCAGTTGGCTCGAGCGACTACGACTTGCAGTACGATGTCGACCGAATTCATATATACCACAACGACTCATCCTGAACCTCTCCCCTATCCGACCATTGTAATATCCCTCTCAGACCTCAAATCGCGACAAGGGACCAATGACGAGATCTTCATTCAAGCACTAGAAAAGCTAGATTCGTTAATTGGAGAGGAAGAGGGATATGTACTGATAGTACTTGCTGCCGAGTCTGCTGCTCTCGGTCGACAATCAGGGGATGGTGGGGGTGATAAGGGCATAGAGAAGAGAATAGATCCAGGGCTAGCATGGTGGTTAGCTAAATGGAAGAGTGTACCACATAAGTACGTTGCTCTGTTCTGTGTATGGCTAAGAAGATGCTCATGGTAGATATCGAAAGTACCTCAAGAGACTTGTAAGTCGTCCAAAATGCTATGGTTCGTTGAGGAAAGGAAAGGAAAGGTGCTGATGGGATAGTATCTAGTTCATCCATCTCCATTCACTCGAAGTACGTATAGTTATTGACACCATCAAATCACGGTGCAAGCTGATCAATAGCTATGGTATCTCTGATACTCCCATTTGTATCGCCAAAAGCGTATTCTAAGCTTCATCCCGTCACCTCCATCTTTGACCTACATCATACCTATGGTGTTTCGCTCCGTGGAATATGCCTGCCTCTCGCCGCATTAGAAGAGGAAGCTCGTCTCAGATTACCGGTCAAATCTACATGGACTTCATCCGTCACTTCAGCATTGGGGATGGCCGCGTCATATATCCCTTTCTCGGGTATAAATACATCTTCGGCGAGTTATAATGTACCTCCAAGCTCAAAGAGCACTGGAGAAGGGTACTGGGATAATACTATCGACAAGCTTGTGGAGAAGTTCCAAGGGGTCCCACCATTATTTGATGAATTGAGGGATGTGATTCTGGAACAATGTGTGACGACAGAAGGTATATTCCGTCGGACTCCTGGTGTGAGTCTACTTCTGTCGTCTGTAAGGGTTCAATTGATGGAAGCCGCATCTCCGACCCATCATTATTGATCTACTTGATCTTCCGCTTGATTCCCAGCCCATCCTGCCCTGGAGAGAGATTGCGATTTCAGACCCATTATTACCGCCAAAGATACTATCGGCTCTACTTGCCCGAACTTCGGTACCGGTAATTAGGCAAGATCAATACGGCCTAGTGAGAAGATGTACCAGTCTTGAGCAGTACGTCACCGTCACCGTCACCTTGTCCAGCTATGCTTTCTCATCAGGAAACACAGCTTACACGTCCAGTATTCAGCAGATCTTCCTTCCTGCATTATCACCCTCAACTCGCCTTGTTCTCGAACATGTGATCGGAACATTACACGAAGTATCCGAATACTCAGACGACACACGAATGACAGCGCTAAATCTCGCAATCTGCCTTGCGCCCGATCTGATCAAAGGGCCAGATATAATGGAAGATGCAAGTCTGTGTCTGCCGCCTGGAAAGAAGATGCCTCGGATGGGCTTTACAAAACAAGAGGGGGAAGGGACGGTTGTAGGTATCCTAGAGCTCTTGATTAGCGGCTAGGAGATGCATGCACGTGTGATACTTACGTATACATGGTCGGTGTTAAGATCATCGGATATAAAGCTGCCACCCTCTCTTCGGGTGTCGGAAGTATCGGTAATTGAATTGATTAATTTGCTTCCGTTAATGTGTTGCAGTGTGGCAGTTGAGTGAATCGAAACCAAACGGTTGCTTGAATCAGCATCAGCATTACATTACACTAATCCATCTTCGGCTTGTATACACCTCGGATCGATAGTCGACTCGAGCACTTCAATCCGAATCGATACATACATACAAAATGGCATCCGCAACTCTACCCGCAGAGGTTCAGAAGGTCGCTAACGAGGGCGTCGTAAAGCTCTTTGGACGATGGGATCACCAGGAGTGAGTGTCCTCTCTTTGGTTTTACTTAAAGGCGTCTTGCTTGGGCGATAGGAAATAGGCTTGAGATGGGTTGGCTGTCGGAGGGCACTGTCGAATACAGGCAGCAACGCGCTCGAGAATGGGGAATGAAATGGGATAAGGATGAGCAATTCAAGAAGGAGAGACATGTCTCGAAACTTAATCCTGCGGCGGTCGATTGCAGGGATAGACAGGGACGGAGGAGGCTGGACTGCTGCGATGGGAAACAATATGAACAGCGCTAACAAGTTAGCATCGAGGTCAAGGACATCTCTTTGACTGATTACGTCAATGTCTCCCACGCCGTCTACGCTCGTGAGTCACCTCTTGCCTAGATCTCTAGCACGGACAGTACTGATGCCCAGCCCACACCGCCGGTCGATACGCCAAGAAGCAGTTCGCCAAGTCCCGAATGCCCATTGTCGAGCGACTAGTCAACGCCCTCATGATGAACGGCCGAAACAACGGTAAAAAGATCATGGCCGTCCGAATTGTTCAGCACGCTTTCGAGATCATCCACCTCGTCACCGAGCAGAACCCCGTCCAGGTCCTTGGTATGTCCTGTTTGAAGTGGGAGTGACGAGTGATGGTTTTACTGACCAACAGTCGACGCTATCGTCAACACCGGACCCCGTGAGGACTCTACCCGAATCGGTTCCCAGGGAACTGTCCGACGACAGGCTGTCGATGTCTCGCCATTGAGGCGAGTCAACCAGGCCATCTCTCTCCTCACCACCGGTGTAAGTCTTATTCAATGTCTTGTCAAGATCCCAAACTGATGTATCAGACCCGTGAATCCGCTTTCCACAACTCCAAGTCCGTCTCCGAGTGTCTCGCCGATGAGCTCGTCAACGCCGCCAAGGGATCTTCCAACTCTTACGCCATCAAGAAGAAGGATGAGCTTGAGCGAGTCGCCAAGTCTAACCGATAATTTATATATTGTATTTATTATGTGGTATGGATCTGGGTGTATATGTTTACGATGAGTTGGGCGTAGGCGAAGGTTTAGGCGAGTAGGTCTAGAAGTTGATTAGACGGGGCGATATGCGCCTGGCCCGGGCAAACTCTCTGCATCTGAATCGATACATCTGTGCTGTGACAGCGACTGCATGCTCAAACTGATATTGTACACCCGTGCAGCATCTCCGCTCAGCTAACTTTTACCAGTGTAATCGTCGAACACCTAATTATGGGTCAGCAGATTCCAGAAGCATGCATGCATGCTGAAAGTTGGTCAGCTAGTAGCGCGAGGTCACGTCCACCTCTACCTTGCTTGGTCATACCATAGATGTATGCATGTAATGAATCACAGCAAAGACGCGTTGTTGAGTACCGCTAATCTAGCTTGCTGACCCAGCTAATCCTAATTTGCTGGAATACATAAGCGCAAGCCGAATAAGGGTTACTTGGAAACTGATTACCCTGAATCATAAGCAGCGAACACAAGCGGGTGGCACTGGAGATCCTTCGCGGCTTCCCAGCGACCCTTACCACTTGTCCCTGATCGGCTCTTGCTTGACCCTTTGCTCACCTATTCCAGTGGACTGTCGGTCCCTGTCTGTCCCTGTCTGTCCCTGTCCGTCGATGAGCACCGGCGTTGGCTTGATCGAGAACATGGCTCTATAGGGACCTGGCTTTTCACTACGACAACATCTTGATAGACTACACATATATACCTATTCCTCGCCGTAGGTGGCTTCCATACCCTTGCCTTCTGGGTAGAGACCACGCTGCGAGAACATCGACCAAGCGTCGACTATCGATCAGCTTCACTTGATTCGAACGATCCGGCGACTGCACTGAAGCCCCGACACGACTGTTCATGTCATCACCTCGATCAATTCTATCTTAACCTATCTCGATTAGGCAGTACGTCACCCTATCCCATGTCGGTATATGCCAATCGACTCTGACGCAGATAGTATAGACAGTGCTTCCAACTGAACCGACATTCGGCACCATGTCGCAACCCCCTCCTGGCGAAAACTCCAACGCGAATGCCGCTCAGGATAAGCCAATCCCAACGCAGCAAACAATGTCGCCTAATCAAATGCAAAGTCCCCCTCCTCCAAAGACACGCACGCCTGCGCCTGGAAATGTCGAGATGCCTACTCCACCGACGTACCGACGCTCGCCGTCTAATACGGGTCAGGATCGAGGAGCATTCAACGGTTTCGGACCTTCCAGTCAATTGACTCCAAGCTCCGAAGGCCGGCTCTCGCCATCATGGTCTGGCGGTGGACCTATGTCGCCTAGTCAATCCAACAATGGCGCTTTCGTCTTCCCACTTCGATCGGTTTTTGCCAACCAGAATAAATCAGGGCAAGGCAGTGATGGCAAACCACAAGGAATACAAAGGTCAACGTCAGGTCGTCAGCTTGCATCGCCCAATTCCGCGCAATCATCGGATCCACTTTCGACTGATGCCGGTATAGACTCGATTCAGCAGATGCTAGAACAAGGCTCGAGTGAACGGATAGAAAGGAAACAGCCATCTGGGAATCCTGGAGTCGCTACTTTCTCCGGCAAAGTGCAACGATCCGGCTCAAACGCCAGTCAAGTGGGCGGTCACGATACTACCAAACCTCGGAAACCCGCTTCTGCAGGCGTTCCTTCAAGCGGCATTGAGGATGGACCGCCCGATGGATTCTTTAGCATGCCACCCAACATGGTTGATAAAGAACCTTCGCGCAGCCCTTTCTTTCAAGATGGAGGATCACGTCGACAATCTATCGGCAATGGACAAATCGGTCGATCGACATCTCAGAAAAAGCCAGAACGTCCAAAGATCGAAAGTCGTGCGAGCTCCGGTTCGACAACCAAAGTTGAGCCTCGCAATGACTCGACCCCCAAACAATTCACCAATCCATCTACCACAGCTCATGGACATGGTTTGCCTGATGAAAATCGTGCACCTGTAGGTCAACCGCAAGGACCCGTCAACGAGATCAATTTCCGACATCGTCCAGGAGGCGATAGTATCGAAGCGTCCACTTCCTTCTCGTCACAG